>OLFZ01002068.1_pt1 | contig 14645 bp, 8 predicted proteins | sample 1604861 | NCBI WGS metagenome assembly OLFZ01 (sample SAMEA3888895, study PRJEB22519) | human gut metagenome | biome: human gut; feature: human-associated habitat; material: faeces | place: Denmark | collected 2011 | reverse complement strand
CGAGGAGTGAGTCTTTCACTTCCTCGAATTTGGTTTTACGGATAATAGCTTCAATCTTTTTCATACCTTAAGTGTTTTATTGTTCTTAAAAACTTAATCCTACTACGAAGTATGCTCTTTCCGAACAGGGATTCCAAGTAGCTTTGGCAAAGAGTGGCAGGGAGAATGAATTGGTTATCCTGATATCCTTTGTAGCTCCGAGGCTGACGTCGCATACGGCAAATCCGCTTGCTCCGTAGAAGTCCGTTTCCCATGGAGTGGCGCCTACTTCGGCTGTCCAGTCAAGTCCGCCCAATTTGAACGGAGCGGCTATGGAAATATAGGATGAATAGGCTCTGTCACCATTCTCCTTGACACCGTCGTCTCCGGCAAAGTTGGTGTACCAGTTTACTGCTACCGGTCCGAAGTCGTAACCCACTTGGGCTTCGTACAGGTGGGTTGTATTGTGGGCACCGTAGTGGAAGTAACCTGCTCCGGTATTATACCAATAATCAGTAATTGATACGCTAAAACCACCGGTGGAGTAGCCCAGTGTGAGGTCGAACTCTTTAGCATCGTAACCGTCGGCATCTGTCTTTTCAATACCTACCGATCCCCATGCTTCCAAAGACAAACCTTTATAGGCGATGGATGCGTTGGGTTGAAGGCTTACACCGCCCAAGTCTTGTCCGCGCCAGATGTAGCCGCTTACGATGTCTGCGCCTACGGATGCTTTTACTTTGTCCTGTGCCTTTGCCGTGAAAGGCATTGCAGCTGATAGTAACGTTATTGCTATTACTCCTAATTTTGTGTTTCTTGTTTTCATACCTTCTTACCTTTTTAGTTAGAAAAATTGCGGATGATCAGTCCGGTTCTGTTAGTATAGTATTGTGCTTGAACTATTAAATAGTAGGATGTTTATATTCTTCACTTTTATTTCAGCCAGTTGCGGATGCGTTTTATGGCTTCCACACAGTCTTCGTGTTTGCCGAAAGCGGTCAGGCGGATATATCCCTCACCGCTTGGCCCGAAGCCTACACCCGGAGTACCCACTACATTGGCTTCGTACAACATTTGTTCGAAGAACCGCCAAGAGCTTATGTCGTTCGGGGTTTTCAGCCAGATGTATGGAGCGTTCACACCGCCGTACACTTCCAGCCCGGATGTTTCCAGTCCTTCTTTCATGGTGCGGGCGTTGTTCATATAGTAGTCAATCGTTTCTTTTACCTGCCGTCTGCCTTCTGCGGTGTAGATGGCTTCGGCGGCACGCTGGGTAATGTAGCTTGTACCATTAAACTTGGTGCATTGGCGGCGGTTCCACAGTTTGTTGAGGGAGATACGTTCACCTTCCAGCGTAGCGGCGGTCAGTTCTTTCGGTACTACGGTGTAGCCGCAGCGTACGCCTGTAAATCCGGCTGTCTTTGAGAAACTGCGGAACTCGATGGCGCATTTTTTCGCCCCTTTTATTTCGTATATGGAGTGGGGCACATCGTCCTCTTGGATGAAAGCCTCGTAGGCGGCATCAAATAGGATAAGCGTGTCGTTGTCAAGGGCATAGTCCACCCACTTTTTCAGTTCGGGTTTGGTAAGGGTAGTACCCGTAGGATTGTTGGGGTAACAGAGGTAGACGATGTCGATACGTTTGTCCGGTATTTCGGGGATAAAGTTGTTTTCGGCCGTACAGGGCATATAGGTTACATTGCTCCATTTGCCGTCTTTTTCCAATATGCCGGCGCGTCCGCACATTACGTTGCTGTCAATGTAGACGGGGTAGATAGGGTCGGTTACTCCCACACTGTTGTCATGGCGGAGTATGTCGCCTATGTTTCCCGTATCGCTCTTGGCTCCGTCGTTGATGAAGATTTCTTGTGGGCTGAAATGAACGCCGCGTGTCGCGTAATCGTGTTTGATAACGGCATCAATCAGAAAGTCATAACCCTGTTCAGGACCGTATCCGCGGAATGTCTTGGCATCAGCCATCTCATCCACTGCCTTGTGCATCGCTTCGATGCAAACTTGCGGCAGCGGACGGGTAACGTCTCCGATACCCAGACGGATGACTTCTTTTTTAGGGTGCGTTATCCTGAAAGTATTAATTTTTTTAGCTATGTCCGAAAATAAGTAACTTCCGGGCAGTTTCAAAAAATGTTCATTAACTAATGCCATATCTCTGTTGGTTTAATTATTTAATAATGATGAATTAATAATGAAGAATTGCCATGTGGCACAAAAGCGTATATTCATTCATAATTCTTCATCCGTCTCCATCTCTCCCTCGAACACCTTGGTTGCCTCTCCCGTCATAAAGACGTGCTTGGTGGCTATATCCCATTCAATGGTGAGTGTTCCTCCATCCATGCCGATGATTGATTTTCTTCCGGCACGTCCTGTGAGGAAAGCGGCTACGGCTGTGGCACAGGCTCCTGTTCCACAGGCTCGGGTGACGCCCGAACCCCGTTCCCATACGCGCATCCTTATCTTTCCCTCTTCCAATACTTGGGCAAACTCCACATTGGTGCGGTCGGGGAAGAGAGGGTGATTCTCCAGTTTGGGGCCGATAGAGGAGAGGTCTACCTTCGTAATGTCGTTCACGAAGATTACCAGATGCGGGTTTCCCATGGATACGGTAGTACCCGTATAGCGTATGCCGTCTATTTCGATGGGATGTTCTGTCATCGGCTTGCTCCCCTTGCCGTCATAGTTCACGGGTTCGTCAGACGGAATACCCATGTCAACGGTTACAGTGTCTACTTTATCGCCTGTCGCGTGTAGTTTTAGAATCTTGATGCCGGACAGGGTATCGAGTGTGATTTCTGTTTTGGAAGTCAGCTTGTAGTCATAAAGGTATTTGCCGATGCACCGGCTGGCATTGCCGCACATCTTGGCTTCCGAACCGTCCGCATTGAAAATGCGCATGCTGAAATCGGCTTTGTCGGAGCGCCCTATAAGTACCAGACCGTCACTGCCGATTCCCGTATGCGGTGCGCTCCATTTCTTCGAGAGTTTCTCCGGGTTCTCGATAGGATAGCGGGTAGTGTCTACATATATGTAGTCGTTTCCTGCGCCATGCATCTTGGTAAACTTTATGCTTCTTGTCATTTTGTACTTACTTGGTTAGTTGACTATATCCTTTTGTCTTATTTCAATGCAAATATACGACGTTTTGGATGATTTTTATCTATATTGATATCTGTTTTCTATTTATTTCTATTCCTGCTTTCATTCAGTGCAAATATATATGATTTCCCTTTCAATTTAAAAGTATATGATGCTATATTCGTAAAGATTGTAATATAATGCTCTCGCACTCTTGCGGGGAAATAATAAAAATGATTGTTTTATTCGCTTATTACTACCTTTTTGAAATATAAAAGCTGCTTCATTGTTTTCATAATGAAGCAGCTTGTCTGTAATAACTTTCTAAATGTATTGTAAGCTGATGCTTTTACTGTAATATTTCTTGCAGTTCTACGGGGACGTTGGTAGTGATGAAATCCATACCGTGGTCAATCAACCACTTCATGTCTTTGGCATCGTTTATGGTCCAAGCATTTACTTTCATGCCCAAGTCGTGGGACTCTTTAATCCATTCGGGATGTCTTTTGAATACGCTGAAGTGATAGTCGGGTCCGGCGCATCCCCATTCTTTCAGTTCTTTGGGAGAGCGGTCGCCTTCCAGATAATATACCGGAGTTCCTTTGGGGGTAAGACGGATAAATTCTTTGGTGGCGTGTCGCGAGAAAGCGATGTATTCCATGCGGTTCTCCAATCCCATGTCTTTCACCATCTTCACGATACTTTCTACGGCACGTGTTTCCTGTTCGGGTGTCTTGTGGGATTTCAGTTCCAGAATAAGGCGCGTTTTCAGTTGTCCGGCCTTCTCCAAGTATTGCCGCAGGGTGGGGAGTTGCTCTCCGTTGTCCAGTATGACGGCGGTACACTGTTGTGCGGTGGATTTCTGCATATTCACTCCCTTGAAAGTGCTATCGTGGTTTACTACAAGTTGGTTGTCGGCGGTGAGCCATACATCGAACTCGGAACCGTAACAATTAATGGAGTCGGCTTTCACCAGTGCGGCAATGGAATTCTGTGCCGAACCGTCTGTTTTCCAGAAGCCGCGGTGAGCAATGACTTGGGTGGACTGTGCCTGTGTATAGCCACAAGCGGCAAGTAGCAGGGCGGAAGTGATAATAAGGCTTTTCAGTTTCATGGGCTTTAGAATTAATTATTTTCATCGTTCTTTCGCAAAGGTAGCATAAGCTTACGAATATGAAACAGAAAGTATATTAAAAATCCGTTGCATTTGCCGTGTGGTTACTTTTTTTAAGGTTCAGTCCTTGTAGGCTTCTTCGTGCACACCGGCAACGGCGCGTCCGCTAGGGTCGTTTTTCCCTTGGAATGAGACGTCCCATGCCAATGCTTCGGCGGTGGAACAGGCTACACTCGGTACGCTGGGTACACTGCGGGCGGCACTCTCGCTGGGGAAGTGCTCCTCGAAAATAGTGCGGTAGTAGTATTCCTCTTTGTTCATCGGTGTGTTTACGGGGAAGCGTTCGGAGGCTTTCCGCATCTGTTCATCACTGACGGCAGCGGCAGTGACAGCTTTCAGCGTATCAATCCAGCTGTAACCCACACCATCAGAAAATTGTTCTTTCTGACGCCATGCGACGCTTTCGGGCAGCATATCCGCAAAGGCTTCGCGAACCACTTTCTTTTCAATTTCTTTTCCGGGACACATCTTCGTGGCAGGATTCAGTCGCATGGCTACATCCAGAAATTCTTTGTCGAGAAACGGGACACGTCCTTCCACGCCCCAAGCGGCAAGACTCTTGTTGGCGCGCAGGCAATCGTAAAGGTACAGTTTGGAGAGCTTACGTACTGTTTCTTCATGGAAGGCTTGTGGTGTGGGCGCTTTGTGGAAGTAGAGGTAGCCGCCGAATACTTCGTCCGCACCTTCACCACTAAGTACCATCTTGATGCCCATGCTCTTGATGACACGCGCCAGCAAGTACATGGGCGTGGATGCGCGGACAGTGGTTACGTCGTAGGTTTCGATGAAGTAGATGACATCGCGAATGGCGTCCAGCCCTTCTTGAATGGTGTAGTTTATTTCATGGTGGATAGTGCCGATGTATTGCGCCACTTCACGTGCTTTGATGAGGTCGGGAGCACCTTTCAAGCCTACTGCAAAAGAGTGGAGTTGAGGCCACCACGCATCTGCCTTGTTGTCCGTCTCAATACGTTTTCCGGCGTATTTCTTGGCGATGGCCGAGATTACGGAAGAGTCCAGCCCGCCGGACAACAACACGCCGTAAGGTACGTCCGACATAAGTTGGCGCTGTACGGCGGCTTCGAGGGCATCATGTACGGCAGAAACCTGAGTTTGGTAGGTTGTGGCATTGACGTCAGGGTAACCAGTATGATAGTTGTCTTTTACGGCAAGGTATTGCATCCAGTCGCGAGTGTACCAGCGGTGCATTTTACCCTCACGTCCCCGGTAATAGTGTCCGGGCAGGAAAGGCTCGTACTCGTCGCAGAAGCCTTCGAGAGCTTTCAGTTCGCTGCCGAAGTAGATGCGGCCTTCCTTGTCGCGGCCTATATATAAAGGTATCACTCCGATGGGGTCGCGGGCTATGAGGTAATCGTCCGTCTCTTCATCGTAGAGGGCAAAGGCGAAGATACCGTTCAGTTCTTCGAGGAAATTGATGCCCTTGTCTTTGTAGAGGGCGAGGATGACTTCGCAGTCCGAACCCGTCTGAAAGGTGTACTTTCCGGCGTAATGTGCACGGATATCGCGGTGGTTGTATATCTCACCGTTGACGGCAAGGATTTGCTTGCGGTCGGGCGAGTACAGAGGTTGCCCACCCGATTGAGGGTCGACGATAGAAAGCCGCTCGTGTGCAAGGATTGCGGAGCCGCCTACATAAATACCGCTCCAGTCCGGTCCGCGATGGCGGATTTTCTGTGCCATTTTTAAAGCTTTACTCCTGAGTTCCGGAGTCTGGGATTTTATGTTGAAAATACCTGCTATTCCACACATGGTTGTAGTTGTTTTAGAAGTTGATATCGGGATGATGTTAGTTGTATCGGGTGAGACTGGCAGTTTCGTCCGTTGGAACGGATTGTTTCAAGCGTTGAAACGAGTCGTTTCACACCGGGGGACAGAAAGTTTCATGCGTTGAAACTCTTGGTATCCCTCTTTGAAACTTTTTTCGTTGCCGCAAAACTACCGGTTGAAGTATTGGTCAATCCGCCGGGCTACTTTGCGACCGTCAGCCAGTGCACGTACTACGAGACTTGCACCATTGGCGGCATCTCCCGCCACGAATACATTCTCTGCAAATGTCGGCTGTTCCGGTTTGAGGAAGCCCATAGCCAACAGCACCATATCGGCTTCAATGACTTCTTTCTTACCCGTAGGTTTCATGGTGGGGCGGCCACCGTCTTTTGCCGGAAGCCATTCCACTTCTTCCACTTCCACGCCGCAAACCTTTCCGTTCTTGCCGATGAATCTGTTGGATGCCAGTGACCAGCGGCGTGTGCATCCTTCTTCGTGACTGGAAGTGGTTTTCAGGACAACGGGCCATTGCGGCCAGGGCGTAGCGTCATTGTGGCCTACGGGTGGTTGTGGCATGATTTCTATTTGTGTCACGCTCGTAGCTCCTTGGCGGATGCTCGTGCCGATGCAGTCCGAACCTGTGTCGCCACCGCCAATGACAAGCACCCGTTTGCCACGGGCATTGACAAGCTGCTCTTTCGGGAATGTCTCTCCGTCGAGGATACGGTTCTGTTGAGCCAGCATATCGAGGGCAAAGTAGATACCTTTCAGTTCACGGCCGGGGATGGTAAGGTCACGGGCAGTGGGAGTGCCTGTGCAGACGGCGTAAGCATCGAAACCTGCGGGCAGCTTCTGCATATCGATGCAGACACCCATTTCAAACCGGATACCTTCGGCTTTCAGTACATTCATGCGACGGTCTATCACTTCTTTGGGTAGTTTGAAATTGGGAATACCGTAGCGAAGCAGTCCGCCCGGCATCGGTTTGGAATCGAATATCGTGACTTCGTAGCCACGGGCATTCAGCCGTGCGGCAACGCTCAGCCCGGCAGGCCCTCCACCGATGACAGCTATTTTCCAGCCATTGCGTTCGGGGCGGACAGGCACGATATATCCTTCACGAAAAGCGGCTTCGGCAATGGCTGCCTCATTCTCGCGGATGGTTACGGGAGCATCGCAGGAGAGTTTCAGCACACATGACTTCTCACAAAGTGCGGGGCAGATACGTCCCGTAAATTCGGGGAAATCATTCGTCTCGTTCAGTACTTGATAGGCTTCGCGCCATTTTCCTTTGCAGAGTGCGTCTTGAAACTCCGGTTGCTTGTTGCCCAACGGACATGCCCAATGGCAAAAAGGTACACCGCATTCCATACAGCGTGAGGCTTGGAGCTTGCGGTCGTGACTGTTCAGCGTCTGTTCCACCTGGCTGAAATCTGTGATACGTTCGTGTATCGGACGGTAGCCCGTTTCTTGGCGGGGGATATTTAAGAATGCTTTTGAATCGCCCATGATTGATAAATTGAGAATTAAAAATTGAAAATTAAGAAATAATACTCAGAGAATCGAAAATTAAAAAGAACGTGGAATTTGTAAGTACGCACTATTCTGTATTTTTTAATTCTCAATTCTCAATTTTTAATTTAATAGTCTCTTTGCATATCCGCAATCTTCTGTTGCAGCTTCTTCATCTGTTCTTCTTGCAGCACTTTCTTGTACTCGATAGGGACTACTTGGATAAACTCGTCTACGTAGTGCGTCCAGTCATCGAGTAGGATGCGCGCCAGTTTGGAACCGGTGTAGAGATAATGCTGGCGGATGAGTTCGTGCAACTCCTTGCGGTATGAGGTTTCTTCAATGAGGCTTAGTTCCACCATTTCCATGTTACAGAAGTAGTCGAAGTTTCCGTCTTTGTTCCAGACGTAGGCCACACCACCGGACATACCTGCGGCAAAGTTACGTCCCGTCTGTCCGAGCACCACTACACGTCCGCCGGTCATGTATTCGCAGCAATGGTCACCCACACCCTCTACAACGGCTATTGCACCGGAGTTGCGGACGGCAAAGCGTTCGCCTACGCGACCGTTGATATATACTTCGCCGCTGGTTGCACCATACAGAAGGGTGTTTCCGGCAATTGTGTTCTTCTCGGCCTCGAAGTTGCTGCGTACAGGGGGTAGTACGGCGATACGTCCGCCACTCAGCCCTTTGCCCAGATAGTCATTGGCCTCACCTTCCAGCTTGAAGTTGATACCCGGTACGAGGAATGCTCCGAAACTCTGTCCGGCCGAGCCTTTGAACTTGACGTTCAGTGTATGTTCGGGCAGGCCTTTTGCGCCGTACTTGGCGGCGATAGCGCCGGAGAGCATCGCACCGCAGGCGCGGTCGGTGTTGGCGATGGTATATTCGAGAGAAACTTCTTTCTGTTCGTCTACGGCATTGGCGGCGGCATTCAGCATTTCCACGTCTTTTACGCGGTCGATGCCGTGTTGCTGGTTTATGATGTGGCGGATGGCGGCTCCGTTGTCCACACGCGCCAGTACTTTGTCGAAGTTGATGAGTTGATGTTTCTTGATGCCGTCATCCGGTCTGCGGATGATGAGGTCGGTACGCCCGATGATATCATCCAGTTTTTCCACTCCAATCTCTGCCAGATACTCGCGTACTTCGCGGGCAAGGAAGGTAAAGTAGTTCACAAGATATTCGCTACGGCCGATGAAACGTTTGCGCAGTTCCGGGTTCTGGGTGGCTACACCTACGGGACATGTGTTTTGGTTACACTTGCGCATCATCACGCATCCCAATACGATGAGGGCAGCGGTGGCGAAACCGTATTCTTCCGCACCGAGCATGGCCATGAGTACTACGTCGCGTCCGGTTTTCAGTTGTCCGTCCACTTGCAGCAGCACTTGTCCGCGCAGCCCGTTCAGTACCAGTGTCTGTTGCGTCTCGCTCAGTCCGAGTTCGGGCGAGATGCCGGCATATCGGATGGAGCTTGCGGGTGATGCGCCTGTACCGCCTTCGGCGCCGGAGATGACGATGAGGTCGGCTTTGGCTTTCGCCACACCTGCGGCGATAGTTCCCACACCGCTTTCGGCTACCAGCTTCACGCTGATTTTGGCTTTCGGATTGACGTTCTTCAAGTCGAAGATAAGCTGTGCCAGGTCTTCGATGGAATAGATGTCGTGATGGGGCGGGGGAGAAATCAATGAAATACCTGGAATGGAGTGGCGCGTGCGGGCAATCACTTGGTCTACTTTGAATCCCGGCAACTGGCCGCCTTCACCCGGCTTGGCGCCTTGTGCCACTTTTATCTGTATTTCGTCGGCATTCACCAGATATTCCGTAGTGACCCCGAAACGTCCGGATGCTACCTGTTTGATGGCACTGCGCATTTCAGTTCCGAAGCGTGCGGCATCTTCACCGCCTTCACCCGTATTGCTTCGCCCGTGCAGTTTATTCATGGCAACCGCCATTGCCTCATGCGCTTCCTGACTGATGGCTCCGAAAGACATGGCGCCCGTAACGAAACGTTTCAGAATGCTTTCCACCGGTTCCACCCTGTCTATGGAAATGGGGTTGTGACGGAAGTCGAGAAAGTCGCGCAGGAAGATAGGCTTTTCTTTCTCATCGACCAAGCGGGTAAACTCTTTGAATTTCTTGTAACTGCCCAGACGAGTAGCTATTTGCAGGGTACTGATAGTCTCTGGGTTCCAAGCGTGCTTTTCTCCGTCCTTACGGTATGCGTACAGTCCTTTGTTCGGCAATAGGGGAGCTTCACCACCATCATTCTTCATGCGCGTTTCTTCCTTTTTCATCGCTTCTCCTTCGTCGTGAAAAGTGATGGCGTCACGTGCCACCTCATCCAAACGGATGCCGCCGATAGCCGATTTTAATCCGCCGAAGTAAGCGTTGCTCAATTCTTCGCTCAGCCCGACAGCCTCGAATATCTTTGCGCCCCGGTAGGAGCGGATGGTGCTGATACCCATTTTGCTCATAATCTTGAACAGGCCTTTGCAAATGGCTTTGATGTAATTCTTCTCTGCGGTGGCATAGTCCAACTGTACCTCTTTCTTGGCAACGAGTTCGTTCAGTACGGCAAATGCCATATAGGGGTTCAGTGCGCTTGCACCGAATCCGAGGAGCAGTGCGGCGTGCATCACTTCGCGTATCTCGCCGCTTTCCACGACCAATGCGGTCTGTACGCGCTTTCCTACCGAAATGAGGTGGTGGTGCACTGCCGATACGGCAAGCAATGAGGGGATGGCGGCATGGACGGTATCTACGTTGCGGTCGGTCAGTACAATGTAGTTCACGCCTTCGGTGACGGACTCTTCGGCTTCCTTGCACAGGCGGTCAAGCGCTTCCTGCAGTCCTGCACGTCCTTTGGAGACTTCAAACAGTATCGGCAGCTTTACGGTCTTGAAGCCTTTGTAGCGGATGTTGCAGAGAATATCCAATTGCGCATTCGTCAGGATGGGGTGGTTCAGCCGTACCATTTTGCAATGGCTTTCGTTGGGTGTCAGTATGTTCATGCCCACTGCGCCGATGTACTCGGTGAGAGACATTACCAACTCTTCGCGGATAGGGTCGATAGGCGGATTGGTGACTTGCGCAAACTGTTGGCGGAAGTAATTGTATAGTAGCTGCGGCTTGTCGGAAAGTACGGCAAGCGGGGTGTCGTTACCCATTGCGCTGACAGGCTCGGCGCCGTTGGATGCCATGGGTAGGATGATTTTCTCGACATCTTCTTTGGAGAAGCCGAACGTACGTAGCATACTGTTATAGTTGTCCACGTTGTGGGGCACTTTGCGCCCGCTTTTCAGTTCGTTCAGTTCGATGCGGTTGCTGGCGAGCCAAGTGCGGTAGGGCTTGGCTTCGGCAAGTTGCTTTTTCTGTTCGCCGTCGTAGTAAATCTCGCCTTTCTCGGTATCTATCAAAAGTATCTTGCCGGGTTGCAGACGACCTTTCTCTTTGATGTCGCCCGGTTCGAAATCCATTACGCCGACTTCACTTGCCACTACCATGATGTCGTTGTGCGTAATAAGGTAGCGTGCGGGACGCAGACCGTTGCGATCCAACATACCACCCGCATAGCGTCCGTCGCTGAAGAGTAGTGCGGCAGGTCCGTCCCAAGGTTCCATGAGGATAGAGTGGTATTCGTAGAAGGCCTTGAGGTCTTCGCTGATGGGGTTCTTTTCGTTGAAGGATTCCGGTACGAGCATTGCCATGGCATGCGGTAGGCTGAGGCCGGACATGACAAGGAACTCCAGTACGTTGTCCAGCGAGGCGCTGTCGCTCATGTTCGGCTGGATGATGGGACGCAGTTCTTTGATGTCGCCAAGGGCGGGAGAGGACAGGACGCTTTCACGCGCTTCCATCCAGCCGCGGTTACCGCGTATGGTATTGATTTCACCGTTGTGCGCCAAGAGACGGAACGGCTGTGCCAGTCCCCATGTAGGGAAGGTGTTGGTGCTGAAACGGGAGTGCACCAGAGCCAGTCCGCTGGTGAAGTAGTTGTTTGTCAGGTCGGGGAAGTAGTTACGTAACTGTAGGGAAGAGAGCATACCTTTATAGATGATGTTCTTCGTAGACAGCGACACGATATAGAAATCCTCTCGTGCGGCTATATCCGACCTGCGTACTTTGTTTTCTATTCTTTTCCTTATTATATAGAGACGGCGGTCGGCGGTTTCACTGTCCGTAAATCCGGTGATGAAGATTTGTTTGATGTCGGGTTCGTTGGCAAGTGCGGCCTCACCCAGTATTTCGGGGCAGGTAGGCACATTGCGCAGGTGCATCAGCGTCAATCCTTCTTTCTCTATTTCTTCAATGATGATACTCAGGATGGCTGCCCGGTCTTTCTCATCTTTCGGAAGAAAAAGCAGTCCTGTTCCGTATTTCCCTTTTTCGGGAACGGGGATGCCTTGCAGCAGGATGAATTCGTGCGGTATTTGCAACATGATGCCGGCGCCGTCTCCGGTCTTGTTGTCGGCACCTTCCGCTCCGCGATGACGCATATTCTCCAATACTTTCAATGCGGATTCAACCAATTCATGTGATTTGCTGCCGTGAATGTTCACTAACATTCCCACACCGCAAGCGTCGTGTTCATTGGTGGCATCGTACAGGCCCAACTGCATGGGCTGTCGTTGTGCGGGTTGTTCCTTTGTTTTGTTGTTAAAAAGCTCTTTGTTTTTCATTTTTGGTTTACTCTAATTTATGTAATACCTATTTGTTGTATCAAAATGTTTTGCAAATATATATATTTAGTTTCAAATTGATAACAATATTCCTCGATTTGTGCCTTGCTAAATACTTACACCGGGGGATGAAGTTATAATCTGATAGAAAATACCCTTTGTTTTCTTCTAATCTTAAATCAGATTTCGTCTGTTTGCTTTAAGATTATAAATTAGACCTTTTGCTTTTAAAATATTATTTTCCTTGTCTTTTTGATAATAAAATAACTTTTTTCTACTCTTTTGACAAATAAATAGTGAAAAGGTTAACTTTATGTTCTAAAGAATATATATCTTTGCAGCGCAAATCAAATACTGATATATTATGTGTGGAATAGTAGGCTATATAGGTCAAAGAAAAGCCTACCCCATTCTTATCAAAGGTTTGAAGCGGTTGGAGTACCGCGGATACGATAGTGCAGGGGTAGCATTAATCAGTGATGACCGACAACTGAACGTGTACAAGACGAAAGGAAAGGTTTCGGATTTAGAAACTTTCGTTACTCAAAAAGATATTTCCGGTAGTATAGGTATTGCACATACCCGCTGGGCTACACATGGAGAACCTTGTTCCGTTAACGCTCATCCCCATTATTCCTCTTCCGAAAGATTCGCTCTTATTCACAACGGTATCATTGAAAATTACGCCGCCCTTAAAGACAAACTCCAAGCCAAAGGCTATACTTTTAAAAGTAGTACCGACACCGAGGTACTGATACAACTCATAGAATACATTCAGGTTATAAACCGCATCGATTTACTGACTGCCGTGCAACTGGCTTTGCAGGAGGTTATCGGTGCATATGCCATTGCCGTGCTCGACAGGGAGAATCCTGATGAGATTATTGCTGCGCGCAAAAGCAGTCCGTTGGTGGTGGGTATCGGGCAGGATGAATTCTTCTTGGCATCCGATGCCACTCCGATTGTGGAATATACGGACAAGGTGGTCTATCTGGAAGATGAGGAGATAGCCGTTATTCGTTGTGGGGAGAAACTGAAAGTGGTGAATCTCAAGAATGTGGAGTGCCCGCACGAGGTAAAGACGGTGGCGCTCAATCTCGGCCAGTTGGAGAAGGGCGGTTATCCGCATTTCATGTTGAAGGAGATTTTTGAGCAACCCGATTGTATTCATGACTGTATGCGCGGACGCATTAATCTGGAGGGTACTAACGTGGTGCTTTCCGCCATTATAGATTATAAGGAACGTCTGCTTGCTGCCAAACGTTTTGTAATTGTGGCTTGTGGCACGTCGTGGCACGCTGCGCTTATAGGCAAACATCTGATAGAGAGTTTCTGCCGCATTCCGGTGGAAGTGGAGTATGCTTCGGAATTTCGTTACCGGGACCCGGTGATTGACAGTAGTGATGTGGTGATTGCCATTTCGCAAAGCGGGGAGACAGCCGATACGCTGGCTGCCATAGAACTTGCCAAAAGCCGTGGTGCATTTATATATGGCATCTGTAATGCTATCGGTTCGAGTATTCCGCGCGCTACGAATACGGGGTCTTACATTCATGTAGGGCCGGAAATAGGTGTGGCGTCCACCAAAGCCTTTACAGGTCAGGTAACTGTGCTCACCATGTTGGCATTGACTCTTGCACGGGAGAAGCGTACGATTGATGAAACGCAATACCTCGCCATAGTGAGGGAACTCGGACAGATTCCCGGAAAGATGAAAGAGGTGCTGAAGCTGAACGACCGTATAGCGGAGCTTTCCAAAATCTTCACTTACGCACACAATTTTATCTATCTGGGACGCGGTTACAGTTATCCCGTAGCGTTGGAAGGCGCTTTGAAGCTGAAAGAAATCTCGTACATCCATGCGGAAGGCTATCCGGCCGCCGAAATGAAGCATGGGCCTATTGCTTTGATAGATGCGGAAATGCCGGTGGTGGTTATTGCCACACAGAACGGATTGTACGAAAAAGTACTGAGCAATATACAGGAAATTAAAGCGCGCAAAGGCAGGGTGATAGCGATTGTTACCAAGGGAGATACGGTTATCGGTAAAATCGCTGACATTTGTATCGAACTTCCCGAAACAATGGAATGTCTTGGCCCGTTAATAACTACGGTTCCCTTGCAACTGCTCGCTTATCACATAGCCGTATGTAAAGGCATGGATGTAGACCGACCGCGTAATCTTGCCAAGTCGGTAACGGTGGAATGACCGGAAGCGGATGATGTGTATGGGTAAAACAGATAATGCGTTTGCCCTTGACAGATGATATGTTCTCAGAACATAAATAACGCGTTTTTAAAAGAAGTAATTACTCATTAGTAAATATATAAATGGAACAACTGAAGCATGAATGTGGCGTCGCCATGATACGCCTGCTGAAACCGCTGGAGTATTACGAAGAAAAGTA
>OLFZ01002059.1_pt1 | contig 14702 bp, 10 predicted proteins | sample 1604861 | NCBI WGS metagenome assembly OLFZ01 (sample SAMEA3888895, study PRJEB22519) | human gut metagenome | biome: human gut; feature: human-associated habitat; material: faeces | place: Denmark | collected 2011 | reverse complement strand
GGCAATTTTTAATGGATTTTTGCGCGTGACTGTGAAGGTACTGAACAGTTACGATATAGATTTTTTGTGACGGTTCAAATCGATTATGGTTACAGAAATTTTTTAAATATGGTATTAGGAGAGAATTGAATGAAATTACTTTGTATATCCCTTGGCTGCGATAAAAACCTGGTTGATGCAGAGCGTATGCTGGGTTCGCTGAGCCAGGACGGGTACACGTTTACCGATGACGAGCAGGAGGCAGATGTCATTCTGGTCAATACCTGCTGCTTTATCAATGATGCCAAGGAGGAGAGTGTCAACACTATCTTAGAGATGGCAGAGTACAAAAAGAGCGGAACCTGCAAGGCGCTCTTAGTCAGCGGCTGTATGGCACAGCGTTACAAGGAAGAGATCCTGCAGGAGGTGCCGGAGGTGGACGGTATTCTCGGTACGACCAGCTATGATGAGGTCAGCAAGGTGCTGGCGGAGGTGCTGAAGGGCGAGCGGGTATCTGATTTCCACGATTTGTCCGAACTTCCGGAGACGAAGATGCGGAGCAAACGTCTGGTGACGACCGGCGGACATTATGCTTTTTTAAAGATTTCCGAGGGCTGTAACAAACGGTGTACCTATTGTATTATCCCGTCCCTGCGTGGACCGTACCGCAGTGTGCCGATGGAGCAGCTTCTCGCAGAGGCAAAGGAGCTTGCGGATCAGGGTGTGAAGGAACTGATTCTTGTCGCACAGGAGACGACGCTTTACGGCGTGGATTTGTATGGAGAGAAGACCCTGCCGAAACTTTTACATGAACTGGCACAGATCGATGGAATCGAATGGATCCGTATCCAGTACTGTTATCCGGAGGAGATCACCGAGGAGTTGATTCAGGCGATCAAGACGGAGGAAAAAGTCTGTCATTACCTGGATATTCCGATCCAGCACGCGAGTGATGCCGTTCTCAAGCGGATGGGACGCCGCACGAATCAGGCGGAGCTTCGGGAGCGGATCGCGCATCTGCGGGAAGAGATCCCAGATATTGCACTCCGCACGACCTTAATTTCCGGTTTCCCGGGTGAGACACAGGAGGATCATGAGGAACTGATGCGGTTCGTCGATGAGATGGAATTTGACCGCCTGGGCGTGTTTGCATACTCTGCAGAAGAGGACACACCGGCAGCCGGATATCCGGATCAGGTACCGCAGGAGGTCAAGGAAGACCGCCGCGACGAGATCATGGAGCTGCAGCAGGAGATTGCCTTTGAGAAAGCCGAGGATATGAAAGACCGTGTGCTTGAGGTTATGATCGAGGGAAAAGTGGCAGACGAGAATGCTTTCGTGGGACGTACCTATAAAGACGCGCCGAACGTAGATGGTTTGATTTTTGTCAATGCGGATGTTCCGCTGATGTCCGGCGATTTCTGCCGTGTCCGCGTAACGGGAGCACTCGAATATGATTTGATAGGAGAGTTGGCTGATGAATTTACCGAATAAGCTTACGACGCTTCGCGTCATCATGATTCCGTTTTTTGTGTTTTTCCTTCTCTGGCAGAATGGTGAAAACCATACCTTCCGTATGATTGCACTGGCACTGTTTATCATAGCCAGCCTGACCGATCTTCTGGATGGAAAGATTGCCAGAAAGTACAATCTGGTTACGAACTTTGGAAAATTTATGGATCCGCTCGCGGACAAGCTTCTAGTGTGCTCGGCGCTCATCTGCCTGATTGAGCTGAACGCGCTTCCAGCCTGGATGGTTATCATCATCATCAGCCGGGAGTTTATCATCAGCGGATTCCGTCTGATCGCCTCGGACAACGGAGTTGTCATCGCCGCTAGCTATTGGGGCAAATTTAAGACGACGTTTCAGATGGTATCGGTGGTGTTATTGATTCTGGATATTCCGGCGCTTGCGTTTGTCACGACGATCTGTGTCTGGATCGCGCTGCTGCTGACGATTGTGTCACTTGTTGATTATATTTACAAGAATCATAAAATACTGACAGAAGGGAGTATCTGATATGATAGTCGAACTGATCTCGGTAGGAACAGAGCTGCTGCTTGGCAATATCGTCAATACCAATGCGCAGTATTTATCGGAAACGTGTGCAAAGCTGGGGCTTAACGTCTATTACCAGACGACGGTAGGGGACAACCGGGAGCGCATGACAGAAGTCTTCCGGACGGCGCTCTCAAGAGCCGATCTCGTTATCATCGGCGGCGGTCTGGGACCGACGGAGGATGATATCACGAAGGATGTCTGCGCGGAGCTGATGGGAATGCCGTTAGTCGAGGATCCGGAGGTGCGGGCACATCTGGAGGACTGGTACCGGCAGCGCAAGCGCACCGATATTCCGGATAGCAACTGGCGTCAGGCGCTGGTGCCGGAGGGCGCGGTGGTATTTTCCAACACAAACGGCACAGCTCCGGGACTTGCCCTGGAGAAAAACGGTAAGACCGCGATTCTTCTTCCGGGACCGCCGAACGAACTGTATCCGATGGTGGAAGATCAGGTTTGTGCTTATATTCAGAAACGATCTGACTGTGTGATCTATTCCCAGATGCTCAAAATCTGCGGATACGGGGAGAGCAAGGTGGAGGAGATGCTTCTCGACCTCATCGACCAGCAGACGAACCCGACGATTGCGACCTATGCAAAGACAAAAGAAGTACATCTGCGCGTGACCGCGAGAGCCGAGAGCGAAGACGCGGCAAAACAGCTGTTAAAACCGGTTATCAAAGAGATCAAGAAACGGTTCGGTAATGCGGTTTACACGACGGATGAGCATGAGAATCTGGAGGATGTCGTTGTCCGCCTCTTAAAGAAATACGACCTGACTGTGACAACCGCAGAGTCCTGCACAGGCGGTCTGATCGCCGGACGCATCGTCAACGTGCCGGGGGCTTCAGAGGTCTTTAACGAGGGATACGTGACGTATTCCAATAAGGCAAAGAAAAAGATCCTGGGCGTCAGTAAGGCGACCCTGAAAAAATACGGCGCGGTCAGCGAACAGACGGCGCGTGAGATGGCTGCAGGCGGTGTATTTACGACGGATGCGGATGCCTGTATCGCTGTGACCGGCATCGCCGGACCGGACGGCGGAACCGAGGAGAAACCGGTGGGACTCGTCTATATCGCATGTTATATGAAGGATAAAGTCAAAGTAGAGGAATACCATTTCCGCGGAAACCGCGAGAAGGTGCGTGAGCAGACGGTGATTCAGGCGCTGGATCTGCTGAGACGGTCGATTATTAAGAATTATAAAAAAGATTGATCACGTAAAGGAGGGAGAGCTGACAGGCGGGGAGAAATAGCCGGAAACGTGCTGTTTTTAGAGCGCCATGGATCAGGCTCTCCTTTTTTAGGAGGCGGGGACGATGATTTGGTATAAATATCTGTATCTGGGAGAAACTGCTAAAAAGCATCGTTTTTCGATTCTACAGAAACTCCGCCTCGGAAAGGTACAGCCGGGCGTTCACGTGATCACGCCTGCCTCAGGCGGACACAACCTGCTTGACATCCTGCCTGCCTATGTGCTCCGGCAGAATTATTACCGGGAGCAGGCGGATCTGCTGATCGTAGGGGTCGGCGCGAGCTACCAGGATGCCGTGGAGACGGTGGGGCGGATTGTGGATGAGACGTACCGCGAGACGGGTGGATTTGATGTGAAGACGTATCTGAGAGAGAAGGAAGACAGGCTGAGGAAAAAGAGGTAAGTATTTTGCAGCCTTTTATGAAGTTTTTTTGGACTGAAAATGTCTTTTGACCCCAACATCATATGATACAGAGCTGATACATGAATTTGTCAATGAAAGAATAAGAAGTGGGAGGGGATGGAGTGCTGCATATTTTGTTCATAATCTTGAAAATACTCGGAATCCTGCTTCTTGTCATTCTGGGACTGTTGTTTCTGTGCCTGATGGCGGTTTTATTTGTCCCGATTCGATACCGGGGGAACGGAAGCTACCACAGTATCAAGGATTTTGGCGTGCATCTGCATATCCATTGGCTGCTTCATGCGGTGTCGCTGCGGATTGCTTATGAAAATGGGCTTCGATATGCGGTTAAGTTGTTTGGATTCCGGATTTTCGGGAGTGAGAGTGAAGAGAAAGATACGGAATCTGGGCGTGTGCGGGAAGGCACGCAGGCAGCGGATTCGGATGAGCTGGAATTTGTAAGTGCGCAGGAGAAAACAGAGGATGATGATTTAGACACCGGTGAACTGATTTTGCGGGCGGAAGCGGCATCGGAGAAGACAGACGCCGCGATTGAGAAAGCGGAGGAAACGGCCAGGCTGCTGGAGGAGGCGGTGAAGAGACGGAGTGCGCAGAGGGAGGCGGAAATGTCTCCAGCTGTGAAGAATGCAGATGCATTTCCAGATGTGAAGGAGGCGGGAGTGTCCGAGGCAGAAGGAGAAACGCATCGGGCAAAGAATGAATTAAAATCAAATCCCAGCCAGGAAAAGCGTGAATCGTTCCTTCATAGAATCATTAGCTGGTTCAAACAAAAATGGAGCGCCCTGCGGCAATCCCTCTCAAAGCTGCTTACCCGAATCAACAACCTGGAGCACAAACGCCAATCCGTCCTTGCATTTATAGAAAATGAAGAAAATCAGAAGTCATTTCGCCTGATCAAACGCCAGCTCATGCGAGTTCTGCGGCATATATTTCCCAGAAAGCTGTCCGGGCAGGTTACGTTTGGCGTGGAGGATCCTTATTTGATGGGACAAATTTTGAGTGTGGCGGCTTTTTTGTATCCAGTTTACGGAAAGAAGATTGATTTGACTCCGGTCATGGATGCAAATGCGCTGGACGGGGAGCTTTCGTTCCGGGGCAGAGTCCAGATTGGCGTGCTGGCATTGATGGCGCTTCGGATCTGGATGGATAAGAATGTACGGACACAGGTTTATAAATATAGAAACCGAGGAGGAAGATAATATGGCAGACAATCAGTTTGCATCGACAATCGGTGCATTATTTCAGGGTATGGATGAGTTCGTCACGACGAAGACAGTCGTGGGAGAGCCGGTGACAGTTGGCGATGCGATTATACTTCCACTCGTGGATGTAACCTGCGGCATGGCGGCGGGCGCGTTTGGTCAGTCGGCGAAAGAGAAGAATGCGGGCGGCATGAGCGCTAAGATGACGCCGAGCGCGGTGCTGGTCATTCAGAATGGCATGACGAAGGTGGTCAATATCAAGCATCAGGATGCATTGACCAAGGTTCTTGACATGGCACCGGATCTCGTCAATAAATTTGTCGGCGGAAGCACCGGACCGATCGATGCGGAGACGATGCAGACAGCTGAGAAAATGGCGGGCGAGATGGAAGAGAAGAAATAAAGAAATTAAAATCAAAACGCTTCATAGAATGATCATAGCACACGATCGAATGTCAGATGTCTCTGGCAATGATCGCCTGCTATTTAACTTCTTTTGAAAACAGACATTTCAGAGAGGTATCATTCTATGAAGCGTTTATTTGGTTTAGTCCTTTTTTCAATGGGATTTGGCATGACCCTGGTGCTCATTTTTCCAAAGAATTTTCTATGGGTCAGCATCGCCATTTCTCTGATGATTGTCGGGTACAATCTGTTTTGCCGATGAGATTCTATGCTTTTTCAAGCGGCAGAATCACTGTAAAGCAGCTACCCTCGTCCACCTGGCTGGATACCTCGATGGTACCGTGCATCAGGTCGATGATCCGTTTCGTGATGGAAAGTCCCAGCCCGTTGCCCTTTTCATTGGGATCAGAGTTCCTGCTGTAAAATTTTTCAAAGATCCGTTTCATCGTGGCGTCATCCATGCCGACGCCGGTATCGCGGATGGAGACACGCACCTTATCTCCTGTGATAACGAGTTTGGCAGAAAGCATACCGCCAGCCGGGGTGAATTTGATGGCATTTTGCAGGAGATTGATCCAGACCTGCTGCAGCATCTCACAGTTGCCGTAAAATTTGCACGCCGTTAAATCAATGTCGAGATTCAGATGCTTTTTCTCCCAGAGCGGTTCCAGCAGAAGAATCGCCTGACGGATTTGTTCGTCGAGGCTGAACGTCGTGCGGCCGGTCACGATCTCCTGCTTTTCCAGGCGGGAAAGCAGAAGAATGTTGCCGGTCATCGTGGTAAGCTGGCGCGTGCTGTCGATGATGATGCGCGTGTATTCATTCCGGTCCGCCTCTGAGAGAGATGGATCCTGCAGCAATGTCGCATAGCCCTCGATGGCGGCGAGCGGTGTCTTGAACTCATGGGAAACCGTGGTCACGAAATCATTTCGCAGCGATTCGATGCTGTTTAACTCCTGCACCATACGGTTAAAATTGTCGGTTAGTTCACAGATTGCCTGCAAAGACTTTGAATTTGGTACATGAACAGAAAAGTCTCCGTCTGCTACCTGCTTAGCGGCATGGCTTATGGAACCGATCGGGCGGAGGATTTTCGACCAGAGGAACAGCGACAGCGCGATACTGAACGCAAGGCTGCTTAAAAATGACATCAGACTCGGAAAATTCGGACCGAAAATCCGAAAAACTTCGTGTTTATCTGTTCCGCTTGTGAGCAGCGAGACAAAATATCCGGTCAGCATCGGTATCAACGAGGACACCAGGAAGAAAAAGACCAGGAGGGTCAGCCAGTAGAGTGGAATCTGGAAATATTTGGTAAAGTTCTTGCTGATCATGCTTCTGTTTTCACCGCCTTATAGCCGAGACCCCGCACGGTCATGATGATAAAATCATCGCAGTTTTTAAACCGTTCGCGCAGCCGGTTGACATGCACATCGACCGTCCGTTCGTCGGTTGTCGAGTCAAGCCCCCAGATTTCGTCCATGAGCTGCTGCCTCGTGAAAATCTTATTTGGATAAGAAAGTAATTTATATAGAAGATAAAATTCTTTCTGCGGCAGAAGCGTCTCCTGCCCGTTGACCGTGACCGTCAGTGCATCGTAGTCGAGAATCGTATTTTGGCAGTCAATCCGATGCTCCGTCGCGATCTTGGCGCGTTTGAGCAGGGCGCCAACCCGCAGAACCATCTCATTGACATCGATCGGCTTCACCATGTAGTCATCCGTGCCTGCCTGAAAGCCGCGCTGCTTGTCTTCGAAGCGCTCTTTGGCGGTGATAATCAGGATCGGCATCGTAAATCCACTCGTCCGCAGGTGATCAATCAGTTCATATCCGTCCATTCCGGACATCATAATATCCGAAATAATGAGATCTACATATTCAGAATCTAAAAGAGATAATGCTTTTTCGCCGCTTTCTGCCGGAAGCGCCAGATAACCATTGTTGGTGAGTACCGTGCAGAACAGGGAACGCAGTTTCGCATCATCTTCTACCACAAGAATGTGAAACATATCCGTAAAACCTCCCTATAATTCAATTAAAAAGATGTAATATCATAAGTACTCATAGTATACCACATAAGTTTAAACTGATTGTGAACGGTGCAACACATTTTTTTCACGGTTCGTTTACATTCAGTTTATATGTAGTTGAAATTCGTTTAAAAATGGGATGTTATACTAGGGACAATTAGGAAAAACCAGAAAGGAATATGCGAAATGAGTAAACTATCTTCTCTGATGGAAGCGGCAAAGCAGAATAAAAAGAAAACAGCCATCATCGCGGTGGTGGTGGTGCTCGTACTTGCGGCGCTTTTTATGCGTTTCAAGGGTGGCAGCAAAGGAGGTTCAGGCGGCGGTCCGGGCGGTATGCAGGACACGCAGATGGACAATGTGGCGACGGTTGCGGCTGAGAATCCAAAGAGCGGAACAATCGAGCGGACAACCAGCACATCCGGTACTGTCGAGGCATCGGACGTTGTCTATGTCTATGCGAAGGCATCCGGCGATGTGACGGGTGTCAACGTCAGCGTCGGTGATATGGTGACAGCGGGTCAGCTTCTCTGTACGATCAATACCGAACAGGTTGAGACGGCGAAAAATGCGATGGACTCCGCCTCTGTTAACCTGACCGAGGCACAGAGCAATTTAAGCCGTATGCAGCTTCTTTATCAGGGAGGAGATATTTCTGATCAGGAATGGGAGCAGTATCAGAACCAGGCGAAGACGGCACAGTTAAATTATGAATCGGCAAAATTAAACTACGATCGCCAGGTGGAATACAGTTCCGTGACCGCACCGATCTCCGGCAAGATTGAGACGATGGATATTGATGTATATGATCATGTCAACCAGCAGGCGCAGCTCTGCGTTATCTCCGGTGAGGGAGATAAAAGGGTATCGTTCTACGTATCCGAGCGTGTTATGAGCAACTTAAACCAGGGCGACGCGATGACGATTGTAAAAGATGGAACGACTTATGATGGTGTGATTACCGATGTCAGCAGCATGGCGGACGAGAGCAACGGTCTGTTTAAGATAAAGGCAGAGCTGCCGGAGGCGAACAGCCTTTCAACGGGAAGTACTGTCAAGGTAACAGTAACTTCTGAGCGTGCAGAGAATGTCATGACCGTGCCGGTAGATGCGATCTACTATGATAACGGCGTTGGAAATGTCTATGTTTATCAGGACGGAACGGTACATAAAGTGAAAGTCGAAGTGGGGCTTTATAATACAGAGCTGGCGGAGATCAAGTCGGGGCTGACGGCAGATGATCTCGTCATCAGTACATGGAGTTCCCAGCTTTATGAGGGTTCAACCGTTAACTTAAAGGGTGAAGAAATAGATGCGGCAGCAGCGGATGAAGCTGGAAACCAGAAAGCCGATGCCCCGGCAGGTTCTGAAAATGGACAGAAAGCGGGCGCTCCGGCAGATGGCGGAAACGATCAGCCTGCGGGTAGTGCAGGTGCTCCGAAAGATAAAAAAAATGGACAGAAACAGTAGGACAGGAGGAATGTAAGACATGGGAGTAACGAAATATATCCTGAAACATCCGGTTACTACTGTCATGGCTCTGTTGTGTCTGGCTGTATTCGGTATTTCATCGGTCTTTTCGGCAAAGCTGGAGCAGATGCCGGATATGGAGACGCCGATGCTGATTATCATGGCAAATTATTCAGGCGCAGGACCGGAGGATATCAGCGAGCTGGTAACCGAACCGATCGAGGAGGCGATCGGCACGATGGAAGGCGTGGACACGATTTCCTCCACATCGAGCGATGGACGTTCGATGATCATGCTTCAGTACGATTACGGCACCGATATGGATGAGGCGTATGACAACTTAAAGCAGAAACTGGACAATATCCAGCGGGCGCTGCCGGATGATGTGGAACCGAGCGTTATGTCGATGAACTCCAATCAAGGAGACAGCATGATGCTTTCGATTGCACATAAGACGCAGACAAACCTCTACGATTATGTGGATCAGAAGATAGTACCTGAATTAGAGCGAATTTCTTCAATTGCAAACATTGAGACGCGAGGCGGTTCTTCTAAGTACGTCAGCATTGAATTACAGTCTGAAAAAATGGATCAGTACAATCTGACCATGCAGGATGTTGCGAGTGCGATCAGCGATGCAAACGTGGCATCCCCGTCGGGTGAGGCAGATGCCGGAAACCTGGAGCTTTCCGTTACTACCTCCTTAAAAACAGAACAGGTAAATGAGCTGCAGGATATTCCAATCAAGACGCCGGCAGGACAGATTATTTCTCTGTCAGATGTGGCAAATGTGTATGAGGCAACGAAAGACCGGGGCGGCATTTCCCGTTACAACGGTCAGGAGACGATCTCCATTTCGATTCAGAAGCAGCAGGACAGCACAGATATGGAAGTGTCCTCGGCTGTAAAAGAGAAAGTTGAAGAATTGATGGCAGATGATTCGGATCTGACGATCACGGTTGCAAATGATACATCTGACACGATTCTTGATTCCTTAAAAGACGTAGCAGAGACAATGGTTCTGGCGGTTATCATCTCCATGTTCATCATTTTCCTGTTCTTTGGCGATTATAAGGCGTCCCTGATCGTCGGAAGTTCGATTCCGACTTCGATTTTGATGTCCTTGATTGCGATCACGATGGCAGGATTTTCGTTAAACGTTATCACGATGAGTGCGCTGGTACTCGGCGTCGGCATGATGGTCGATAACTCGATCGTTGTACTGGAGAGCTGTTTCCGTGCAACGGCAGAGCAGGAAGACAAAGGGGCGCTTGGCTATTTTTCAGCAGCGCTTCATGGAACCGGCATTGTCATCAACTCGATCATCGGTTCGACGATCACGACCTGTGTCGTATTCCTGCCGCTGGCATTCTTAAACGGTATGACCGGACAGATGTTCAAACCGCTGGGATTTACGATCGTGTTCTGTATGTCGGCGTCCCTGCTTTCTGCGATGACGGTGGTTCCGCTGTGCTATCTGTTCTACAAACCAAGCGAGGCGAAGCGCGCCCTGATGGGACGTCCGATTGAACGTTTACAGAAATGGTACCGCGGCATCATGGACCGTCTGTTAAACCACAAGGCGATGGTTATGGGATTTTCGGTTCTGGTACTTGTACTGACGGTAATTCTGGCGAGCGGAATGCAGACGGAGCTGATGACATCGGATGATACCGGTACGGTCAGTGTCAGCATTGAGACGCGTCCGGGTCTGAAACAGGAAAAGATCGAGGAGGCGCTGGCAGAAGCGGAGGCGATTGTTTCCGCGAGCGACCAGGTTGATTCGTACATGCTGCGTTACAACGGAGACAGCGGCGAGATCAGTGCCTATCTGAAAGATGACCGTACCATGAAAACAGACGATGTAGCCGATCAGTGGCAGAAAGAGATGGATAACATTGCAAACTGTACGATCGACGTATCGGCATCGACTTCCATGAGCTTCATGGGAAGACAGCGCGGCTATGAAGTGATTCTTCACGGCACGCAGTATGATGAATTAAAAGAAGTTAGTGATAAGATTGTCAAGGAAATGACAGCAAGAACGGATGTCATCAACATCCATTCCAGTATTGAGAATAATGCACCGATCATTACCCTGAAGATTGATCCGGTCATGGCAAAGGCGTATGGGCTCACGGCTTCCAGTATCGGAACGACGCTCAACCAGATGTTGAGCGGTATCGACGCGACGACACTTAAAATTGACGGCGAGGACATTACGGTAACGGTTGAGTATCCGGAGGGCGAGTACGAGACAGTTGATAACATAAAAGATATTATTTTGACGGGAACAAACGGACAGAAGGTGGCACTGACCGATGTGGCAAATGTCGTATTTGAGGACAGTCCCGCTTCGATTTCCAGAACCGACGGTGCATATGAGATCACAATCTCTGCCGATTACACCGGTGATAATGTACAGCAGCAAATCAACAGTGAGGTAATTACTCCGAACTTAAGCGGTACAATCAGCATTGGGCAGAACAGCCGTGACCGTATGATGAAGAGTGAGTTCAGCTCCCTGTACCGCGCGATTGCGATTGCAGTCTTCCTGGTATTCGTTGTCATGGCGGCACAGTTTGAGTCTGTGAAGTTTTCCATCATGGTTATGACGACCATTCCGTTCAGTTTGGTTGGTTCCTTCGGATTACTGAAGCTGACCGGCGTCAGCATCAGTATGACGTCCCTGCTTGGCTTCCTGATTCTGGTCGGAACTGTTGTAAATAACGGTATTCTCTACGTGGATACGGTCAACCAGTATCGCTCCACGATGGATCTGCGGACAGCGCTCATCGAGGCAGGTGCGACCCGTATCCGACCGATTCTGATGACAAGTATGACAACCATCCTCTCGATGATTCCGATGGCACTGGCAATCGGAAGCAGCGGTTCCACGACACAGGGTCTGGCGATCGTAGATATCGGCGGTCTGAGCGTAGGTGTGATTGTCGCGCTCTTCATGGTTCCAGTATATTACGCACTGCTGAGCCGGAAACCGAAGGAAGAGATACCGGATGTGGATTAGATATAGGTTAATAGAAAAAACATTGTAGGAAATAAAATATTTGCTGCGGAAATTAAAATCAGATATATCGGAATGGAGTGACATACATGAATCAAAATAGAAGATTATGCCTGACCCGCCGGATTGCCTCTGGCGTGGCAGCCTGCTCACTGGGAGTATTCCTGGCGGCAGGTGCGCCGGTTCAGGTATTGGCAGCCAGCCCGCAATTTGCATATTCCACAGAAAAATGGGCTTCGCTGCAGGATGATAAGCTCGAATTTGACGAGATTGCTGATCGGATCCATGAGTACAACAGCACAGTGGAGAAGAACCGGATCGAGTACAAGGATTATCAGGGCAAAGACAGCAATGAGATCGCGCAGGAATATTATGACGCGGCAGATGAGATCGAGAGCAGTATCGAGTACCCGGATTCAGATGATGCGAATTATGGTTCCGCACTGGCAGCAGCACAGAGAAGCGAGGCTTCCGCGACCCAGATGCGCGAGCAGGGCGATAATAACGTCGATGATGCGAATGTTAAGGCGTGGGGGTATACGCAGACCGAGAAATCGTTGGTACAGCAGGCGCAGAACCTGATGATCCAGTACTGGAATGCCCAGGAAAATTTAAAGAGTGTGCAGAACCAGGTGTCCAAGGCAGAAAAAGACTATGAGACGGCAAATTTAAAGCTTTCATCCGGAAGCGCGACCCAGACGGATGTGCTGGATGCCAAGGAGACTCTTTTAAAGGCGCAGGCGTCCATCACGACGGCGGAGAGCAATATTGCATCGACAAAGGAATCCCTGTGCCAGATGCTTGGATGGAAATATGGCGCATCAGTAGAAATCTGTGCATTACCGGACCCGCAGGAACAGATGAGTGCATCGATCAATCTTGAAGAGGACATTGCGAAAGCACAGGAAAGTAATTATCAGTTAAAGATTCTGGCACGTCAGGTCAACAACGCGATGACAAGCACCCTTAAAGAGCAGTACCAGACAACTCTGACCAGCGGGAAGGAGGCAGTCAAGTCGAATGTCCAGTCGGCTTATCAGAATCTGAAGCTGTCTGAGGCACAGTATGAACAGGCAAAACGCAGCCTTGAATTAGAAGAAAAGACGAAACAGACCAACGACCGCAAGCTGGCAGCCGGACTTATCAGCCAGAACGCATACCAGAGCGCAACCTATTCCTATGAATCGGCATCCGTGGCAAAGGAGACGGCAGCGATGTCGCTTCTCCAGGCGCAGTTCGCCTACCAGTGGGCGGTGGACGGCCTGGCGTCCACGCAGTAGAAAGGGGTGGGCGGATGATGCGAAATCTGAAAGGAAAATGGATGAACGCGGAAGCTGGGACAGAGCAAAAGATGCGCAAGGGGCAAGAAAGAGACCGAAGCGGTGCAAGTGCTTTGGATGTGCATCTGGACGGTCATAATGTGAAACGAATCGGAAAAAGCAGATTGAGTCGTTCGATCGGAATTGCCCTGGCGGCTTGTATTCTTGTATCGAGCCCGGCGCAGGCGGCGAAAACGCCTTTGATTTCCGGCACAGAAAGTGATTCAGACAGCGAGGCAGATGGTCCGGCGCTGGAAGATGGCACCATAACCGAAAACAGCGCAGACAACACGATCGCCAGCCAGTCCGGCTCCTATACGGAGGAACAGCTCGCGGATTCTATGATAGAGTACGGGGAACTGGAGGCGCTGGTGCGGCGCGGCAATGGAACGGCTGTCAGCGCCGATTACAGTTATCAGGACAGCCTTGCCGTCTACCAGGAAGCCTACGATGCGATGATTTCTGGTGCCCGGGATATGAACTATAAAGCAGACGAGCTCGAAGATGCGGGCGGAGATGAGGCACTGATCGGCACCTATGAGCGAAATGCACAAACGCTGTCGATGGCAGCGAAGCAGTATAAAAAGTCGCTCACTTCCTTAAATTCGGCGTCAAGCCGTGCGTCCAGAAACCGGACGGTCTGGCAGGTCGTAAAGACCGCACAGATCCAGTGGGGCACCTGCCGGCAGCTTCAGGACGAGGTGGAGGCGGCTGCCAAGACGGCAGAGAACTATCAGGCGCAGGTGGATCGCAAAGAGCGGGAACTGGCAGCGGGGCTTTGCACGGAGACGGATCTGCTGCAGGCTCAGAAAAACCTGCTAAGCGCCCAGACAGCATTACAATCCACGACCGATCGGGCAAATAAGGCGCTGCGCCAGCTTGCTATTTTACTTGGAAAGAGCGGAACTTCTATTACGCTGGGGGAAATTCCAGCCGTATCGGCAACGGAACTGGCTTCTATGAATCTGGATGCGAACCGCGCGGCAGCTGTCGTTGCAAGTTCCAGTGTCAAATCAGCCAGACGATCCTACGCAACCGGAGATGCGGCGCGCAAGCTGCGCCACCAGCAGATCGAGGAAGCCGAGAGCGCCGCAAGCGCCTCAGCGGATGAGCAGTACGCTGAGATAGCGGCATTAAGCCTAGAACGCGACGCGGCGCAGGCAGCCTACCAGTCTGCCGAAAAAACATACGGCGCCACCCAGATTAAGTATCAGTCCGGTGCGATTAATAAAGCAACGTATTTACAGGGTGAGGCGTCTTATCTGCAGAAAAAAGCAGAGCTAGAGACTGCCGAGATTTCCCTGCGGACGGCGTATGATGCGTATGAGTGGATGTTGAAAGGGGTTGCGTGAGAAGAGTGTGATTGCGCTTCCTGAGATTGTATAATTTTTTGTATGGATATGTGGAATAGAATTTTATAAGATGGGCTTGAAAAAACGGCACTGCCCGGATGGGTGGTGTCGTTTTGTTACTGTTCACAGGTAGGCACTTTTGAAACCGAAAGTGCCGTAAGAAAACGTGGTGGCAGCAGGAAT
>OLFZ01002057.1_pt1 | contig 14734 bp, 10 predicted proteins | sample 1604861 | NCBI WGS metagenome assembly OLFZ01 (sample SAMEA3888895, study PRJEB22519) | human gut metagenome | biome: human gut; feature: human-associated habitat; material: faeces | place: Denmark | collected 2011 | reverse complement strand
TGAATATTTACATAACCACAAAGAATAATTTCCTAAAAATCTTTGGTACTTAAGAAATATTCCTTATCTTTGCACCCGCTTACCGAAAGCAATTCGCGCGTGTGGCGTAATTGGTAGCCGCGCCAGACTTAGGATCTGGTGTCGTGAGACGTGTAGGTTCGAGTCCTATCACGCGCACAACATTCCATATAGAAACAGACAAAACCCTCGAAATTAGATAATTTCGAGGGTTTTGTCTATACCTGAAGAAACGAAGGCTCAAAAATTTCAGTATTGATAACACTACCAATCACCCACTTTTATCAACTTATTGGCTTTCCGATGATAAGCAATGGGTATTGATAAAACAAGCATTTCTTTTTCTATCCCACGCCGTTGTACAATCTTTTAATCACTAAATTATTCAATATGCCTTCTATTATATTTTGAGGAAAAAGAGAATACTTCATCAGTTCCCTCTCTTTTCAAATTATTCATATAGATAGAACATACGCTCCATCATACTCCATTTTTCTTTAGCAAGTTCCCCTTTCCTACACTGTTGGAATATCGATACAAAGTCTTCCCATTCTTGCTGTCGAGGTAAAGTCGCGAGTTTAGCCATAGCAGATTCCCAATCAAAATCAATAGGAGTTTCGACAATCATGAATAACCGATTACCGCATATATATATTTCCATTTCTAAAATACCAACTGAACGGATCCCCTCTCTGATCTCCCGCCACGACTTCTCCTTACTGTGGCACTCCCGATACTTCGCTATCATCTCCGGATCATCCTTCAAATCCATTGTCTGGCAATATCTTTTTACCGGGTAGTCATATCTTTTCATTTCATATCCATTTTCTTTCATCTTATCTTAAACTTATGCCTGCTTAATTATACCCTTCATTCTGTTTCAGATTTTTATTCACATTCAAATCATTTTGAGGAATAGGAAAATATCGGTTATGGGGTGCCCATGTACGTTTCTCAAATTGATAATACATATTTTCATCCACCGGAGAAGCAGTAGCCCCACTCCCTCTATAATTACGAGCTTGAGGATCATCCGACAATTTTACTCCGGTAAAAGTATGATTAAGTTCTTTCTCGGCAATGCCCCAACGTAACACGTCATAATATCGAAGCCCCTCGAATGCCAGTTCCACACGTCTTTCTTTACGAACTGCTTCACGAACAAGTTCCTGTGTCGCTACGTCTGTCTTTTTTATTCCAACCAATTTCACACGATCACGTATATCATTAATAGTCAGATCTAATAAGTTCTGGTCTACTGCATTCGGCTGCGATTCATTTACCGCTTCCAAATAGCTTAATAAGACCTCAGCATAACGCATTATAGGAGTATAAGTGGGAGTAGAACCTAAATTATTAGTTATAGACGGATCACAACCTTTCTTCGGACAATATCCATTAAATAAGGCAAATTTATTATAGCTATCTGCAGTATTAGCCCCCTTAAAGCAATCATAAATTATATCATTATACTTAGTTCCCTCATAACTTCCCAAAGGAGGTAAAAAAATAGAAGCATACAAACGCAAATCCCGATTAACATAAGGATCATTCTCATCATAAACCTCAGAAGTCTTAATGTCCTTGCCGTCTGCACAGAAATATTCTTTCACCAATTCGTTATATGGTGAGAACTGATGCCACCCTCCATAAGCAGCTTCAGGATATAAATATTGATAACGTGAATTAGTATATAGATCCTTTATCCCCATAATACAAAATATTATCTCAGGGCTATATTCACCTCCTATTTGAAAAAGTTTCTCATAGCTGTCCTCTCCATTACGACGATCCAATTCATATATTCCCGACTCAATCACACTACGTAAAATAGTAGCAGCATCTCCCCATCTCTCTTGTGCCAGATAAAGACGACTTAAAAGTACCTTAGCCGCCCCCCTGGTAAACCGGCCATATTCCTCTGAAGAATATTGGACAGGCAACAAGTCTATAGCAGTCTTCAAGTCCTTCTCCACTTGCGAATAGACTTCAGTCTGAGGTGTTTGAGAGATAGAATTCGCTTCGTCCACCGACAGAGTTTTCAAAGGCATAGGAACATCCTTATAATAAAATGCCAAATTTAAAAAGAAATAAGCTCGTAAACACTTCACTTCGGCAGACCACTGTTCTTTTTTAGATTCTTCCATCGGACAGTCCGTAATATTCTCTAGAAAAGTGTTGTACTTAGCTATTTGCGTATATGCATTTCCCCAATACCAACGTAAATTGCCATTAGTAGCCACCGTATTGGAACTAGCCATTAAAGTAGAAAAATTTTCCTTTTCTGTTCCATTTCCACCTGCAAAATCCAAATAGAGCAACCCTTGTGGCGTAGCAAAATCATCATGCGACCAACCAGTCTGGAAACGATAACATCCTGTCAAAGCCAACATGGCATCCCCTTCACCAGTCCAAAAACTACCATCAGAAATTGCTGAAGGTGGCTCCTTATCTAATAAATCCGAGCAACCAGTTGTTACTAGTGATATAGCCAAAGCACATAAACAAGCCTTTGTCATTCCTAATGTATTATATATATTTTTCATAATGATTCTTGATTGAATGATTTACTTAGAACTTGAAATTAAATCCGAATGAATAAATACTATTGACCGGATAATAAGAGGGAGAATCCCCTGTTCCTATCTCATTTTCCGGATCCCAACCTTTATAGAAACTATTGAAAGAGAACAGATTTTGTCCGCTTACATAAACACGCACATTTTCCAAACCTATTTTTTTAGTCCATGCTTTTGGGAATGTATATCCTATTTGTATATTCTTGACTCGTAAGAAACTAGCATTACGGACCCAATAATCAGAAGTTTGAAGATTAGTGTCGTTCATATTCAAAGTTTCCAATCGAGGGTATTCAGCCCATTTATCAGGATTTTCTTCCTTCCAACAAGATTCAGCCTGCCATCTCTGTATCTGTCCACCGTTGTAGAATGCATAAGCCATATAAGATCCTATCAAACGCTTATGACCTCCTAAACCTTGTAATAAAGCTGAAAAATCAAAACCTTTATAAGAAGCGGAAAGATTCAAACCATAATAAAACTTCGGGGTAGTACTTCCCAATACGGTACGATCATATTGCGCATCTACCTTACCATCGGGAACCCCGTCGGGACCACTAATATCTTTGTATTTCACATAACCAGGTTTCAGTCCTGACTTACTTACCAATTGTTCGGTAGCCGCATCTACTTCCGCCTGGTCTACAAACAGTCCATCAGTTTCATACCCATATATAATACCTATCGGTTGCCCTACAATTCTGTTATTATTAATTTCTTCGGTAGCTCCGTTCGCCAATTTCTCAACTGCATTTCTTACCCATGTAAAATTAGGAGAAATACTAAACCAGAAATCACGTCCTATTTGTCCGTTATAAGTCAGATTTACTTCAATTCCTTCGTTCGAAACAGCTCCAACATTAGATTGTCCGACTTCACGTCCCATAATACTAGACACCTCAACAGGTGCTAAAATGTCCGAAGTATATTTATAAAAATAATCCAATGTTCCACTAAAACGTCCATTCAATAAACTAAAATCTAAACCAATATCCGTTATAGCCGTCTTTTCCCAAGTAATTTCCGGATTATTATAGGTTTTCATGTAAGCCCCAGACTGAAGAGTTGCCGGATTTCCAAAAGGATAATCATGTCCAAGTTCATAAATCTGTTGGTAAGGATAAACACCTATATTTTGATTACCAAGTACACCATAGGAAGCACGCAATTTCAAATTATCAACTACAGCTGAAACTGCCGCATTCTTCCAAAAATCCTCCTCAGAAATTCTCCACCCTGCAGAAACTGACGGGAAAAGTCCCCAACGATGACCGTCCGCAAAACGTGACGATCCATCATAGCGCAAATTAGCCTCTAATAAATAACGATCTTTCCATGCATAATTTATACGCCCGAAAAAAGAAAGCAACGCATATTCTTCCAATGAACTATCATTAGTAGCTGTTGATTTATCTCCAGAACCTAATTCATACAAATAATTATTAGGAAACGTATTTCTATAACCTTCCAAACCTTTATTATTAGATTGTTCCACAGAAGTACCCGCCAATAACTTAAAGGTATGATTTTTAATTTGTTTTTCATAAGTAGCTAATGCTTCAAAAGTAGTATACGTATTATTTGCAGTCCATACATTTAAAGTAGCGGGTCCCACTGTCTTACTCTCATCAAAATAAGTATCAGCCCGGTACGCTTTATCATATTTAGTCCAGTAATTCATCCCTACTTTGCCTATAAAAGAAAGTCCGTCTACAGGAGTATTCCATGTCAATTGTCCGGAAGCACTTATATTTCTACTCACATTCTGCACAAAAGATTCACTCGCCAACCACGCTTCCGGACTATAATTATCCTGATATCCAAAACTTCCATCCGACTTTTGCCCGGCATAAATAGGTCCCTGACGAACAGCATATCCTATCATTCCATCAATACTTTGTGGTTCGCCATTAGGAGCATTATATTTATTATTATAAGCATTAATATTCAAATTAAGCATCAGCCCTTTGGCGATTTCACTTTTCATAGTAAACAGTGCAGTCATTCTTTCATTAGACGTTTTTGCCGTCATACCTTCCTGATTTCTATAACCTACTGATAAATTATAACTTGTCGTAGCATTTCCTCCTTGTATGCTGAGATTATGTTGGTGTTGAAAACCAGAACCAGATTCCAACAGCCATTTTAAGTGATTTACATTCGGATAATTATCCGGATCAGATCCATCTCTATACTTTTGAATCTGTTCAGGTAAATAAGCTTCCTGCTTACCCATATTCCGCATAGCCATATTATAATATTCCGCATATTCCCATGATGGTAAAAAATCAGGCAATTCCGTAGGCCGTTGCCAACCAAAAGAATTACTATATGTAATAGTCGTTTTACCTTGTGCACCCTTCTTTGTTTCAATCAAGATCACCCCATTAGCAGCACGATTACCATAAATAGAAGCAGAAGCTGCATCTTTCAAAAAAGAAATGCTCTGAATATCATTAGGATCTACATCATCAATGTTACCTGATAAACCATCAATCAAAACCAATGGATCTGTTCCAGCTTTTGAAAATGTACCAGTTCCACGAATTTTAACAGTTGCTCCTTGTCCGGGACGACCTGAAGTTTGCAATACACTTAAACCTGGAGCCAAACCTGCCAGTGCTTGAGCAGTACTCATAACAGGCTTACTAGCCAAGTCTTCAGCTGAAACAGCAGCTACGGCTCCCGTTAAATTCACCTTTTTCTGTGTTCCATATCCAATCACAACTACTTCTTCCAACTTTTTTGTATCTTCTTCCATTATAATACGAAGTAACTTGTTACTTTCAACCTTTATTTCTTGCGAAATATAACCTACATAACTTATCTGGAGCATGTTTCCCATTTCAGCAGACAGAGAAAATTTGCCATCCAAATCAGTAACAGTTCCATTGGAAGTACCTTTAACCAAGATACTGACCCCAATTAACGGCTCACCGGAAAAATCAGTAACCAAACCATTGACATTACTCTGTGTCTGTGCCCAAGTAGTATAGCTCAGGCAACACATCAACAAGACCACCAAGAATCTTATTGGCTGCATACATTCTAATCTGTTTTTCATTATTCTATTGATTATTGGGTTAATTTTCAAGACATAACAAGGGCTTACCGACCTAAAAAAGCCGATAAATAAACCTACTTTATGCTATATTCACTTCTTTATCTTAAATACGGGAGCAATCTTATTCAACTGTACATCAGGCATATCAATAACAACTCCTTGCGCTGTACGAGTAAAAGATACCTTTCCATAACCTAACAATTCAATTTTAGTAATTTTATCAGGGTACAACTCACTTCCCGTTGCCAGCGATTGAATGACAACTTGCTTTTCTTCCGGCCATGCAAGGACTGTAGCATAGAGATATTTCTTGGTTTGAGTAAAACGGATTTCAGATGCAGTGGCTTTAGTGTAAGCACCTTCATTGAAACCTTGAGCATTAATCTTGATATCAGCATTGGCTATCGGACCTTCTCCGAAGACTTTCCACGGGCGTGTATCATAAATAGCCTCTTTATTCATACTCATCCAGTCACCAAATTCATTTAAAATGGCTTCTTCCTTTTCATCAAAAGTTCCGTCAGCCCGAAGAGGAACACTAAGCAACAAATTACCGTTCTTACTGACCACATCCACTAATAGTTTCACTACATCGGAAGCACTTTTATACCAGCCGTTCTCCGCCAATCTGGTATCATAATGCCAACCGCCTAAACAAGAACAAGTCTGCCATGGCTCTTCATAAATACTATTGGGAGATCCCCTTTCCACATCCCATACCAAAGCTTTACGTTGCTCATCGGTAAGAATTTTACCAAACATAACAGCACTGAAATCCCCCTTACGAGCAACCATGTTGTGATTATAAAAATGTGCGGCAATCTTCAAACCCGCATCACTGATAGGATAAAACGGTACACCAGTCACATCAAAATAAATCAAATCGGGATTATAACGGTTTATTGCATCGACTGTACGATCATAAAAGTTTGTCACATATTCTTGAGTAGGAATACAAACACCATTTCCCCATGCCCATTGACGGTGAATCATACCGTCAGCCCAACTTCCAGCGCTTAACGGGTGATTCTGTGCATAAAGTTTTTGAGGATCGTAGCCTTCCCACCACTTACCCTTACCATCTTCTTTAGTCAAACATCCATCGTAGGGTACACCTGCCTTCTCGCCATGACGGTCGTATCGTTGAGCCGGTTCATACCAGCTCCACGCATGATCCGCATGAAAACTGATACCAAATGGAAGACCGTTTTTCTTTGCAGCTTCAGCCCAGCCCGCCAATATATCCTTCTTAGGACCTATATTCACGGAATTCCATTCCTGATATTGGCTATCCCATAAATCATAATTATCATGGTGATTACCTAAAGCGAAGAAATACTGGGCACCAATCTTCTTATAAAAGGAAACCAATTTGTCCGGATCCCATTTCTCGGCTTTAAACAAAGGCAATATATCCTTGAAGCCCACTTCAGAGGGATGGCCATAATGTTCCACATGGTGCTTATACTCGTGCGAACCTTCCAAATAGAGAGAACGCGCCATCCAGTCGCCGGACCCTTCCACACATTGCGGTCCCCAATGTGCCCAAATACCAAATTTGGCATTTCTAAACCATTCAGGAACTTTATAGTTCTGCAATGATTCCCAAGTAGGTTCGAACTCTCCTTCCTGCATTTTTTCATTTTTCTCTGAAACAGGTACCTGGTAAGTCTGAGCCTCCAAAACTCCCGCCCAAAGCAACAAAGCCGAAGCCAAAAGAAAATGTTTTGCTTTCATAGTATAATTGCTTTATATATTTTTCAATTATCAATAGTGCAAATATACAGAGTTGAAACCAATTTATATTATCCAAATGCGCCATTATGTAGGACAATATCGACTTTTACCTGAGATAATTCAAAAACGAATACCAAAACAGGTGATTTGATATGAAAATATCGATTTCCCATTGGATTATATATATACTTTTGCTTACTTTGTACGAAACTGAATCTTTCATTCTAATAACTTAAGGAATATGACACAATCAATCGACCAATTACATTTACTTATATTAAATGTAGGACTAGCCATTCACAATGCAGACTGGAACTGGAAAAACGTAAGCAGCCCTTTTACCCGACTCTATTATATAATGGAAGGAACTGCCCAAATAATATTTCCCGACGGAATACAGGAACTAAAACCACATCATCTATATCTGGTGCCATCATTCACTACCCATAGTTATCAGTGCAATTCTCATTTCACTCATTATTATCTCCATATATATGAAGACCATCAATCGGAATCCGGCATTCTGGAAGATTGGAATTTCCCGATAGAAATACCTGCGGGCAACCTGGAATTACCACTTATTAAAAGGTTATGTGAAATAAATCCTACCATGCAGCTTCCTCAATCCGACCCGACAAGCTATGACAACAACCCCACATTAATCAGAAACATCATTAAAAATAAACAGCGTACCTTCTGTGACAAAGTCGAATCCAGAGGTATAGTATATCAACTTATTGCCCGCTTTTTAAAAGACGCCAAACCTAAAGTGGAAGTCAACGATAACCGTATCCAAAAAGTTTTGTCCCACATCCGAAAAAATATCTATAAAACAGTAGATATAGACTCATTGGCAGCAATCTCATGCCTCTCAAAAGATCATTTTATCCGTCTTTTCAAAAAAGAAGTCGGTAACACACCGCTGCAATATATTAATCAGAAAAAAATAGAGAAAGCCCAATTAATTCTGATTACAGAGGATATTCCCGTAAAAAACATAGCCTATCTCCTTGCTTATGAAGACCATTCTTATTTCAACCGCTTATTCAAAAAAATCACAGGCGTTACTCCTCAGCAATATAGAGAACTATATAAAAAGTAACCGTCTTATTATTTTTACGCAAAGGTTTACGTACTTTTTTCAACCTCTTCCACCATATACCTAAAGGTTATTCCTCTATTTTTGATGCCGGAAATAAATCTAAAAATAAATAGAGCTATGAATTACAATGAAATCGGGAAAACCGGTATGCGGGTTTCCAATCTTAGTTTCGGCGCATCTTCATTAGGAGGAGTTTTTCATGATATCCGCGAAGCAGAGGGTATCAAAGCTGTTTACACAGCAGTAGAGAATGGAATGAATTTTATTGATGTATCTCCCTACTACGGGCACTACAAGGCCGAAACCGTATTAGGCAAAGCATTGAAAGAAATACCACGTGACAAATATTATCTCTCTACCAAAGTGGGACGCTATGGAAAAGATGGAATCAACACATGGGATTATTCCGGAAAACGTGCAACGGAAAGCGTTTATGAAAGCTTGGAAAGACTCCACATTGAATATATCGATCTGATTAATGTACACGATGTAGAGTTTTCAGACATGAATCAGGTAGTCAACGAAACATTACCTGCACTGGTAGAACTTAAAAAGAAAGGTATTGTGGGACATGTAGGTATCACAGATTTGCAATTAGAAAACTTAAAATGGGTCATTGATCACTCGGAACCAGGAACAGTAGAAAGCGTACTTAACTTCTGCCATTATTGTCTGAATGACGAGAAACTGACTGATTATCTGGATTATTTTGAATCAAAGAATATCGGCATCATCAATGCCTCCCCCCTTTCAATGGGCTTGCTCTCCCAACGTGGGGTTCCTGCATGGCATCCGGCCCCCCAATCACTGGTAGAAGCCTGTCGGAAAGCTGTTCAACATTGCCTGTCCAAAAATTATCCTATAGAGAAACTGGCTATTCAATATTCTGTCAGCAATCCACGTATCGCCACCACTTTGTTCAGTTCGGCCAATCCAGATAATGTATTGAAAAATATAACATACGCTGAAGAACCCATCGATTGGAACCTTGTAAAGGAAGTACAAGAAATTATCGGAAAACAAATGCGTGTCAGTTGGGCTAATTCATAATACAAAGGAGAATAATGATGGATTTTAACATAATAGATGCACATTCCCATCTTTGGTTACGGCAAAATACGGAAGTCAACGGATTGCCTATCCGTACTTTAACCAACGGACGTTCGTTATTTATGGGAGAAGAACGTCAGATGGTTCCGCCCTTTATGATTGACGGGCGGAATAGTGCCGAGGTTTTTCTCTCGAACATGGACTATGCACAAGTATCGGCTGCCGTAGTCACTCAGGAATTTATTGATGGCATCCAAAATGAATACCTCGCAAAAGTGGCCCATAAATACCCGGACCGTTTCTTTGTATGCGGTATGTGCGAATTTCGTAAACCCGGTTATCTGCAACAGGCCAAGGAATTAATAAGTTCTGGTTTCAAAGCAATAAAAATCCCAGCACACCGCCTTTTTCTAAAAGAAGGAAGAGTCATGCTGAACTGTGACGAAATGATGGAAATGTTCCATTACATGGAAGATAAAAACATTATCCTTTCCATTGATCTGGCTGATGGAAACACGCAAGTGCAGGAGATGAAAGAAATTATCCAGGAATGTCCGCAACTAAAAATCGCTATCGGACATTTCGGTATGGTTACAACTCCTCATTGGCAGGAACAAATAAAACTGGCCCGGCATACCCATGTCATGATAGAGTCAGGAGGCATTACCTGGTTGTTCAACAGTGAATTCTACCCGTTTGCAGGAGCGGTGAAGGCTATCAAAGAAGCAACAGATTTGGTCGGTATGGACAAACTGATGTGGGGATCGGATTACCCTCGGACCATTACGGCCATTACTTACAAGATGTCTTACGATTTCATCCTTAAAACGACTGAAATGACACAAGAAGAGAAAGCACTTTTTTTAGGTAAAAACGCCGAAAGATTTTATGGTTTCAAAAATCTCATATCTCTTCCTTACATTAAAAACATGTCAGAATAATCAACTGACACTTATTAATCCATACCATGAAAAATAAGACCTATTATGTACCATTGATGCTCATATTCTGCCTGTTTTTCCTATGGGCTATCAGCAGCAATCTGCTACCTACTATGATAAGACAGCTGATGAAAACCTGTGAGTTAAACGCTTTCGAAGCATCATTCACAGAAACAGCCTACTGGCTTGCCTATTTCATCTGTCCCATTCCCATCGCTATGTTCATGAAAAAATACAGCTACAAATCGGGAATTATTTTCGGGTTATTACTGGCGGCATGTGGTGGGTTACTGTTCTTCCCCGCTGCCATGCTGAAAGAATATTGGGCATATCTATGCATATTCTTTATCATTGCCACCGGAATGTGTTTTTTAGAAACGGCAGCCAATCCTTATGTAACCGCTTTGGGAGATCCGAAAAGTGCGCCCCGTCGATTGAATCTGGCACAATCATTCAATGGGCTGGGAGCTTTTATAGCTGCCATGTTTCTCAGCAAACTGATTCTGAGTGGCAACCACTATACCCGCGACACCCTGCCCACTTCTTTTCCCGGTGGCTGGGAAGGTTACATTCAAACAGAAACAGACGCCATGAAACTTCCTTATCTGCTGCTAGCTATGCTACTCATTGTTATTGCCATCATCTTTATCTTCTCCAAATTACCTAAAATCAAAGAAGGAAATACGATGGAAGGAGTAGAATATAAAGGAGAAAAATTAATTGATTTCGGAGTCTTAAAACGTTCTCATCTTCGTTGGGGAGTTATTGCACAATTCTTCTACAATGGTGGTCAGACAGCCATTAACAGTTTATTTCTAGTCTACTGTTGTACCTATGCAGAACTACCTGAAAATACAGCCACCACCTTTTTCGGCCTTTATATGCTGGCTTTTTTGGCAGGAAGATGGACAGGCACACTACTCATGGTAAAATTCCGTCCACAAGACATGCTCTTGGTATATGCGCTGATTAATGTCTTGCTATGTATTGTTGTGGTTTGTTTTGGTGGTTGGACAGGTCTTTATGCCATGCTGGGCATCTCTTTTTTCATGTCTATCATGTATCCCACTCAGTTCTCGCTCGCTTTGACTGATTTAGGCAACAACACCAAAAGTGGCTCGGCATTTCTAGTTATGGCCATCGTTGGAAATGCTTGCTTGCCCCAACTCACTGCTTATGTGATGCATCTGAACGAACACATTTATTATATAGCTTATGCTATTCCTATGATTTGTTTCCTGTTTTGCGCCTATTATGGCTGGAAAGGATACAAAGTGATTGATTAAACTGATTAAAAATAAATAAAAAATGAAAGCAATTCAAATTACCGCTCCTTCCGAAATGAAGGTAGTAGACATCGAGAAACCGGTCTTGGAACCGGGAGAAGTTCTTGTGAAAATTAAATACGTCGGTTTTTGCGGCTCGGACTTGAATACATTCTTAGGCCGTAACCCAATGGTAAAGTTGCCCGTTATTCCTGGACATGAAGTAGGAGCTGTCATAGAAGCTGTGGGCAAGGATGTGCCGGATTCTTTAAAACCCGGCATGAGCGTTACAGTTAATCCCTATACCAATTGCGGTAAATGTGCTTCCTGTCGTAATGGTCGTGTCAATGCCTGTGAGCATAATGAAACGTTAGGGGTACAGCGCAATGGAGTGATGTGCGAATATGCCGTATTGCCTTGGACAAAGATTATTCCGGCAGGCAATATCTCTCCTCGCGATTGTGCGTTGATTGAGCCGATGAGTGTCGGATTCCATGCGGTATCTCGTGCGCAGGTGATCGATAATGAATATGTGATGGTTATTGGCTGCGGTATGATTGGTATCGGTGCCATTGTACGTGCTGCTTTGAGAGGGGCAACGGTCATTGCTGTCGATCTGGATGACGAGAAACTGGAACTGGCGAAAAGGGTAGGTGCTTCTTATGTGATTAACTCCAAGACAGAAAATGTACACGAACGGATGCAACAGGTAACGGAGGGCTTCGGTGCCGATGTCGTGATTGAAGCTGTCGGCAGTCCGGTCACTTATGTGATGGCGGTGGATGAAGTCGGTTTTACAGGACGTGTGGTTTGCATCGGTTATGCCAAAAGCGAAGTAGCTTTCCAAACGAAATATTTCGTTCAGAAAGAACTGGATATCCGTGGTTCCAGAAATGCGTTGCCGGCAGATTTCCGTGCGGTTATTAATTATATGAAAGAAGGCAACTGTCCGGTGGAAGAACTGATTTCGAGGATAGCAAAACCGGAAGGAGCTTTGGAAGCTATGCAGGAATGGACTGCTAATCCGGGAAAGGTGTTCCGTATCTTGGTTGAGTTCTGATAAGTTCTTGTAATAAGAATAGTTGTTGATACTCGTTGTTCCGGGTATGTAATAAGTGAGAGGAGGCTGAATACAGTCTCCTTTCTTTGGGAGATAGGGTGATGTAACATGAGTAAATATAGATGTAACATTCTTCATTCGATATGTAGCATCACAAAGAAATCATGTAGCATACTTTGGACAATATATCTGTTTGCATTTTCTATTTTTGTGATGTGGAAGATAACAAGGAACATTTTAAATAATTAGCTTTCAAATAATAGATAATGTAGCCAGTTAATAAAAAAACGATGATTATGCTGAAAACAAAAATCAACACTATTCTGCTGTGTACTCTTTTTACATTGTTCTTCCCGCTATCAGCCGGAGCACAATACCGTAATCCTATTCTTTATGCTGACGTGCCTGATATGTCGGTATGTCGTGCAGGTGATTACTTTTACATGGTTTCCACTACTATGCACCTGATGCCGGGAGCACCTATCATGCGTTCGCCGGACATGAAACATTGGGAAACTATCAGCTACGTATTTCCCCGCATTGACGATGGTCCTCGTTATGATCTGCTCGAAGGCACTGCTTACGGGCAAGGACAATGGGCATCATCTATCCGCTATCATGACGGAAAATTCTATGTATGGTTTACAGCCAATGGCGCGCCCGGACGCGGGTTTGTCTATACTGCGGCAGATCCGGCCGGTCCCTGGAAACTTCTTTCGCGCCCCCCGCATTTCCATGACGGTTCGCTTCTGTTTGATGATGACGGGCGGGTGTATCTCTTTCACAGTACGGGACAGCTTACGGAGTTGAAACCCGATTTGACCGATGTACTTCCCGGTGGCATCAATCAGCAAATATTTGAACGGGATGCTGACGAACAAGGTCTGTTGGAAGGTAGTTCCGTCATCAAGTATAATGGGAAATATTACTTGCTGATGATTTCTATGGATTGGAGTATTCCCGGCCGTCTGCGTCGTGAAGTATGCTATCGTGCCGATAAGATTACCGGACCTTACGAAAAGCGTGTCATTCTTGAAACGGAGTTTGACGGGCATGGCGGTGTTGGTCAAGGATGTATCGTAGACGGGAAAAACGGTGAATGGTACGGGCTGATTTTTCAGGATCGTGGTGGCGTAGGGCGTGTGCCGTGTCTCATGCCTTGTACATGGACGGAAGATGGTTGGCCTATGCTGGGAGACAAGGATGGGCACATTCCGAATGATACCACTTTATCGTATATGTCAATGGATGGTATCTGCGGTTCGGATGATTTTTCCGCTTCCGGGCTTTCCCTCTATTGGCAGTGGAATCATAACCCCGTCGATCAGGCATGGAGTCTTACCGACCGTCCCGGATTTCTGCGTTTGAAAACCTCCCGTGTGGTAGATAACCTGTTTGTTGCTCCCAATACGTTGACTCAACGTATGGTAGGACCGAAATGCATGGGCACTGTCAGTCTCTCTCTGGGGGGGATGAAAGATGGTGACCGTGCAGGATTATCGGCTTTTAATGGTGACAGCGGTGTGCTTACGATTGAAAAGAACGGAAATAAACTGTCTCTTGTGATGAGTGAACAGAAAAGCGTGTTTGAGAAAACGAAGCGTGCCATTAGCCGTGTGGATATGACCGAACAAGCCCGTATACCTCTTAACAAAGAGCTTGTCTACTTGCGTGTGGAAGGTGACTTTACCAATGGACGGGATGAGGCTCGTTTTTCTTATAGTCTTGATGGGAAAGCATGGATACCTGTCGGTCTGCCTATTAAGATGAAATTTGACTACACCCGTATGTTCATGGGCAGTAAGTTTGCTATATTTAACTATGCTACACGTTCCGTGGGCGGTTATGTAGATGTGGACTCCTTTGATTATTCGTTCTGTGATGCGTCAATGTAACAAACAAATATGTATTTGTAACC
>OLFZ01002050.1_pt1 | contig 14777 bp, 14 predicted proteins | sample 1604861 | NCBI WGS metagenome assembly OLFZ01 (sample SAMEA3888895, study PRJEB22519) | human gut metagenome | biome: human gut; feature: human-associated habitat; material: faeces | place: Denmark | collected 2011 | reverse complement strand
TGATGTTTACAATCTCATTATTGTCATTCACACGCTTGTTGTTGATATAAACAATTGGTGTGCCTTTACCAAACACGGATATCTTTTGCCCATCAACAGAGACACGTGGCAACAGACTCAGGACCTCAAAAGTGTTTGCCATTTTAGAGAGTAATGTGTGCTCTACAGCAACTTCCATTCCTCCAGACAACATCTTATACTGAGGTCTGTCACCCTTCACCACAACGCCTTTGACAATCATGGTCTTGGGTTGCAGTTTGATGATGCCCATCTCTGTGTTGTTGTATATGCGGTTGACAGTCTTATAACCAATGTATGTGATACGTGCCAACACTTTTCGGGAATTGCAAGGAATTACAAAACTGCCATTCTCATTGCTCACTCCATGACCTACGATTGTGGAGTCAATGGGCGACAGCAAGGCTATGGTTGCGTATTCAGCGGCATTGCCTCTCTCGTCAACAATACGTCCCTTATAACGAAATGTTGACTTCTGTGTGCATTCCACCATAATATTATTCTCCACCTGCGTCATCCTGATAGGATAGAAGCCTATCAACCGCATAATGGCATTAGGAACATTCTGGTTGCGGATGCTCTTGGTCACCTTAAAGTCCTCCAACTCATCATACACAAAGTTGATGGTGTACTTATGCTGACGTGCATTCAAGTCCTTCAATGCAGCAGAGAACGACACATTATTATATTGTCGGGTGATGCGTTGGGCATAAGACAGCTGTACAAAAGAAAGCAGGAAGAGGATAAACAGCAGAGACATTGTCTTGCCGTTATAGGGTATTGTCTTCATTTTGTTTCTCATAACACGTCCTCCACATATTATTTCACCATCAATGTGCCATCGGCATACTCTATCTGTATGCGGTCGAAAGCATTCAACAGCTCCAGATTCTGCTCCAAGGTCTTCGTCTTGTTCCAGTTAAAGAAGAGGCGCACGTGCTGTGTATTGGCATTCATATATTCCACCTTGACGTTATAGAAGTCTGCCATCTGCATAAGAATGGTTCCTAACTCAGCATTGTCAAACACCACAGGATTCATGTTGAGCGAGTCTTTAGGCTCTGTCGTTATAGCTTTAAGACTGTCATTGGCTAATTGTTTAGGGTTAGCAATCTGTTGTGTTACAGTTTTATCTTCCACTACTTTGTCAGAAGAAGAGAGTTTAAACCAACCGTTCTGCACAGCAGCCAAGGCCACACCCGAAAGAAAGATGATGCCAACGATGGATGCTGCAATCTTCATTCGGTTGCGATAAGAACCATTAGAAAACTCCTTCCAAGCTTTATCCACGTCAACCTTCTTTGGCGTGGCTTTCTTGCCAGCCATTCTCGCCATAGCCAAGTCGCGTAGGAACTCCTTCACTTCCTCATCGGCAAGCAAGTGTTCCATTTGCTCGTCTGTATATTTCTCGGGATACTCCTGCATGTCAAAGAGCATCAGCCGTTTTTCGTCTTTGTTCATGTTAGTCATTGTTTTGCTCATTTTATATGTTCCTTAATCCAGTCCATCGCCTTAGAGAGATGGTTGAACACCGTCACCTTGCTCACTCCCACTTCATCAGCCACCTCCCGATACGACTTGTCTTGCAGATAGCGCAGACGGAAGATAAGCTTACGGATGGGAGGCTCAAGGTCGTCGATGAGAAGCAACAGCTGATCAAGACGCTCGTCCGTATCTTCTGAAAGAATAACGTCGGCATCATCAGTCAACAGTCTCGCCACCCTTTCCTTCACGCTCTTGTGAGCAATCAGATTAAGACAGCGGTTGCGTACGCTCCGCATCAAATAGCCTTCCTCGCTCTCAGGCAATAGGACCATATCATCTGCAAGAATCTGCGTGAACACTTCGCTCACCACATCCTTGCTTTCGTCGTCATCCGAGAGAATGTATCTGGCCAGATTGTACATCTTCTCATAATGCCGACGAAACATCTGTTCTATGTCCTTTTCCTGTGTCATATATCCTATATACAGTTGAGCAAAGCGAGAAACTAAGCAAAACAATGATTATTTTTGAAAAAACATAGGCAAAGGTTATTATTATTGAACTTGCGAAAGTTCAGAACCTTATTTAATAGGTTCGACGTGTATTATCACGAATGTTCCCTCACCGAGTTGTTCCTTCAGCTTCTTTTCCATGGCACGAGTAATGTCGTGAGCCTTGTCGAGAGTCATCTGTCCGTCCATACGCACGTGAACCTCAATAGAGGAACGGTTGCCTATTTTGCGTGTGCGCAGATTGTGTGGATCCTTTACACCGTCGAACGAGAGTAGGGTCTTGATAATATCTTCTTCAACAGGTTCGGGCAGAGAGTTCTCCACCAGTTCGCCAAGACTCGGGCGCAACTGTTCGATGGATGCGTGGATGATGAGAATGCTCACGATAAGGGCTGCAATGGGGTCAAGTATGGTCCAGTGTGAGCCTAATACCAAGGCTCCACCGATGCCTATTGCCGTGCCAATTGACGAGAGGGCATCGCTGCGATGATGCCATGCGTTGGCTACGACAGCTTGCGACTGCAACTGTCTGCCCTGCTTGCGCGTGTATTGAAACAACGCCTCCTTGACTACTATTGACAATATGGCAGCCACGAACGCTATCCAGCCTGGCGATTGCAGCGTGCCACCGTTAAGGCACGACCATATCTGAGTAATACTGTTCCACATGATGCCCAATCCAACAAACAGCAGCATCAGCCCGATAATGGTTGTAGCAAGAGTCTCATACTTGCCGTGTCCGTACTCATGTCCGCGGTCTTGCGGCTTGCTCGATATACGCACGAAGGCAATAACGATGAAGTCGGTGATAAGGTCGCTGAGCGAGTGGATGCCATCGGCAATCATAGCCGAACTGCGTCCGACAATTCCGGCTGCCAGTTTGAAGAGGCAGAGAATGATGTTAGCTATAGCGCCATATATCGTGACGCGGTAGATTTTGCGTTCGCGCTCGTTGCTTTGTGTGCTCTCGGCACGAGGGCACGGATTGCTTGTATAAACCATAATGTCTTAAATTCTAATGTTATTGAATATTTCTAATATATCACTTCTTTGTGAAATGTTGCTTTAGCTTAATTTGTCACAAACAGCATGCCATAGGGTGTATGGGAATGTATGAATGATGCAAAAATACGAATTTGTGCTTAAAAATTGATGTTAAACAACTAATTTTGTTCGATTATCTTTGGCGTTACTGATTAAATGAGTATCTTTGTATGGATTAAGACAAACTATGAAGTGTGACGCCTGCATGAAAAGTGGGCGTCAAGTCGTATTAGTTTGGAAAAACCGATTTTCAACTAACAAATGACTGCTTATTTAGTTACAACTACTACAACAATCAAACAGCGTGTTCCGATGTGACTTCGGGACACGCTTTCAAAAATGCTAATCAAATTTTATTAAAACAAAGATATTATGAGACTTATTATTGAAAAGGATTATGATCAGCTCTCAAAGTGGGCTGCTGAGCATGTAATTGAGCGTATCAACAAGTTCAATCCGACACCCGATCACAAATTTGTGCTCGGTCTGCCTACAGGTTCTTCACCAATCGGTATGTACCGTGCTTTGGCTGAGGCTTGCAAGGAGGGTCGTGTATCGTTCAAGAATGTCCTCACTTTCAATATGGACGAGTATGTAGGTCTGCCCGAGTCACACCCGGAGAGCTACCACTCATTCATGGCTAAGAACTTCTTCGACCATGTTGACTGCCCGAAGGAGAACATCCACATCCTCAATGGCAACGCCGAGGACTTGGAGGCTGAGTGCGCACGCTACGAGCAGATGATCGTTGAGGCTGGTGGTATCGACCTCTTCATCGGTGGTATCGGTCCTGACGGCCACATCGCTTTCAACGAGCCGGGTTCTTCACTCACATCACGTACACGTATGAAGACTCTTACAACTGACACTATCGTTGCCAACTCTCGTTTCTTTGACAACGACGTGAAGAAGGTTCCGACAACTGCTCTTACTGTAGGTGTAGGTACTGTAATGTCAGCTCGCGAGGTAATGATTCTCGTTAATGGCCACAACAAGACACGCGCTCTCCAGGCTGCTGTTGAGGGTCCGGTTACTCAGATGTGGACAATCTCTGTTCTGCAGATGCACCAGCACGGTATCATCGTTGCTGACGAGGCTGCTACTGAGGAGCTCAAGGTTGGAACATACCGCTACTTCAAGGATATCGAGAAGAACAACCTCTAATCCCAACGACGTCTATGCATAAAGCATTGAACATAAAGAAAATCTCAGTTGCTTCGGTCGAGGCGGCTGAGATTTGCCGTATTATGGACGAGGCTCAGATTGAGTTCGTTCCGGTAGACAACCACTGCTGGGCTGCGGATTTCCCCTACAAGCCAAAGTTTGAGGTGCGTATGGCTCACAATGGCAGTCAATTGCTCATAAACTATCGCGTTACTGAGGAGTGCGTGCGCGCCGTTGCACCGCATGATGACGGCAACGTTTGGGAAGACTCGTGCTGCGAGCTGTTCCTCTCGCCGGTGGCTGACGGAACATATTATAATATGGAGTGCAACGCCGCAGGCACACTGCTCATTGGTTTCGGTCCAAGTCGTGAAGGACGTGAGCGTGCTCAGCAGGATGTTCTGGACAAGGTGCAGCGCTGGTCGTCAATGGGACGTGAGCCGTTTAATGACATTGAGGGTGAGCGTACATGGCAGTTGTGTCTGGCTGTGCCCGTTGAGGCTTACTATCGTCACAACCTTAAGAGCTTCGACGGCTTGCACGTGAAGGGCAATGTGTATAAGTGTGGCGATATGCTGCCGCATCCGCACTTCCTCTCACTATTCCCCATCGACCTGCCAAAGCCTGATTTCCACCGTCCCGACTTCTTCGGCGATGTAGAGTTTGAATAAAGTGTAATCATACCATATTTACTGATAACACTTCTATAATATATATAATACAACAAGGGCAACAAAAAACAATGTCGTTTTTTGTTGCCCTTGTTGTATCTATGCTATTGTTTGCCTATTTGTTTTTATTCCGGCAAACTCTTATTTCTCCATAACTCGTCTTACCTGCCAACGTGTCACTACAGTAGCCAATGCTCCGTAAACGATGGCTTGCATCCAAAGACCATTGATTTCGGGTATGATGTCACCGAATACTCCACCGAGTGTGTTCAGCTTGACGAATCCCTGAATGCCGAAAGTAGATGGGAACAGCCATGAGAACCATTGCCACATTTCGGGAATATTGCTTTTTGGCCATGACACGCCCGACATGAAGAGGAAGGGCACTGAGGTGAACACTACGAGCAACATTACATTCTCGCGCTTGCGTACGAAGTAAGAGAAGGTGATAGCAAAGCCTATGCACGACAGCAGATAAGGTACAATGAAGAGTGCAAAGTCGCGTGCGTGCAGTATCTGCACGAAGTGGAACAGTCGCGGAACCGCCAGCAATACCCATGCTGCGATGAGTAGGAAGAGCACGAAGAATCCCATTGTGCGACCCACCATGATGCGTGCCAGTCCGAAACGACGATCGTACATCGGCACGAGACGTATGAAGCGGCGCTTCTCGTGCGATGTTCCGTAGGCAATGCCTACGCCAAGCAGCATCACCTGCTGTATGATGAGCACCAGAACGCCTGGCAATATGAAGTTGCCGTAGCCACCTGTATTGTTGAATATAGGTACATCGGTTATCTGCATGGGCTGCGTTGTGAGCTGGTCGTCGCGGTTGGTGTAATTGCCCGACAAGGCTATTTGTATGTGCGAGTTCATATCGGCAGCCACTGCCGTACAGGTCTGGAATATAGCCTTATAGGTAAGCATCAGTCCCATATTGCAATACACGCTGACGTGAGCTTGCTGCATGCGTCCGAGGTTGTGGCCGAAGTCTTCGGGCAGAAGTATTATGCCGTACACTTCCTGCTTGCCCACGAGTCGGCTTGCCTCCTCAAGGTTGTTGCAATAGGCAGCCACACGAACGTCGGGCGACGCATCAACATGGCGTACGAACTCGCGGCTGGTCTGACTGTGGGAGTTGTCCACTACAGCTACTGGTACGTCGCGTACCACCTCGTTGTTGTATATCCACGAGTAGAGTATAGGGTATGCCAAAGGTAAAAGTATAACGAAGAGAAGCGCACCCTCGTCCTTGAACATGTCGCGCATCTCGTGAAGCCATACTTTGGCCGTGTCTTCCCAGAAAGTTCTTATCTTGTTCATCTAAATACAGTTTTACTCCAAATATACATATTCTCTCAGAGCCTTGCTCAGGCGCATGATTACAAACACGGGAGAGCAGGCGAACAGAGTGAGTGCGGCTGCGTTGAGCGCCACATCGGTCCACGGATTGCCTCCGAACACCACAATTTCATATATGATAAAGAAGTGGCGCATGGGGAACAGTTGTGCCAGTGATTGCAGGGCTGGGTCCATTGCGAGGGTGGGGAAGGCTGTTCCGACCATCGAGAAGCTAAGTACGCCCCACAGCGAACACATGCTCATTGCCATTCGCATTGAAGGGAACAGACCGAACATGAACACTCCGAAGCCCTGGGCTGCCAATACTGTCAGCACGCCCAAACCTATTATGCTGCCCCAACCGCCCGGATGTGGGAAGTGGAGAATGCCGAACGTGTAGTACAGGTAGCCAAGCATTATGATGATCCAGATAATGGTGTGTGGCAGCATCTTGCCAGTTATTGCCACGAACGGGTTGTTGCCAGCGCACTTCATAAGTTCGCGTGCCGTGTCCATCTTCAATTCCGAGCCCATAGAGTAGGCTGTAACGAGGAAAATGAAGAGCAACAGACACGTCGGAATGAGCATCGTTGAGAGATAGATGTTGTAGTTTACCCACGGATTGCCTACGGGATGCAGGTCGATAGCGATGGGTTGGAGGAATGTAGCAATCTGCTTGTCGGTGTAACCTTTGGCTGACATCACTGATTTGCCTACACCTGCCGTGCCGAGAGTGGCTACGGTCTTAAGATCCTTAAACACGAGTGAGCCTGCTGTAAGCGAAGCGTAGCTGTAATAGTAGGACACTTTGGGCTGTCGCGAAGCCAATAGGTTGGATGCAGTGTTTTGTGGAAAATACAGGAAACCGTATATTTCATTGTGCTGCATAGCGAGTCGTGCCTCTTCAAAGTTGGGGTAGTGCGCCACAACCTTTGTCGATTGAAACGAGTCGAGCATTCGTGTCAGCTTGCGTGTCGTGGCAGAATTGTCAAGGTCGACAACACCTACTGGCATGTCTTGCGGCTGGCCTTCGTTCATGAGCGACGTGAAGAAGAAGGTCACGAATATCGGGAAAATCACCATCGAGAACAGATATATGTGATTTTCCTTCAGTCGGCGGCACTCGCGTAAGAAGATTTGTATGATTCGTTTGGTGAAAGACATTAATAAAATGATTAGGGGAAATCGTTTATGAGATAATCTATCGGAAAGAGAAAAGCCCTACCCCCAGCCCCTCCCTAGCAGGGAGGGGTTGGGGGAGAGGCCTTTTTTACTTCTTCAGCACCAATGACATTCCCGGGCGCAGACCATCGATTTTGTCAATCGGGCGGGCCTTCACTTCGAATGTCTTGAGGTCGTACTGTCCGTTTGACTTGGTGGCCTTCCATACTGCGTACGAGCCTTGGTCCTTGATGTAGTATACCTTCATGCGGATCTCGCGGTTGTATGCGGGTACGAAAGCCTTGATCTCACTGCCTATCTTCATGCCGTTGAGCTGGTCTTCACGAACGTTGAATGTTCCCCAAAGGTCGTTCATTACTGATATTGACATAATCGGCGAACCAGTTCCAACGAGTTCGCCCACCTTAGGATAGACATCGCTCACCTCGCCAGCCATCTGTGCTATCTGCATAGTCTCGTTGATGTAAGAGTTCACTTCGGCTACGGCACCCTTTGCACGGTTTACCTGTGCGGCTGCTGCCTTCTTCTCTTCCATACGGGCACCATTCACTGCCATGTCGTACTGGCTCTGTGCCGCCTTGACTTGTGCCTCCATTGCCTTGTAGTTGGCGAATGCCTCGTCGCGCTTCTGGGCTGTCATCACACCCTCGTCAAACAGACGTTGTACGCGGTTGTACGACTTTTGGGCTATTTCAAGACCTGCCTTCGCCTGCTGCAATACGGCGAATGCGGCACGTACCTGTTCCTTGCGTGCTCCGTTGTTTGCCATTTCGTCCATGGCTGAAGCTGCGTTTTCTGCCGACTGTGCCTGAGTCATCTTGGCGCGCACCTCAGGAGCATCGAGAATTGCAAGCGTGTCGCCCACGTTCACGTAGTCACCCTCCTTAACGCGGAGTTCGAGAATGCGTCCTGGCACCTTGCTCGACACGCGATATTCCGACACTTCCACCTGTCCCTGTATAGTTTCAGGCTCTTGTTTGAGCGACAGCGAACCGATGATAGCTACTGCTGCCACCACAGCTGTTGAGCATGCTATGGTGATAAGTATGTTCTTATGTTGCGATTTTTCTGACATAATAATATATAATGTGTGTTGTTATTGCAAGACACCGAGTGCCTTCTTTAAGTTAACTTGACTCATTTTTACGTCTACTTCGGCGTCTATCTTCTGCGATTGTGCCTGCACCCATGCTGTCTGTGCAGCCATTACGTCGGTAGTTGGTATTACACCCTCCTTGAATCCGAGGTTGGCGCAACGCAGGTTTTCCTCAGCGTTCTCTACGTTTTTCGTTGCCATGGCCAGACGGCGGTTGGCCTCTTTCACCTTGAATTGGCTCTGGCTCACCTGCAGGTCTATCTTCTCACGAATGTCGTCGCGTTCGAGTTCGACGATAGTTGTGGCAATTCGGCTTGCGCGCACCTTGTATGTGCCCTCCATCCAGTTCCACAGCGGTACGCGCACCATCACTCCGACATTCCACATGCCCGAGAGTTTGCGTTCGAATCCGTTGAAGACGTTGGGGTTGGTGGCTACATATCCGCCCGTAAGCAACACCTGTGGAAGATAGGCGGCACGTACCAGCTTGGTGGCCTGGCGACTCATGTCGGCAGAATTCTGCAGAAGCTTCAGCTCTGGACGGTTCTCCATTGCTACAGAGCGGTCGGCCTGAGTGTCGTCTGATTGTGACGTGAGGTTTTCGGAATTTTCGTCAGCCAGTGTGATGTCCGAGTCTACATCCATACCACACAATTGGCAGAGCAGCATCTTGGCGAGTGCCAGTCCGTTCTCGGCCTGTGTCAGCGACATCTCTGCCTCGTTCACCTTGACGTCTACCTTCAGTCCGTCGGCTCGTGTGGCAACACCTTCGCGTATCATCTTGCTCACATCGTCGTCGAGTTTTTTGACAACAGCCAGATAGCTTTCGGCCAATTGCTTTTTGTGATGTACAGAAACAACAGTCCAGTATGCCTGGTCGATAGAGTGCAGTGTGTTTTGCGTCGAAGCCTCAATGTTGTTCTGCGCCATCTCTTCGCCTATGGCAGCCATACGATTGGCTGCTATTATGGCTCCACCCATGTACACGGGCTGTGTGAGCATTATTGAGAGGGCGTACATCTGGCGTGTGTCTGTACGGAAAGCGTCAACTATGTTCTGTCCTACATGGTTGACGGCTTCACCGATTTTTGAGCCCACCTGTCCGAACATGCCTCCGAGATTGGATGCTTGTTCGGGTGTGAGTATGCCCTGCTGGGCGAGGTTGGTCAGAGCGCCGGCAATGTCGTTGTGCAGCGCACCGGTGGTGTTGGTGCCTGCATTAGATAATGCCGACTTCTGGTCTTTGCTGAGTAGTGATATCTCGCGGCTTGTCAGTTCGTAGCCGCCGAGCGCACTTATGTGCGGCAGATACTTTGTTTTGGCCGCTTTCTTGTTGTAGCGAGCCATGTCGAGCTGCAGGCGTGATGCCGACAGGGTCTTGTTGTTGCGCAATGCCATTGCGCGACAACTGTCGAGTGTCAGTGTCTGTTGTGCCTGAGCGCTTGTGGCAAGCGTAGTAAGGGCCAATATTAAAAATTTATGTTTCATATTCGTTTGTTTGGTGGAGTGTACGGCTTGTCAGCCTCGGTGGCTTACTTGAATGTGAAACTGCGTGAGCCAATCATGTTGCCATCGGCAAAGATGCTTACCTGATAAGTACCGGCAAGCAGCGACTGCGACACGTTCCAGTAAGTAGTTATAGCCATTTCCTGTCCGCCGTATTCCACTGTCTTGTGCATTGTAGCTTCGAGCGAGCGGTTCTGATAGTTGAATGATCCGCCACCGCCGAGTGTTGTTCCGGCTGGTGTGGTGATGCGCACATAGAATGTCTTCTGTCCGTTCTGTGCTGTCACGTTCTTGGCTATGGTGAAGTTAACCTGAATGTTTGTACACTTTGATGTCTTGTCGGTAGCTTTACCGCGCTTGTTCTTCAGCTGCATTGAGATACCTGTGGCATCGAGTTGTGCGGCAATAGCCACTTTCTCCGAGAGTGTTGCGCGCTCGGTATTGAGTCCTTCTATCTGTCGGGTAGCTTCGTTATACTGTCCCTTGATGCGTGTGTTCTCGGCAGTGAGGTTCTGGTTGAGTCGGTTGAGTGAGTCAATTTCGATGACATAGCTACGCAATACGGCGCGTACTGTAGCCAGTTCCTTCTTGAGACGTGCTATTTCGCGTGCGTCGCTCGACTTGGTGTCCTGCAGTTCCTTGAGCAGTCGTTCGGTCTTTTCCTGCTCGGCGGTGAGTTGGGCTACGATGGAGTCGTTGGTTATCTGCGTCTTCATCTCGCTGTATTGGTTGGCAAACTGCTGATACTCGTTCTCCATCTCCTTCTTGTCAAGGTCGGCGAGTTCTTGCATAGCCTTGTTTTCTTTTCTTTGACTGTCAAGATTTACATAAAGGTAGGCAATAGTGCCAACGAGGGCTAAACCTATCACACCCGCTACTATCCCAGTAATGAGCTTTTTCTTTTCCATAGTGTTCTGATATATCAATTAATGAGTTTTAAATAATAAAGTTTAAACTGTTGCAAAGTTAGTTTTTTAATTTTAAAGTGCAAAGCAACGGGTGTTGTAAATAAATAATGATTGCTAAAATCGAAGACAAAAACAGAAGAACGGAACAGGTAGATAATGAAAGAAGCCCTTTTGACTTGCTAATGAGTTTGTTCTTTATGTCAAAAGGACAACTTTAGCAAGCCAAAAGGGCAACTTTAGAATTGTGGAAATATTTTTGAAAATGTGTGTGGCTTATTTTTTATTTTATTGCTTTGAGAACTTGCTCAGCAATGCTTTTCATTCCCTTTATCGACGGGTGTCCGCTCTTCTTGTCAATGTCCTTGAGTTTGATTACGGGCACGTCGTAGTGGCGGCATACTTCATCTATTGATTTGTTGATGTCGTCTTTCAGTTCGCTGTTAAGGATAAAGTAAACGTCGACGTTGGGGTAATACTGGCGTATGTCGTTGAGCATCTTTGCCATAGCCGGTCGGAAGTAGTAGAGGTCGGCACGTCGCCAGTCGCTGTACTGATATTCGCCCATCTTTACACCTGCCCATGAGTCATTAGTGGCACCGCATATAAGGATTATGTCTGGATTGCCAAGATTGTGGCATCTGGTCACGAACGAGCGGTCGCTGAAGTCGGCATCCTTGTATCCTGTGTTGCATATTGTGGCACCCGAGTAGGAGTTGTTCATTCCCATTTTGTAGCCGCCCTGCTTTATCACTTGCCACCACCATGTCTGTTCTACATGCTCCACGTCGGTCTGCTGTTTGTTGGCTGGTGAGTAGTACCATATAGCGTTGCCATCGGGAATGAATCCTTGGAATGTTGAATACGAGTCGCCCAGTACGGCAATGGTTCGGCGTACCTGTGCCGGAGCCTGTACAAGCACGAGCATGAGCAGGCAGAATAGTGTGATTGTCTTTTTCATTTGCTGTTTGTTTTTTAGCTATTATTGTTGTTCTTTTTCTTCGTCAATCCCCAGTCCGAACAGTGCGAAGTCGCCTTTGGTCGGGTCGTCGGGGAAAATCCGGAGCATAGCATCTGTCAGTCGGCGTGCTGTCGACATTGATGCGGTGCGACTGTTGAGCAGTCCCATTCGCATGCCCTCCTGTACCACATGTGTGTCGAGTGGCATGATGAGTGTGCGGCGGTCGATGACGTCTGCCCATAGTCCGAGGTCGACGGGCGAGTCCGACCGTACCATCCATCGCAGAAACATGCACACACGCTTGCATGCCGACGACGTGTTCTTAGGCACTATCTTGCTGGCTCCGCGCTCGGCAAAGTATCGGCAAATAGCTTCTACTGCCTCAATGCCCGTTGTTGCGTGGCTAGCAATGTATGATTTCATGCTGCCGTGGCTGTTGAGCATGTGGCTATAGGCGGCAAGCAGGCAGTGCATGTCGTGCTGGGTGTACAGACGGTAGTAGCACTCGGAGGTGTCGGCTATGTCGTTCTGCCATTCGCCCGAGCGTACCCAGTGGTCTACTTCGCCCCCCGAAGCGTCGAGCACGAACTGTATCTTGGGGAAGAACTGCTTGCGCGAGCCGTAGCTCAGGCACGAGGCGATGAATGCCATTGCCTCCTGGTTGGCGGCTCCCGACACCAGGTGCATGAACGAGCTTGGGTCGGCGGCGAGAAATTCTGCCGTTTCGTATTTGTCAGCCAATTGGCGTATGTGGTTTGTCAGCAGTATGTCTGTATTTGATTGCATTGCTTTGTTTTTTTGTTTCTGAAGCACTTATATTGTTTTTGATGGGGTGAATGTAGGTGTAAAGGTACGGTGAATTATTCTATCTGCCAAACATATGGAGTAATGAATGGCAATGTTTTATAGATAGTTGACTGAAAAACTTGGTCAGGTGAACGAAATTATGTAAATTTGCACGTATGAGAATAGACATAATAACCGTATTGCCCGAAATGCTTGAGGGCTTTATTAACGAATCGATACTTGCCCGTGCCCAGAAGAAGGGACTGGCAGAAATTCACTTGCACAACCTGCGCGACTACTCGGCCGACAAGTGGCGCCGTGTAGACGACTATCCTTACGGAGGATTTGCAGGTATGGTGATGCAGTGCGAACCCATCGACCGCTGTATTTCGGCATTGAAGGCCGAGCGCGATTACGATGAGGTAATCTATACTTCGCCCGACGGCGAGCAGTTTGACCAGCACATTGCCAACGACCTTTCGCTCAAAGGCAACATCATCATTCTTTGCGGACACTACAAGGGCATTGACCAGCGTGTGCGCGACCATCTCATCACTCGCGAGATAAGCATCGGCGACTATGTGCTGACGGGTGGCGAGCTGGCTGCCGCTGTAATGGCTGACGCCATTGTACGCATTGTGCCTGGCGTGATTGGCGACGAGCAGAGTGCGCTGAGCGACTGCTTCCAGGATGACCTTCTCTCGGCTCCCATCTACACACGCCCTGCCGACTACAAGGGATGGAAAGTGCCCGACATATTGCTGAGCGGAAACGAAGCCAAAATCAAGAGCTGGGAAATGGAGCAGGCTATGGAACGCACCAAGCGACTGCGCCCCGACCTGTTGGAGAAGTAATGGTATCCAGTTTAGACTTGAAAATTGAGAGTTGAAAGTTATGATTACCTTTGAAGATATCATAATTCTCAATTTTCAATTTTCAACTTTCAATTTTTAACTTTCAGTTTTCAAACTATTTAAATAAACTAATCATTAAATGAACAAATCTATACTTTCGGCAATAGCTCTTGCTTTTGCCTTCGCTATGCCCGCTTCTGCTCAGGACGGACTGCTTAAGAAATATGCACAGCGACTGTCTACTCCACGACATTATGTGTGCTATCGTACTAACGAGAAGATTAAGATTGACGGCAAGCTCAACGAGAAGTCGTGGGCAAAGGCTGCCGACACAGAGTCGTTTGTCGACATAAGCGGCGACGGATTTCCCAAGCCTATTTACGACACCAAGGCCCGAATGATGTGGGACGACGAATATCTGTACGTGTCGGCTGTGATGGAGGAACCCAACATCGTGGCTAACCTCACGCAGCGCGATACTATCATCTATCACGACAACGACTTCGAGGTGTTCCTCGACCCTACTGGCGACGGACAGTGTTACTTCGAAATTGAGAACAACGCACGTGGCGTTGTGTTCGACCTTATGCTCGACCGTGCCTATCGTTCGGGCGGCAACTTCTACGTTCAGTGGGATTGTCCGGGATTGAAGCTTGCTGTTCAGCACGACGGTACGCTCAATAAGCCTAAGGACAAAGACCGATCATGGACCGTGGAGATGGCTATTCCGCACAAGGCTATTACCCGCAACTTCACCAATCCGCTCGTTGCCGGCAACACATGGCGACTGAACTTCTCGCGTGTAGAATGGCTCAAGAAGGGTGGACCTGAGGAAAACTGGGTGTGGACTCCTACTGGCGAGATTAATATGCATGCTCCCAACCAGTGGGGATTCCTGCAGTTCTCCGACAAGGTTGTAGGCACCGGCACCGAAGAATTCCGCTGTCCGTACAACATGGAGGCTTACAAGCTGCTCTGGGCGATGTTCCATGCTCAGTTTGAGAAGCGTGAGAAGACCGGGGCTTATACAAGTTCTACAGCATCGCTCGGACTGACCGATGCCGACCTTACTACATTGCCAAAGGGCAGCAACGTGGAGCTTGAGGCTACAACAAGCCAGTTCACAGCCACTGTCCTTGTAGGTGGAACAGGCAAGTGCTATGTGGTAGACCAGAACGGAAAGTTTGAAGTGAAATAAAAATGAACGTCGGATATTAATCTGACGAGTAAAAACAAACGGAACGGCGGACTC
>OLFZ01002047.1_pt1 | contig 14806 bp, 10 predicted proteins | sample 1604861 | NCBI WGS metagenome assembly OLFZ01 (sample SAMEA3888895, study PRJEB22519) | human gut metagenome | biome: human gut; feature: human-associated habitat; material: faeces | place: Denmark | collected 2011 | reverse complement strand
CCTCGCCGAGCCGGCCGGCGGCAGAAGCCGCCGCGTGCTGATTCTGGGCGACATGCTCGAACTGGGCGCATGGTCGGAGCAGGAGCACCGCGACATCGTCGCCCTCGCAAGCCGGAATCCGGACACCGAACTGATGCTCGTAGGCGGAGAATTCGCCCGCGCCTGCGCCGGCATGGAGCCGCAGCCCGCCAACACCGCCCTCTTCCCCTCGCGCGAGGAGCTGATCGCCGAACTGCGCCGCCGTCCGGTCGAGAACGCCTTCGTGCTGGTCAAGGGTTCACGCGGCATCGGACTGGAAAAGGCGCTCGAAGAGCTGTAACATCGCCCGGCAGGCCTTCCCGCGCACAGAGTCGCCCCGCCTTACAGGACCTTTCCGCCGCGCAACGCCGGAACGAGGAGGGGCCCGAAGCAGAAGGAGGACCCGGAACAAGGGAGAGCCCGGAACAAGGGAGAGCCCGGAACAAGGGAGGGCCCGGAGCGAAGAGGGGCGCCGCGCCGACAAAAAGCGCCTTTCCGCCGACTCAAACCGCACCGACAAACGAGAACCGCCTAAATAATAATGCCATGAAACGACTGCTGTCCGCATTGCTGCTGCTGGCCGCGGCAAATGCCGCCGCCGGAGAAAAAAGCGTTTCGCTCGAACGCGATTTCGGAACCCTCTACGGCACGCTGCTCACGCCCGGCGAAGGCGCCGAAACCGTGGCGGTCATCATCGCGGGATCAGGCCCCACACCCCGCAACGGCAATACGAACAACTACCTTTATCTGGCGCAGGAGCTCGAAAAAGCGGGTATCGCCACGCTCCGCTACGACAAACGGAGCATCGGATCGAGCAAATTCGACGTCCCGGACAAAATGGCCGACGCCACGCTCGACGACTTCATCGGCGACGCCGCGGCTTGGGCCGAGTACCTCTCCCGGCAGGATTTCCGCCGCATCGTGCTGATCGGCCACAGCGAAGGGGCGCTGATCGCCTTCTGCGCGGCGCAACAATGCCCCGAAATCAATGCCGTGATTTCGTTGGCGGGCGCCGGCTATCCGCTCGACGAAATACTCCAGCTTCAGCTGGCCGCACAACTCGCCCCGACGCACATGGAGCTGCTGATGCAGGCCCGTGCCATCACCGCCGCCCTGAAACGCGGCGAACGGGTCGAGTCGTGTCCGCCCGAACTGGCGCCCCTCTTCGCACCCCCGTTACAGACATTCTGGATCTCGTCGCTGAGCTACGACCCGCGCGAGGAGATTCGCAAAGTGACGGTTCCCGTACTGATCGTCAACGGCGACATCGACTTCCAAGTGACGCCCGACAACGCCGACGCACTGGCGAAAGCCCAGCCCCGGTCCCGGAAAACGATCATCGAAGGCATGACCCACACACTCAAAAAAGCCTCCGGCCCCACGCGCACGGAGCAGATCGCCGCCTATACGGACGATACGCTTCCGGTCGCTCCGGAGCTGGTCGCCGCCGTCACCGGATTCATCGAAGGACTCTGAGGTTCGCTTTTCGCCGCTTCTCCGCCGGGGGATTTCCGTCATTCGATTATTTTGGTTATTTTTGATTCCGCAAAAAGACAATCGACACCCCAAGTACCGATCAGAACCTCCCACAATCCAATGCCATGACACTCCTGTTCAGCATCGAATACCGCACCCGCTGGGGCGAACAGCTCGTACTCCGCCTCGGCAGGCGGCGCATCGCCCTGCAATACGCCGACAGCGGCGTCTGGACCTGCGCCGTAGAGCGATACGCCCCTGCGGCGCAACCGGCAGAATACCGTTACGAAGTCGAGCGCGAGGGCGTGTGCATCCGCCGCGAATGGCGTCCGCACATCCTGCGCATCCCCGCCACACCTGCGCCCCGCACGCTCCGCATCCGCGACCGCTGGATCGACATGCCCGCCGATACGCCCTTCTACTCCTCGGCCTTCACGCGGGGCATCTTCGGCCGCGGCGAAAGCGGGCCGCAGCAGGAAAACGGCGGCAACATCACCCTGCGCGTCGTCCTGCCGACCCTGCGCCCCGACGAAGTGCTGGCCGTCGCAGGCAGCGGCAGGGAGCTGGAGGGGTGGCAGCGGATCGTTCCGATGGACGACAGCCGGTTTCCGGAGTGGGATCTCCGGCTCGACGCGCCGCAGAGATTCGAATACAAGTTCCTGATCGCCGACCGCAGGACCCTGACCCCGATCATGTGGGAGGAAGGTCCCAACCGCGCATGGAACGACCTGCCCGGCGAAGGCGAACACATCGTCGAAGCCGCGGCGTACCTCCGCTTCCCCGAACGCAGGTGGCGCGGAGCCGGGACGGCGATTCCGGTCTTTTCGCTCCGCTCGGAAGCCGGATTCGGCGTCGGCGAATTCTACGACCTGAAACTGCTGATCGACTGGGCCGCCGCAACGGGCCAGCGGGTACTCCAGCTGCTGCCGATCAACGACACCACGATGAACGGCACGTGGGAAGACTCCTACCCCTACAACGCCAATTCGATCTTCGCCCTGCACCCGCAGTTCATCCGGCTGACCGCCGCCGGCGTCGAAGAGGACGACGAATACCGCAGCCTGCGCGACCGGCTGAACGCCCTGCCCGAAGTCGATTACCAACAGGTCAATACGCATAAACTGCGTCTGCTGCGCAGCGCGTTCGAGCGAGAGGGGCGTCGCACCGCCGCCCGCCGCGATTACCGGGAATTCATGCGGGACAACAGCCACTGGCTCATGCCCTACGCCGCCTACCGCACCCTGCGCGACGAATTCGGCACCGCCGATTTCTCCCGCTGGGGCGATTACGCCCGCTACGACAAAAAGGCCGTCGAAGCCTACTGCCGCCGCAACAGCCGCGAAATCGCGTTTCACTGCTTCGTGCAGTACCACCTGCACACGCAACTGTCCGAGGTCTGCGCCTACGCCCGCAGCCGGGGCGTCGTCCTCAAGGGCGACCTGCCGATCGGCGTCAGCCGGACGAGCGCCGACGCATGGATTCATCCGCGGCTTTTCCACATGGATTCGCAGGCCGGAGCACCGCCCGACGCCTTTTCCGCATCGGGCCAGAACTGGGGCTTCCCGACCTACGACTGGGAGGCGATGGCGCGCGACGGCTACGGCTGGTGGCGGGCGCGGCTGCGCAAAATGGGGGAGTATTTCGACATCTACCGCATCGACCACATCCTCGGTTTCTTCCGCATCTGGGAGATACCTGCCGATGCGTTGCACGGTCTGCTCGGCCGTTTCCGGCCGGCGCTGCCCTACACGCGCGAGGAGCTGGCCGCCGCAGGGTTTCTGCTGCCCGACGCCCGCTACACCCGTCCGCAGGCGACCGACGACGTACTGCGCGAACTCTTCGGCCGCGCCGCGGCGGAGGTGAAACGGCATTACGTCGCCGACGGCACGCTGCGCCCCGAAGCGGCGACGCAACGGGGCGTATGGCGGCTTTTCGGTGACAGTCCCGACCGACGGCAGCGCCGCATCCGCGACGGACTGCTGCGTCTGCTCGACGACGTACTCTTCCTCGAAGACCGTGAACGTCTCGGGCATTACCATCCGCGTATCGCGGCGCAGGCGACCTTCGCCTACCGGAGGCTCGCGCCGGCGCAGCAGCGGGCGTTCGACCGGCTGTACGAGGAGTTTTTCTACCGTCGCCACGACGACTTCTGGCGCGACGAAGCGCTGCGCAAACTCCCTGCGCTGCTCGATGCGACCGCGATGCTGGCCTGCGGCGAGGATCTGGGGATGATTCCTGCCTGCGTACCGGAGGTCATGGAGCGTCTGGGGATTCTCTCGCTCGAAATCGAACGGATGCCCAAAACCGCCGGCGCGACGTTCGGCGATCCGCGGCAGTATCCCTATCTGTCGGTCGGCACCACCTCGACGCATGACATGTCGCCCCTGCGCAGTTGGTGGTGCGAAGACACCGCCCTCACGCAGCGTTATTTCTCCGAGATGCTGCACCGCCGCGGAAAGGCTCCCGCCGAGTGTACGCCTGCGCTGTGCCGGCAGATCGTCCGCCGCACGCTCGACGGGCAGTCGATGCTGGCCGTACTGCCGTTGCAGGACTGGCTGGCCACGGACGGCGGTCTGTGGCGCGACGATCCCGACGAGGAGCGGATCAACCGGCCCGACGACCCGAACAACTACTGGCGATACAGAATGCATCTGACCATAGAAGAACTGCTTGCATCCGCCGAATTCAACCGGAGCATCAAGCGAATGCTCCGCACTTCCGATCGAACCGACAAACCTTAAATAAAACGAGAAATCATGTACGAAAAAGACCGACGCATAGTCATTACGCTCGATGCCGGAGGCACCAATTTCGTCTTCGGCGCCGTACAGGGCGACCGCTTCGTCGTCGAACCGATCACGCTTCCCTCCAACTCCGACCGGCTCGACCGCTGCCTCGAAACGATGGTCGAGGGATTCCGCACCGTCATCGGCCGTCTGCCCGAACAGCCCGCGGCGATCAGCTTCGCCTTTCCCGGCCCGGCGGACTATCCGCGAGGCATCATCGGCGGATACCTGCCCAATTTTCCGTCGTTCCGCGACGGCGTAGCGCTGAAAGACTTCCTGGAAGAGCGGTTCGGCATTCCGACCTTCATCAACAACGACGGCGACCTCTACGCCTACGGCGAAGCGCTGGCGGGTGCATTGCCCGAAATCAACGCCCGGCTCGAAGCCGCAGGAAGCGCCAAACGCTTCCGCAACCTGATCGGCTACACGTGGGGCACGGGATTCGGCGTGGGGATCGTCTCGGACAACCGGCTGCACATCGGCGACAACTCGTGCGTCGAAACCTTCTGCCTGCGGCACAAGGACCTGCCCGACATCAACGTCGAGGAGGGTGTCTCGATCCGCGCCGTCAAACGGCTCTATGCCGAGTATGCGGGCGTCGACGACGATACGCTCGATCCGAAGGCCATTTTCGAGATCGCCGAGGGCGAGCGTCCGGGCGACGCCGATGCGGCGCGGCGTGCTTTCGCGCGGTTCGGCGAGGTGGCAGGCGACGCCATGGCCACCGCCGTGACGCTCATCGACGGGCTTATCGTCATCGGCGGCGGCATTACCGCTGCGCGCAAATACATCCTGCCTTCGCTGCTGGCCGAAATGCGGGGTTCCCTGCATACCTTTTCGGGTGAAACGCTTCCGCGCGTACAGATGAAGGTCTACGATCTGGACGATGCGACGCAGTTCGCCGCCTTCGCGCAGGGCGATTCCCGCCGGATCAAGGTTTACGGCAGCGATCGTGAAATCGTCTACGATCCGCAGAAGCGCATCGGGGTAATGACCTCGCATATCGGCGCCAGCCGGGCCATTTCGCTGGGGGCCTATGCCTTCGCGCTGAACAGCATCGACAGGGACGCTCGCTGACGCCGGCTCCGTCATGAACGCAATTCGCCCCTGCCGCAACAGATCGCGGCAGGGGCGAATCGTCGGGAACGGGACGGTCAGCGCAGACGATGCCGGAGCACTGCCGCCGCGAAGAGGATCAGGTCGCGGGTGGGAGCCAACCGCGCGAAGCCGTTGAGCATTCCCCAATCGTGGATGACGCCGTTGAAGCGCACGGTCGTCGTCTCGACGCCCGCCTCGTCCAACCGGCGGCCCATCGCTTCGCCCTCGTCGCGCAAAATGTCGTTTTCGGCCACTGCGATCAGTGTCGGCGGCAGGCCGAACAGTTCTTCCCGCGAAGCGTTGACAGGCGACAGGAGAATTTCTTCGCGCGCCCGGGCGTCGGTCGTATATCGGTCGAACATCCATTTCATCAACGGCGCCGTAAGAAAGCGCTCCCCGCCGTAGAGGGCATAGGATTTCCAATCGGAGGAGGCGCTCGTCACGGGCCACAGCAACACCAGCGCCCGAACGGCGGGCGCATGTCGTTTCTTGGCGAGCAACGCCGCCGCGAGCGCCATGTTTCCGCCCGCGCTGTTGCCGACCAAAGCCATCCGGCGACGGTCGAGGTCGAGTTCCGCATCGTTCTCGGCCACCCATTTCACGGCGGCGTAAATCTCATCGACCGCCTGCGGATATTTCGCTTCGGGCGATGGCGTGTAGTCGACGAAAACCGCTGCGACTTCCGATTCGACGACCAGATCGCGTACCAGCCTCCGGTGCGTGGGGTAGTCGCCGAGCACCCATCCGCCTCCGTGGATGAAGACGAAGTAGGGTAGCCTCCCTCGGCTGCCGTGCGGCCGCACCAGATGCAGTGTCAGTGCGTGACCGTCGGCCACGATTTCGCGCTCCCGCTCGTCGATGCCCGACAAGTCGACTTCTACGGCTGCCTGCACGTCGGCGAGTACTTTGCGCGCTTCGGCCACCGGCAGCGATTCCACAGGACGACCGCCGGCATTGAGCACGCGGAGATACTCCCGGGTACCGATACTCAGATGTTCGTCGTTCAGATAATTCTTCGGCTTGTTTTCCATGTCGTCAACTTTTTTAATTAAACCATCGCAGCGGCAGGGTGGAGCGCGGGGTCGTTCTTCTCGTCGAGCGCTTCGTCCAGAGCGATGCCGAGCGCATCGGCCAGCCCCCTGCCGTAAGCCGGGTCGGCGCGGTAGCAGTTGCGCACGTGGCGTTGCTTGATGAAGAGTTTGCAGTCACCCATGGCGCGCGCCGTGTTTTCGAACAACGCCTGCTTCTCTTCGGGCGTCATCAGGCGGAACAATGCACCCGGTTGCGAGTAATAGTCGTCGTCATAGGCGCGTTCGTCGTAGTTGTCGACCGGTCCGTGCAGCGGCAGAGGCGGTTCCTTCAATTCGGGTGAATCGGACCATACGCCGTAGCTGTTGGGCGTATAGCTCACCGTCGCGCCGAAATTGCCGTCCACGCGCATCGCACCGTCGCGGTGATACGAATGTACGGCCACGCGCGGCCGGTTGACCGGAATCTGATCGAGGTTCACGCCCAGGCGATAGCGCTGTGCGTCGCCGTAGGAAAACAGCCGTCCTTGAAGCATCTTGTCGGGCGAAAAGCCGATGCCGTCGACGATATTGAGGGGATTGAAGGCAGCCTGTTCCACCTCGGCGTAGAAGTTTTCCGGATTGCGGTTCAGTTCCAGGATACCCACGTCCTGCAACGGAAAGTCGCCGTGCGGCCAGACTTTGGTCAGATCGAAGGGATTGATGCGGTAGTTGCGCGCCTCCTCTTCGGTCATGGTCTGTATCTGGAAAAGCCAGCGCGGAAAATCGCCCCGCTCGATGGCTTCGAACAGATCGCGCTGATGCGATTCGCGGTCTTTGGCGATGATGGCTTCCGCCTCGGCGTCGGTCAGATTGCGAATGCCCTGCATCGTGCGCAGATGGAACTTGACCCACGTGCGCCGGTTCTCGGCGTCGTAGAAACTGTACGTGTGGCTACCGAACCCGTGCATGTGGCGGAATGAAGCGGGAATGCCGCGCGTGCTCATCGTGATCGTCACCTGATGCAGCGCCTCGGGCAGCAGCGTCCAGAAGTCCCAGTTGTTGTCGACACTGCGCATCCCCGTGCGCGGATCGCGCTTGATGGCATGGTTCAGATCGGGAAACCGCACCGGATCGCGCAGGAAAAAGACCGGCGTATTGTTGCCCACCAGATCCCAGTTGCCCGCATCGGTGTAGAATTTCATCGCGAAGCCGCGTATGTCGCGTTCGGCATCGGCGGCACCGCGTTCCCCCGCGACGGTCGAAAAACGGACGAAACACTCGGTCTGCTTGCCAATCCGGCTGAAAATCGAGGCCCGGGTGTAGCGCGTGATGTCGTGCGTCACGGTAAAGGTGCCGTAGGCGCCGGAGCCTTTGGCGTGCATACGCCGTTCGGGAATCACCTCGCGGTCGAAATGCGCGAGCTTTTCGAGCATCCAGGGGTCCTGCAACACGATGGGGCCACGCAGTCCGGCAGTCTGCGAATCCTCGTTGTCGGCGATCGGCCGGCCGTTGACCGAAGTCAGCTTTTCGGGTTTCCCCTGAGTTTTTCCGCTCGGTCGGGAACGTTCTTTTTTCTCCATAAGTCAAACGTATTTGGTTTACGTCGACCCTCTCGAAAAACGTGCCGTTAGCGGGCGGAGGCAAGAAAAAATCCGCGGCGGGAAGACCGTCGCGGATTCTGCCGGGCCCGCTTTATCGCAAACGGAGCACCTCCAACCGCGAGGGACGGCGGCGGTCGTGGTAAATACGCACGTCGCAGGGAATGAAGTCGGAGGCCGCGCAGCGGTAAATGTCGACGAACTGCTGGGGGTTGCGGTCGGCCAGCGGAAACCACGAGCTCTGCACCTGCACCATGATCCGGTGCCCCTTGCGGAAGGTATGCGCGATATCGGGCATCGTGAAGGCCACTTCGGTCGGCTCGCCCGGCGTGAAGGGTTCGGGGGCTGAAAAACTGCGGCGGTAACGTCCGCGCATGATGTCCCCGCGCACGAGCATCTGGTAACCCGGATACTCCGTATTATCGGGCCAGACGTCGATGAGCTTGACCACGAAATCGGCATCGGTCGTCGAGATCGCCGCTTGCAGGACGGCCCGGATACCGCCCGCGAATGTTACGTCGCCTGCCAGCGGTTCGGTCGTGAAACACAGCACGTCCGGCCGACCGGCAGCGAAGCGCTGATCGGCTACCATATAGGCCTTGTCACGCGACGCACGCATCGGGAAATCGTAGGGCACGGGCGACGCGGGATCGGAGCGATAGCCGCTGAACGACTCGCGCTCGATCGGCCTCTCGGCAGACAGCGCGCCGTTGCTGCGAAGAAAGAGAACCTCCTTGCGCGCATCGGCCGGAGGCCACTCTTCGAAGGTGCGCCAGCGATTCTCACCGGTGAAGAAGATCGTAGCGCCGGCCAGCTCGCCGCCGTCGCCCTTGCCGAGCAGGTAATAATTGAAAAAGGGCACTTCGATCCGCTGCTGGTAGTAGTCGGTCAGCGACGCGTCGCCGAAGCGCATCTTGCCGAGCCGGTTGCCGCCGTTCGACGACCGCCAGCCGCCGTGCACCCACGGGCCGGCGACCATCCGGCACGACGTGCGGGGACTCTGGCGCCGGATCGAGGCGTAGGTCGTCCACGCGCCGTAGCAATCCTCGGCATCGAACAGGCCGCCCACGACCAGTATGGCCGGCCGGAGGTCGTGCATGGCGCGCACCGAGCAGCGTTCGCGCCACCAGTCGTCGTAATCGGGATGACGCATCATCTCGTTCCAGAAGCGGACGGTATCGCCCAAAAGCTGCGTCAAGCTGTTGACGGTGGCCTTGCGCAGAAAGAAATCGTATTCGTCGGTACGGACGTAACGGGGTGCTGCGGCGGCCTCGGTCGTGGGATTGTCCATCGGCCTGCCGAAACTGCCGCCGATGAAGGAGAAGGCGTCGCGCAGGAACAACACGCCGTTGTGGTGCGTGTCGTCGCCCATGAACCAGTCGGTGACGGGCGCCTGCGGCGAGGCGGCTTTCAAGGCGGGATGTCCGCTCGCGGCGGCCATAAGGGCGTAGAAACCCGGATAGGAGTTGCCGTAGATGCCGACACGCCCGTTGTTGCCCGCGACCTCGCGCACCAGAAAGTCGATCGTATCGTAGGCGTCGCTCGCCTCGTCGATCTGTTCGGGCGAATGCTTATCGGCGATGAACGGACGGAGATTGACGTATTCGCCCTCGCTCATGTAGCGTCCCCGCACATCCTGAAAAACGAGGATATAGCCCTCCTCCAAATAGAGTTTCAGAAATGATTTCCAGAGCGACGCGGAGAATTCCGCGCCGTAGGGGCGGCACGAATAGGGAGTGCGCGTCAGCAGAATGGGGTGCCGGCCCGCCGTGTCGCACGGAGCGTAGACGGTCGTATGGAGCCGTACGCCGTCGCGCATGGGGATGCGGTACTCGGTTTTACGGTAATTTCGCTCGACCCACGCACGGTCGATCGCCCCTTCGGCCGCGGCGGCGAAGCAGAACGGCAGAAGCAGCAGGAGGAGAAGCGTCTTTTTCATGGAAGGGTAGCGGTTACCCTGCAAAGATAGCGTTTCTCGCGCGATTTGTCAATTGCTGCTCTTTTTTCCCGTATAGTATTGTGAAATGTAGACCGTGAAGATCGGGAAGAAGATCATGCCGACGATGGGCAGCAGCACGCAGACGACCTTCCCCACGGCCGTGACGGGGAAGATCGCGGCCCCGACCGTCGTGACGTTCATCCAGGCCCACCACAGAGCATCGCCGTAGTCGGTCAGGCGGGGATTGACCAGAATCTCGTAGTCGTAGAAGACCAGCGACGCCAGATAGGTGAAGACCAGCACCGAAAAAAGATAGGCCGCCAGCAGTTGATTGAAGCGGTTCCTGGCGAGCCATGCGACGATGATGTAGAGCGCCAGAAAACCCCGAAGCAGCGGCGTCAGTCCGATGAGCATGGCCCAGCCGCGCGCGAGCTCCAGCGAAAACCAGTCGACCAGATTGAGGTAGGGGATCGACAGGAGCAGAAAGAGCAGGTTGCGGAGGAAAAAACGCGTACGGCGCTCGCTGCGCGCCAGCCGGATGAAAAAGTCGGCGAGAAAGACGATGCAGACGGCGAACTGTATCCACAGATAGGCTTGGGAAAAGTGGCGGTGGTCTCCGGTGAGAATTTCCACGGACATGGCCAACAGCAGCAGGGCACCGGCCGCCAGCGTGACGATATTCAACGAAAGATTCCGAACGAACGGGGTTTGCAGTTGATTCATAATCGGTTGAAGTTTACGGCCGGATGGACAAAATCGATGCCACAGCCGTTACTTCGCTTTTTTTGCGTAAAAAAGCGTTGAAAACTTTTGCGCGAATAAAAATTTCTATTACCTTTGCACTCGCTTTCAAAGCAATGGCGAGATAGCTCAGCTGGTTAGAGCGCATGATTCATAATCATGAGGTCGAGAGTTCAAGTCTCTCTCTCGCTACGAACAAATCGACAACTTCTTATCCGGCCTGCATTTCAATGCAGGCCGGATTGTTTCGATACAGACTCTGTCCTCTTCGGCCGCGAGAACCGCCGGCTGTGCAGGCGTTACGCGGATTCGAGCGGATTTCAGCTGCCGGAACCGGCCGAAAGGTCAGGTGAGGTAACGCGATCCTTCGTCGATGCTGGCCTGCAACGGATAGACCAACACGAAGTTATTGCCTTTGAAATACTGATCCAGATAGCGGGAAACGCGCGCCATCGACGATTCGTAGGAGACTCCGTTGCGGCGGCTCATCCAGATCCACAGCGTATCGTCGGTACGCACGTCGCGCGAAACGATCAAGAAATCCTCCCAGTTCACGAACGGGACGTAGCCGATTTCGTTCGACGACCGCGCGAAGCGTTCCCGAATCAGATCGAGCGTGGCGGGTGCGGCGTAGAACACCGCCTTGGCACCAGTGTTCCCGACCACGTTGGCCAGACGTTCCAGCGCACTGAGGAACCCCGCCTCCTTTTCGGCCTGCGGCGGCAGGACTACCAGATGACGCTTGACGGTCGACAACGGCTGCGCCGGCTTGTAGATGAATACGTTGGTCGTGTTGTCGGCAATGGTTCCCTCCGCCACGCGCCCCAGGAATCCCGACGAAATATCCTTGCGTTCGTGCAGTCCCAGGATGACGTCGGTAATGCCGCATTCGCGGATAACGCCCGAAATGGCATTGGCCGGACTCAGGTCGTAGCGCAGCAGTTCCTGCAAACGGGTATCCGTCGCCGCCGCCGTCTCGACGGCCAGTTGCAGCAACCGTTTCGAGCGCTTCGCCGATGTGCCGTCGGAACCCTTGTCATCGACGACGGTGAGCGCATGCAATCCGTTCTTGGCGCGCTTCGGCTTGAGCGACAGCCCCAGGTTGACCAGCTCCTCGACGTTGGCCTGGTTGCTGACCGGAATGAGTATCTCCACCTCGTTCCGATCGGGTTCCTCGACGTCCGTCGACTCCTCCATGGCGATATTGTGCGCCCCCTTCTGCGCTGAAAACGACGCCATCGTACAGGTGACCAGAATCATCAGAATCGTACCGTTGAGCACGCTCTCGTTCAGCAGCCGGATCGGCTCGCCGTCGGGCGTCGTTCCCAGAATGACGTTGTAGCCCACCAGCACGGCCGCCAGCGTCGCTGCGGCCTGCGCATTGCTCAGCCCGAAGATCACGCGCCGCTGATCGACCGACATACGGAAAGTCTTCTGCGTGAGCCATGCGGCGATGAACTTGGCCGCCGTGGCCACGACGATCATCACTGCGCCGACCTTGATCGTCTCGAAACTGGTAAAGAAAGCACGGTAGTCGATCAGCATCCCGACGCTGAGCAGGAAGAACGGGATGAAGATCGCATTGCCGACGAACTCCACGCGGTTCATCAGCGGCGAAGTGGCGGGAATCAGCCTGTTGAGCGCCAGCCCCGCGAGGAATGATCCGATGATCGCTTCCAGTCCGGCCAGCTGGGCGAGAAAAGCACCCAGAAAGACCATCGCCAGCACGAAGATATATTGCGAGATGTTGTCGTGCACCCTTTTGAAGAACCAGCGCCCGATCAGGGGGAATCCCAACAGAACGAAGAGCGTGAAGGCCGTGATCGACAGCCCCAACCGCACCCAGAACATGTCGTCGGCGTTACCCGTCGAGAGCGCGACGACGATCGTCAGCACCAACAGCGCGAGCGTATCGGTAATCATCGTTCCGCCCACGGTGATGCAGACCGCATTGTTCTTGCTGATTCCCAGCTTGCTGATAATGGGGTAGGCGATCAGCGTGTGCGAAGCGAACATGCTGGCCAGCAGTACCGAAGTGAGCCACGAAAAGCCGAGCAGGTAGTATCCCGCGACGATACCGAGCGCCATCGGCACGCAGAAGGTATAGAGACCGAAAGTCAGGCTGCGCAGGCTGTTGCGTTTGAAATCGCCCATATCGATTTCCAATCCCGCCAGGAACATGATGTAGAGCAGCCCCGCCGTGCCCGAAAGGATGATGCTGCTGTCGCGCAGGACGAGGTTGAAGCCATGGGGGCCGATCACGGCTCCGGCGATGATGAGCCCCAACAGCGGCGGGATGCGGATCTTGTTCAGCAACAACGGTGCTCCGAGAATGATGAGCAGGATGATGAGAAACTTCAGCACGGGATCGGCCAGCGGAAGCGTGAAATCCATTGCGGTGAGGAATATCATAGACGATTTCGATTTATTCAATCGTAAAATTACGAAATTTTCCCCGTTTTTCCTAACTCGCGGAACGATTTTCCGCGGTGTCCGTGCAGAACGGATCGTCTTTTTGTATGCAATTTGCACGGGGAAGGGAAACCGTATCACATCAAACGAATAAAAATTATGAAAGACGAACAGACGACCTGCACGCCCTGCGAGCAGAATTTCGAGGACAACATCAACGAACTGGTCGATCAGGTGGAGGATTACACCCGTAAGGACCGTATGAGGAAGGAACGAGAGGTCGAAGAGGCCTTCGCCGCGGACAAGGAGCCGAAGCGCTGACCCGCTCCGCCGCAGGGCGGCCGACAGCGGAATTTACCCTGTGTAATCGGGTAAATTCCGCTTTTTCTTCGTCTCTGCGGGAATGGGTATTTATACTTAGTGCTGCTTTACGATATTAATGTATATTTGCACGTTAATTCTTTGAACAACGAATGATTGATTTCAAACGGGTTCCCTCGCCCTGTTTTCTGTTGGACGAACGTCTGCTGGCGCGGAATCTTTCGGTCGTCGACCGCGTGCGCCGCGAGTCGGGCGCCGAGGTGATCGTCGCGCTCAAAGCGTGCGCCATGTGGAGTATCTTCCCCCTGTTGGCGCGTCACAGCGACGGCGCGACGGCCAGTTCGGCCGCCGAGGCCCGGCTGGTACGCGAAGAGTTCGGGCAGCCGGCGCACACGTATGCTCCGGTCTACACCGACCGCAATATCGGCGAGATACTCGATTGCAGCAGCCATATCACCTTCAATTCGCTCGGACAATTCCGCCGTTTCGGTGCAATGGCGCTGCTGCGCGGCATCTCGTGCGGTCTGCGCGTCAACCCGCGCTATTCGCCCGTGGAGACCGATCTTTACAACCCCTGCGTGGCGGGTTCGCGGCTGGGAGTGACCGCCGAGGAGCTGGAAACGCAGGGCGGTCTGCCCGACGGGATCGAGGGGCTGCATTTCCATGTGCTGTGCGAATCGCGGTCGGAGCATCTCCGCAAAGCGCTCGAAGCCGTAGAGCGGCATTTCGGCCGTTATCTCGACCGCATCCAGTGGCTCAACATGGGCGGCGGCCACCTGATGACCCACGCCGACTACGATTGCGACGACCTGATCGCGCTGTTGCGCGATTTTCGGGCGCGCCATCCCCGTCTGCGGCTGATTCTCGAACCGGGCAGCGCCTTTACGTGGCGCACGGGCTATCTGGTCTCGACGGTCGAGGACATCGTCGAAAACGGCGGCGTGCGCACGGCCATGCTCGACGTGTCGTTCGCCTGCCACATGCCCGACTGCCTCGAAATGCCCTACAAACCGGCGATCGTCGGGGCGCACGAACCCGCCGAAGGCGAGAAGCGCTGGCGCATGGGCGGCACGAGCTGTCTTGCGGGCGACTATTACGGCGACTGGGCCTTCGACCATGAGCTGAAAGTGGGCGAGCGCATCGTTTTCGAAGATATGATCCACTATACGATGGTCAAAACCACGATGTTCAACGGCGTGGCGCATCCCGCCATCGTCATCGCCCGCCGCGACGGCCGCATCGACGTCGTCCGCGAATTCGGCTACGAGGACTTCAGGGACCGCATGTCGTAAATAACACAAACACAAATAAATGAAAGATTTTACACCTACTCCCTACACGCTTGAGTGCGTCGCCACGGGGCGCGAATTCGAAGATACGGGCTGGATGCTTGCCGATCCGCAGTGC
>OLFZ01002034.1_pt1 | contig 14891 bp, 10 predicted proteins | sample 1604861 | NCBI WGS metagenome assembly OLFZ01 (sample SAMEA3888895, study PRJEB22519) | human gut metagenome | biome: human gut; feature: human-associated habitat; material: faeces | place: Denmark | collected 2011 | reverse complement strand
GTACTGCAATGCAATGCGGGAGAGTAGGTAGCCGCCTTCTTTTATCAAGAGCCTCAGATTTCGAAAGATTTCTGAGGCTTTTTTGTTTTCACGCAGATTTTATTCTTTTTCTCACGCTGATTGTTTTTTAGGTCACGCAGATTTCGCAGATGACGCAGATTTTTGACCTGCTCGGTCTTGGATTTCGCAGATTTTTTGTATCTTTGCATTCGCAAAAATAGAAATTAATTATGAATCAATTTACGAAGATTATTGCAGCCCAACTCAAATTACGTGAGCAGGCTGTCGAGAATACATTGGAGCTTCTTGAAGAAGGATGCACCATTCCTTTTATTTCCCGTTACCGTAAGGAGAAAACGGGAAATATGGATGAGGTGAATATCGAGGCTATTGCTCAGGCTAACGAGAAGTTGAAGGAAATGGCGAAACGAAAAGAAACCATCCTGAAGACTATTGATGAGCAAGGTAAACTGACAGATACTCTTAAAGAGCGTATCGAAAACTGTTGGGATGCCACAGAACTGGAAGATATCTATCTTCCTTTCAAGCCTAAGCGCAGAACTCGTGCACAGATTGCCCGTGAGGCAGGCTTGGAACCTTTGGCTCAAGTTCTGCTTTTTCAGCGTGAACGTAATCCGCAGCAAGCCGCCAAGAAGTTTGTGAGTGATAAGGTGAAGAATGTTGAAGCAGCTTTGCAGGGAGCTAAGGATATCATTGCAGAAACCGTAAGCGAAAGCGAGGAGAGTAGAAATCAGATTCGTGGCGAATTCCGTCGTGGTGCTATCATCACCTCTAAGGTGGTGGCTAAGAAGAAGGATGAGGAGGAAGCTCAGCGCTTCTCTGATTACTTCGATTTCTCTGAGCCATTGAAAAGATGTTCTTCTCATCGCCTCTTGGCGATGCGTCGTGGTGAGGCTGCCGGATTCCTCCGTATCAGTATCTCTGCAGATGATGAACAATGCCAGAATAAGTTGAAGCGCCACTATGTGCATGGATATGGTGAGTGCCAGACATTGGTCGGTGAAGCGGTGGATGATGCCTTTAAGCGTCTTTTGAAACCTAGTATTGAAACCGAATTTGCAGCTCTCAGTAAGCAGAAGGCGGATGAAGAGGCAATTGTGGTTTTTGCTGAGAACCTGCGCCAGCTCTTGCTCGCTGCTCCTTTAGGTCAGAAGCGAGTGATGGCGGTGGATCCTGGTTTTGCCAATGGTTGCAAGACTTGTTGCCTGGATGCACAAGGTAATCTGATTCATCATGAAATCGTTTATCCTCATCCTCCTCGTAATAAGAAAAATGAGGCTACTTCTGCTATCCTGCGTATGGTGAAGATGTATCAGGTAGAGGCGATGGCTGTGGGTAATGGTACGGCAAGTCGCGAGACGAGTGACTGGTTGCACGAAATAAGTTATCCACACTCTGTGGATATCTATGTAGTAAGTGAGGATGGTGCTTCTATCTATTCTGCTTCCAAGATTGCCAGAGATGAATTCCCGGATGAGGATGTAACCGTGCGTGGTGCCGTGAGTATCGGTCGCCGACTGATGGATCCGCTTGCCGAACTGGTGAAGATAGATCCTAAGAGCATCGGTGTGGGACAGTATCAGCATGATGTGGATCAGACTCAGCTTAAGAAGAGCTTGGATACCGTGGTGATGAGTTGCGTGAACTCGGTGGGTGTCAACCTGAATACCGCATCGCAGCATCTTCTTACCTACGTGAGTGGTCTCGGTCCTACTCTTGCCAAGAATATTGTGGAATACCGTAAGGAGAATGGAGCCTTCGCTTCTCGTGCCCAGTTGAAGAAGGTGCCACGTCTGGGGCCTTCTGCCTTCGAGCAGTGTGCCGGCTTCCTCCGTATTCCTGGAGCTAGAAATCCTTTGGATAACAGTGCTGTTCACCCAGAGCGTTATGCCTTGGTTGAGCAGATGGCGAAAGATCAGGGAGTCACCGTGAAGCAGTTGGTGGAAGATAAGGATTTGCAGAAGAAAATAGATATTAAGAAATATGTCACTGCCGAGGTGGGTATGCCTACTTTGATGGATATTATGGCTGAGCTTGACAAACCTGGTTTGGATCCTCGTGGAGAGGTTGAAAAATTTGAGTTTGATGCGAGCATCAAGACCATTGAGGATCTGCAGGAGGGCATGGTTGTGCCTGGCATCGTAACTAACATCACCAAATTTGGCGCCTTTGTAGATATAGGTGTTCACAATGATGGATTGGTTCACGTTTCACAGATGTCAAACCGCTACATCAGTGACCCTAGTGAAGTGGTGAAGCTCCATGAGCATGTGATGGTGAGAGTGACAGAAGTGGATTTGAAGCGCAAGCGCATTGCCTTGTCAATGAAGGGAGTAAAATAATGGATATGAATCAATATATAAACAAAGGTGAAAATATAAATAAAGGTGAAACCCTCGGTAAAGAGGGCTTCACCCATTTTGGAGACAGTACTCATCAAGACAATTGCTCTCTATCCAGTATCTCTCAAGACTGTATAGAGTCGGCTTATTGCTTTATTCATCAGAAGCTTCGTGTCTATGAGTTTTCTACCAATCCCACACAGCGTGATGATATCGAATATGCTATCAGCCAGTATGTGGATGGCATGAATCCACAGCTTTATCAGAAGCTTGCTGATGGAAGAGATGGTTTCCTTCTCGACCATGTAAGTTTTGAGCAGGATATGAGAAAGGCACAGGAGCAACTGGAAAAAATGATGGTGTAACCTGTTTATTTCAAATTACAGTCGGGAAGAACTGCCATGCATCTTCTTCCTTCTACGGTTTTCAGGATGCATCCGATGGTCTTTCTACCGATGTTTCTATTGACAGGGACTTGATCCTGCGCAATTATTTCTACATAATGAACGCCGGCATTCGGTACATCCATAGGAAGGGTACCTTCTGCCTGCATCTTGCCGTGTTCGAATCTGTCAACATCATCAAATCTGACGTAATGGTTGGTCTTGCCGTCAATGAATCCCACACATACAGAGTCCTTGTCTGAGGCAACGGACGCAAATATGAGTTTTTCGCCAGCGTAACGCTTGAATGCTCTGCCTCGTTCTCTCTGCAAGAGCTCTGCCATCGAAACCTTGCATACCTTTCCGCTTTCATAGACAAGAATGAGCCATCCTTCTTCTTCGTCTTCATGAACAGCCAGTTTCAGGCGATAATCCTGCCAGTCGTCTTCATCCAGTATCTTGTATTCGTCCGTGTCCATCAGACAGATGACTGCCGTGATAGGGCGGTAGCCTTCCTCGTAATCGTGCAATGCATTGTTGCGCAGACGTGAGGTTTGGATGTGGTCGGTGATAGGAGCAGATTCTACATGCTTAGTGGAGTTTTTTGACTCCTTGGTGGCTAGAGTGTTTTCTAACGCAGCCGGCATTTCTTCCTGTGTAACCACAGCATGCGGAATGTGCTCTTCTGCCCATTGTTTTCTGATGGCAAGGAATTTGTCCTTGTAGGTCTCGTTTACCTTGCGCGCAGATGTACCCATGCGTTCATAATATACATTGCCTACGGCTTTAGGTGTAGGGCATGGCTCGATGTCGATGATGAGTACCGCATTGCTGATATCCGTATCGAAGTGAGTATGTATATAATGTGCTCCTTCCTGACCGAGATAATAGATAATCTGATTGTTGACATATACCTCATACTTATCTCTGGAGCCTTTGAAGAGCGGGTTCTTCAAGTCCTCTTCCAATCCCATTTCATAGCCAATATCCGATACGCCCAGATAGAGATGGCCGCCCTCGGCATTGAGGAAGGCACATATTTCCTGCATAATCTTGACGGTTTGTGCCTGTACATCCACTCGCATAGAGTTTTCTGGATAGATGATGGATGTCTTGAACTCGGTATGGAAATCTTCCTTGCCATAGTTCTTCTTGTTGGAAGATGACTTGTGGAGTTTCAGAAGAGCGCGAATCTTGTCGAGGATATCACCGGCTTGGGTGAGAAGTCCCGATTTCTTCACGAAGTTATGAGAGAGTACGAGCGATGCCAGTTGCTGCAGGTGAGGATCTTCTGTAAGACAGCTCCAACGATACAAGTCTTCGTAGTGTTCCTCGCTATCCAGACAACCGATGATACGCAATTGCATAAAGTCGTGGCGAAGGATGGCATTGCGTTCAAACAATTCCGGTTCCTTTTCAGCGATGTGTTCAATCTTGTTGATATCTACCTTATCTAATGTTGCAAAGTCGTTGAGTACCTCCAGGAGCGTAAGTCGACTATCGTAATAACTGGTTCTCTCCTTGCTGTCGAGCATGATGGCAAGAAGTCGGCAGAAATTGAGATAGTTGTATGCCTTGATCTTGTCTTCTTCTAGGGTGGCTTTGGCATCTATGATGCTCATCATTTCCGATACATATACTTTCTCTATAGGCATCGCATTAGCCAATTCATCCTTTTCATTCTTTGGATTGTAAACCTCATGTGCTGCATACCCCAGCATCAGCTGATGGAAAGCATCGGCAAGACTGAATCGGCTTTCCGGTGATTCCCGCAGGAAGGTGCCGTTGAGATAACCATTGGTTCCTTCCGTGATGTTATCAACTTCTATCACCATACCTTTTTTCAAATCATCGAGAGTCATGCCAGGGGCAGGACATACGGAAACAGAAAAGCCTTCGCTGCTTACGGCTGGAACCCGAGGTACGTCGGGTACCTGAGTGAAGAGCAGACAGGTGAGGCGAGAGTTATAAAACAGATCGTTTACTCGTACGTCGTCTGCGTATTCGCTGATCATATCACGCATGGCAAAGACATAACTTCCATCATTATTGACTTCTTTTACGTAGGCATGCAACAAGAGGGGCATCCCTTGATATTCAAACGACTGGGTGTTGATGTCGCCAGGGAAGAAAGGTACAACATCGTTTAAAACATCTAACGTTCCCACTCCCTCACAACCTTCTTCTACTACTTTGCATTCAAATAAGAGCTGTCCTGCCAATTGTTTGGTTACGATGATGGTCGTTTCATCATCTATATATAGTTTTCTATTTTGCTTTTTCGAGGACTTGCGTTTTTGGGAGAATAGAGAGTGGTTGATGTATTCCCACAGTTCCTTATAGTGCTCGATGGTAGTACCTACTTTTCCACGCAGTTTCACCGGTGGTTTTTCGTCCAGGCGGATGGAAAGTCCATGCCACAATCCCATGCGTGAAGCTAGGGGCATATATACATTTTCTTTATCTAGATCCTTTGGCTGTATGGTGATGGCTTGCTCGTTGATGGTGAGGAGGGTTGTTTCATTCTCATATTTGGCAGGTTCAAAACTCTCCACGGTTTCATTGTCCTGTTGTGAGCAGAGCATATTGGCGAGGACGAATGCGTCATCGCTGTTGAAAGGAAGGGCTGCATTGAATTCTGTCGGGGTGAAGAGAGAAAGGAATGCTTTCTGGAGAGTCTTGTTAGGGTCGCTTACATTCATCAGCGAAACCAAGCGATAGAGCAATGCCTGATTCAATGAGTTATCGTAAATTTTATGCGATGCATGACGTCCCAGTATCAGCTCGATGGTCAAAACCTGAATCATGGTTTCCTTGGTTGTTGCATCGCTGGAGAGTCTGTCTGTCTGGTGATAGATATTCTCTACATAGCTTTGTAACAGTTTGAGCCATTGCATCTGAAAGGGTTTTCTGTTCCAAAGATATACCTGCTGGCTGCGAAGGGTGGTCAGGATAGACGTGATGAGTTTTTCCATAATCGAAAAGTCGAGCATGAAGATGCATTGCATGATGCAGAACTGCTTGCGTGGATGGTAGATATAGGCACAAGTGGATAGAGTGGAAAGAATCTGGCTGATGGTATGCTCGGCCTTTCCCTCTCTTAATATTCTGATGGCTTGAATGTAGTAAGATATCAGTTCGATGATATCGGTAAATCGCTGTTCGAGCAGCATGCGCTCGGCTTCCTTGCATCGGGGCAGGAGATACTCTCCCTGTAGCGTTTCGATGCATTGGGAATGAATCTGCAGGAGTAATGTCTGTAATTCATCTTGGCTGAGATGATTGGAGATGCCAGCTATCCATCGGTGGCACTCCAGGTCGAAGATGTCTGAAGGCGTATCTCCGAGCATCAGATTTCTGAACTCAGGGGTATTCCAGTTTTCATCACCTATGATTTCACGAAAATCTTTATCTGAAAGTGAAAACTCCGACTTATCGGCGCCCAATACTTCTACGAGTTGTACCTCCATGTATTTCTGGCGGAACTTCATCACTCTGCATCTTACTCTAGGAGTGAGCGCTGCATTGATGATGGTATCCCTTTTCAACATGGCCGTGAAGCCGTATTCGTCTTCCAGGTGATAGAAATCACCTAATGTCATCTTGATCTTGAAATCCACCTCATCATTTTCCTTATAATGTTTTCTCATGAGGTGTTCTATGTTCTGGGAAATGAAAACCTTGCCTAGATGGGTTGTAATCATCAGACAGTCAAGTGTCTTAGGGGCGGGTTGCCTCCTTTGGAAGTCAATCTGTCCTACCTTGTAAATTCTGTTTTCTACTTCGATGACGAACTTATGTTCTTCTTCATCAATGCGCAGAACCTTTGCCTTGATATTCTTGTAATTATTCATATAGAATGGTTTTTTGTGATATGATGTTATAATAATACTGCAAAGATATATATATTCTGTGAATTTTCAGTATTTTCTCGTTAAAAAAACTCTAATTTTAACAAAGCATAAAAAGTTGGCATAACGTATGATGCTATGAATATTTTTTTGTATATTTGCATTTTCGATAAAACATTAATAAACTAGAGACGATGAAAGCATTTACATATATTAAAAAAGGAGAATTCGCTTTTGTAGAGAAAGCGAAACCTACCATCAAGGATGCCAAGGATGCTATAGTGAGAGTAACAATGAGCAGTATCTGTACCAGCGATCTGCATATCAAGCATGGTTCAGTGCCTCGTGCCGTACCTGGTATTACCGTGGGGCATGAGATGGTGGGTGTTGTAGAAGAAGTAGGCGAGCAGGTTACCCATGTGAAGCCGGGCGATAGAGTAACGGTGAATGTGGAGACTTATTGTGGCGAATGCTTCTACTGCCAGCATGGATACGTAAACAACTGTACTTCTCCTCATGGTGGCTGGGCGTTGGGGTGCAGGATAGATGGCGGCCAGACGGAATACGTCAGAGTTCCGTATGCCACTACCGGATTGAATAAGATTCCTGATACGGTGAGCGATGAGCAGGCACTCTTTGTTGGCGATATTCTTGCCACTGGATTCTGGGCAACCCGAATCTCGGAAATTAAGGAAGAAGATACGGTTCTCATTATCGGAGCAGGTCCTACGGGAGTTTGCTGTTTGCTCTGCACCTTACTGAAGAATCCTGGAAAAATCATCGTTTGCGAGAAATCAGAAGCCAGGAGAGCATTTATCCAGGAACATTATCCGCAGGTTCTTGTGGTAGAACCGGAAGATTGCGAAACTTTCGTCAAGGAGCAGAGTTTGCATGGTGGAGCCGATGTGGTGATGGAGGTAGCTGGTGGTTCAGATACCTTCCAGTTGGCATGGAAGTGTGCCCGTCCTAATGCCATCGTTACTATTGTAGCTATGTATGATAAGCCCCAGATGCTTCCGCTTCCTGATATGTATGGCAAGAATCTCATTTTCAAGACGGGTGGAGTAGATGGCTGTGATTGTGAGGAAATCCTGAGCTTGATAGCACAGGGCAAGATAGATACCACTCCTCTCATTACCCATCGTTTTCCGTTATCTAGAATAGAGGAAGCCTACGATGTGTTTGAGAATAGAAAAGATGGGGTTATCAAGGTTGCTCTATATTGAGGTTTTCATATAAGTTACCCTTTATTGAGGTTTCATGTAAATTGAAATTTCACATAAAAACAGGGCGCAAGCTATTCCTGTTGCGGAAAAAGCTTGCGCCCTTGATATATTTACGATGAGTAAATGAGCTTTTCTAAGATTAGAACTTGTAGATAGCACCAAAAGAAATGTTGCTTGCATCTACGTCAACTCCGAATGTAGATGAGCTCTTGCCCTCTTCTGGAGAATAACCTCTGTAACCGAGGAAGCCAATCTTTGAGATGAATTCAACATGCTTTGTAAGCTTAACAGCCAAACCTGGCTTGATGCCTACCTCGTAGAAGTCGCCACCGCCCTTGCTTACACTGCCATAACCGATAGTACCCTCGAAGAAGAGATCAACTACCTTGCTCTCTACTGCTGCATAGCGTACGTAAGGAGCAATAGTGAAGGTAGTAGCATCGCCAACAGGAGAAATCTTGCAAACTTCGCCCTTCTGGATACCTACCTCGATACCGGCATCCCACTTGTTGTTGAACTGATAACCAATCTCAGGGATGAGCTTGTAAGCAGTCTTGCTGTCACCATCACCGATCTTGTTGCTAGAGATACCAGCAGTACCACCGATGTAAACCTGTGCGCTAGCGCAAACAGAAACGAGAGCCATCATAAGGCTCAACATAATCTTCTTCATAATTAATCTTTTAAACCGAAATTAATACTTTGTTTCTTTTCTTTTATTGGAATTCCGTGGGCAAAGGTATGGGAAATATGCGAAAAACAAGAATAGTTTATCTAGTTTTCTTGTAAAATATGGGAATTTGTTGATTTAAATCAAAAAACGTGGTTATGTGACGACTGTTTCTTCCAATATCTATGAGTAAGTAGGTTGATGATAACTTCCTGATTTCTAGAAAGAAAAAATCCTAACCGCTTATTATCAAGCAGTTAGGATTTTCTTCGGTGCGCCTGATAGGACTCGAACCTACACGGCCTGAACCACTAGATCCTAAGTCTAGCGCGTCTACCAATTTCGCCACAAGCGCATTTGTGAGTGCAAAGATACAATAAATATTCGAATAAAAAGAAGAAATGAGCAGAAAAAAGCGGGTTTGTTTGTTTTTTACGAGAAATAATGGTACTTTTGCAGGCAAACTGAAAATAATCATGATGAAAAAAATGAATTATACAATAAAATTATAGTAACAATGAATACAAAGAATCTATTATTGTTGGCATCTCTTGTTTTTGCGATGCCATTGTCTGCTCAGAGTCCTCTGGAGGATTTCAAGCGAGACATTACACTCTCGGGTAGTAACTATGTGGCTTATCGCGGGCCTCAGAAGCAGTTGACTCCGGCGCCTAAGGGATATAAGCCTTTCTATCTGAGCCACTATGGCCGTCATGGCTCCCGCTATATGATTGGCAAGCAGGCGTATGATGTGCCTTATTTCTCTCTGTTGAAGGCGAAGCAGGAAGGTAAGTTGACTGCCAAGGGTGAGGAAACACTGGCTAAGGTGAAGCTGATTCGTGAAGAGGCAAAGGGACGTGATGGCGAGTTGACTCCATTGGGAGCTCTCCAGCATCAGGGTATTACCAAGCGAATGATGGAAAGATTTCCTGAGATCTTTGCCGGTAATACGAATATTGAGGCACGAAGCACGGTGGTGATCCGCTGCATTCTCTCAATGGAGAATGGTTTGCAGCAGATGCTTCGCATGAATCCTAAGCTTCATATCTTCCACGATGCCAGCGAGCATGATATGTACTATATGAATCAGGGAGATAGATACCTGGATAGCTTGAAGAATTCTGTGGGCAGAAAGGTGGTGCAGGAGGAGTTTTCCAAGAAGCATGCCTGCTATAGCCGAGTGATGCAGGAACTTTTCAATGATCCGGCTTGGGTGAAGCAGAATATCAACCAGAGCGACTTGAACAGAAAGCTTTATGAGATGGCTAGCTCTGTCCAGGGTACTGAGTTGAGAGGTAAGGTTTCGCTTTATGATCTCTTTACTGAGGAGGAGCTGTATCAGAATTGGTTAAGTACCAATATCTGGTGGCAGATGGCGTATGGCAATTCTCCTTATACGGGCAATGTTCAGCCATATTCCCAGCGTAATCTTCTGATGGATATCATCCAGAAGGCTGATAGCTGCATAGCTCTTCCGCATCCGGGTGCTACCTTGAGATATGGTCATGATACGATGGTTACTCCGCTTACTTGCCTCCTGGATCTGAATGGATATGGCGAGGAGATCAGGGATCCAGAGAGAATTTCTTCTCAATGGTTTGATTATAAGATTACTCCGATGGCTACCAACCTTCAGTTTGTATTCTATCGCAACAAGGCGAATGATGTGCTGGTGAAGGTATTGCTCTGTGAGGATGAGGCTACGCTTCCTATCAAGAGCGATGTGGAGCCTTATTACCACTGGAATGATTTCAAGGCTTACTGCCTGGAGAAGCTGAAGGGATATAAAAAGTAAAAATATACAGCAATGCGACGCATATAATCATCTATAGAGAAAAAGGAGGGTGTGTCACAAGTACACCCTCCTAAAAAATATATATCGAAAACTTTTCGAATTCTTTTATTGCTTCGATAACCAATCTTTGTCTTTCTGATCTTCTTCGAAATCTTTTTCAGAGAAGAGATTGGTTTGACCGGTCAGTTCATCTATTACCTGTTGCTCGCTTTTTCCTGCATCAGGATCGAGATTCTCTACAGCTTCAGCATTCTTGCCTGCACCTTCAGAATCGCCGGTTGCATCTTCTGCATCAGCATCTTCTTCAGCAGGAGGCTCCGGGAATCTTGTCGGTTCTAATTCCTCGATGCTTTCCAGTTTCCATGTCGTCAGGCGCTTACCCTTTGCCTTGAAACTCTTCTGAGCGATGAATTGCTCGGCATCGATTTCCTCGGCAGGTCGGATGGCATCCACACCACCATAGGTAACCTTGAGGCGAGGGAATGGGGTATCGGTGAGCAGGATGAGCTTGCTGTTCGGATTCTCTCCCAGACAATTCTGATGGCGCTTGGTGGCATCCATCGTAAATCGCTTGATGTATGGATATCCCTCATTGTCGGCATCATAGAGAATGGCTGTCCATATCTTGTGCTCGTCCCATTTCTCCAATCTCAGGATGTTGTCCTCGTAATGGTTGTTCACATCGAAGTTGGTGATGTAGAATTCGCCGTTGTCGAGTACTACCAGGATCGAGTCATCATCGTTGAATTCTCCCAGGAATCTGCCGTTCTCATCATAGTTGATGCGGTTTACATCCGGGTCGAACCAAACCTTTCTTCCTCCCAGGGTACTGTGTCCGTGGCTCTTCAATCCGATGCGGCGGATGGTTCGCTTGGTGAGCAGGTTGCCCTTGGCAGCACGTCCCTTGATGAGGATTTCAGAGAAATCTTTCTCCAGGAAGATGCTCTGGCGTTTTTTGCTCAGATCAGGTTCCATCGTCACCTTGATGATTTCTGCCTCGCCGTTAGGGTTGGCGGTGAAGTAGATGATGCGGCTTCCCGGTGTGCCCTGGGTGATATCGTAGAGCTTGTCGCGTGTCATGGCGGTTACGTTGAATCGCTTGATGAAGTAGTCACCCTGCTTGCCGTCACGATATACGCAGTTGTAGATGGTTCGCTTGTCGTTCTTTTTGAACACCTGTACGTGGAGGATGTTCTTACCTACGAATATCTTGTCGGCAACCTTGGTTACCTTGAATTTTCCATCCTTGTAGAAGATGATGATGTCGTCGAGGTCAGAGCAGTTGCATACGAATTCATCCTTCTTCAATCCTGTACCAACGAAGCCTTCCTGTCGGTTGATGTAGAGCTTCTGGTTGGCTTCCACCACCTTGGTTACCTCGATGGTATCGAAGTTCCTGATTTCGGTTTTTCTTGGATGCATCTTTCCGTACTTGCCCTTGAGATACTCAAACCAGTTGATGGTGACATCGGTCATGTGAGCGAGGTCGTTTTCTATTTCAGCCAGTTCTGCCTTGATCTTCAGCAGGAGGTCATCTGCCTTATCCTTATTATATTTCAGGATTCGCTGCATCTTGATTTCCAGGAGCTTGAGGATGTCGTCGCGTGTGATGTCCCGGTGGAAGGAGTATTCCACGTTTCCCTTGCCGTCGATATTGGCGGTGAAGATCTGATCCTTGAACGGCTCCAGTTTGGAGTAGATGAATGCCACTACCTCGTCCTGACTCTTGCTCTGCTCGAACTTGCGCTCCTTGTAGATGCGCTCCTCTATGAAGATGCGTTCGAGCGAGGAGAAGAAGAGCTGCTCTTCCAGCTCGCCCTTTCGGATCATCAGTTCGCGTCGGAGCAATCCCATGGTGCGGTCAACGCTATGTCTGAGCACATCGCTCACGGTGAGGAACTTCGGCTTGTTGTCCTCGATGACGCAGCAGTTGGGCGATATGTTGATTTCGCAGTCGCTGAAGGCATAGAGGGCATCCATCGTCTTGTCCGAAGAAGTGCCTGGTGCCAGATGCACGAGGATTTCCACGTTGGCTGATGTGACATCATCCACCTTTCTTGCCTTGATCTTTCCCTTTTCCACCGCCTTGGTGATGGAGTCGATGAGGCTTCCGGTGGTTTTGCTGAAAGGTATCTCGCTGATTACGAGTGTCTTGTTGTCGAGCTTGTCTATCTTGGCTCTTACCTTCAGTACGCCTCCTCGCTGTCCGTCGTTGTATTTGCTTACGTCGATGGCGCCTCCAGTAGGGAAATCCGGATAGAGCTGGAAGGGTTCTCCCTTGAGGTAGTGGATGGCAGCATCGCAGAGGTCGTTGAAGTTATGCGGCAGTACCTTGCTGCTCAAACCCACGGCGATACCCTCGGCACCTTGTGCCAGGAGCAGCGGGAATTTGGCTGGCAGGGTAATAGGTTCCTTGTTTCTGCCATCGTAGGAGAGTTGCCAGTCGGTGGTTTTAGGGTTGAATACCACATCCAGGGCAAATTTCGAGAGTCGTGCCTCGATGTATCGGGGAGCGGCAGCACGGTCGCCGGTGAGTATGTTACCCCAGTTACCCTGTGTGTCGATGAGCAGGTCTTTCTGTCCCATCTGCACGAGTGCATCTCCGATGGATGCGTCTCCGTGAGGGTGGAACTGCATCGTATGTCCCACGATGTTAGCCACCTTGTTGTATCTTCCGTCATCCATGCGCTTCATGGAGTGGAGGATGCGTCGCTGTACGGGTTTCAATCCGTCTTCGATATGGGGTACGGCTCGCTCCAGAATCACGTACGATGCATAGTCGAGGAACCAGTTCTGATACATTCCGCTGAGGTGATGTACGGCAGAAGCATCAAAACGATTCACCGGCTTGTAGTCGGAGTGTTCCTGAGGCGTATTTTCCTCATTTATTTCGTTTTTATCTTTAATTTCGTCGCTCATATATAGCTTTTAATACTTATTTTATTAATTTATGGCAAAAATACAACAATTTTTCGAGAAAATAGCGTATCTTTGCAGAAAATTTGAAAAAAATAAGATTTAATCATGGCACAGGAAGATGTTTTTAAGAAAATTGTAAGCCATTGCAAGGAATATGGCTTCGTGTTCCCAAGTAGTGAAATTTATGATGGCTTGGCTGCCGTTTACGACTATGGTCAGAATGGTGTTGAGCTCAAGAATAATATCAAGCAGTACTGGTGGCAGAGTATGGTATTGTTGCACGAGAACATTGTAGGTCTCGATGCAGCTATCTTCATGCACCCTACCGTATGGAAGGCTTCCGGACATGTGGATGCCTTCAACGACCCATTGATCGATAACCGTGATTCCAAGAAGCGTTATCGTGCCGATGTGCTCATCGAGGATCACATGGCTAAGTATGAGGAGAAGATTGCCAAGGAGATTGCCAAGGCTCAGAAGCGCTTCGGCGATAGCTTCGATGAGGCTCAGTTCCGCGCTACCAACCCTCGTGTACTGGAGAACCAGAAGAAGTTTGATGATCTCCATGCCCGCTATACTGAGGCAATGCAGGGACCTAACCTGGAGATGCTGAAGCAGATTATCGAGGATGAGGGTATCGTCTGCCCTATCAGCGGTACCAAGAACTGGACAGACGTTCGCCAGTTCAACCTGATGTTCTCTACCCAGATGGGTGCTGCCAGCGATGCTACAAGCAAGGTTTATCTCCGTCCTGAGACAGCTCAGGGTATCTTCGTAGATTACCTGAGCGTACAGAAGACCGGTCGTATGAAGTTGCCATTCGGTATCTGCCAGATTGGTAAGGCATTCCGCAACGAGGTAGTTGCCCGCCAGTTCGTATTCCGTATGCGTGAGTTCGAGCAGATGGAGATGCAGTTCTTCTGCCAGCCAGGTACAGAGATGAAGTGGTTTGAGTATTGGAAGAAGGTTCGCCTTGCTTGGCATGAGGCGCTGGGCATGGGCAACGAGAACTACCGTTACCACGACCACGAGAAGCTGGCTCACTATGCTAATGCTGCTACCGACATCGAGTTCAAGATGCCATTCGGCTTCAAGGAGGTAGAGGGTATCCACAGCCGTACCAATTTCGACCTTTCTCAGCACGAGAAATACAGCGGCCGCTCTATCAAGTACTTCGATCCTGAGAAGAACGAGAGCTATGTACCTTACGATGTGGAGACCTCTATCGGTGTTGACCGTATGTTCCTCAGCGTGATGTGCCACTCTTACTGCGAGGAGAAGTTGGAGAATGGTGAGACACGTGTAGTATTGCGCCTGCCAGAGGCATTGGCTCCTGTGAAGTGTGCCGTATTCCCATTGGATAAGAAGGATGGCCTGCCAGAGTTGGCTCACGAGATTGTGGATGAGTTGAAGTTCCACTTCAATACCCACTATGGCGATCCTAAGGATTCCATCGGTAAGCGTTACCGTCGTCAGGATGCCATCGGTACTCCATTCTGTATCACCGTTGACCACGAGACACCTAAGGATCACAAGGTAACTTTGCGTTATCGTGATACCATGGAGCAGGAGCGCGTAGCTATCTCTGACCTTCGTGGCATCATCGAGGATCGCGTAAGTATCACCAGTGTATTAAAGAAACTTGGTAATGAAATTAAGAATTTCTAAATATCTCTTCTTGCTC
>OLFZ01002023.1_pt1 | contig 14961 bp, 7 predicted proteins | sample 1604861 | NCBI WGS metagenome assembly OLFZ01 (sample SAMEA3888895, study PRJEB22519) | human gut metagenome | biome: human gut; feature: human-associated habitat; material: faeces | place: Denmark | collected 2011 | reverse complement strand
ATGAAAGCAAAGTAAAAAGGAGCTGTGAAGAAATGAGGATTCATTTCTTCACAGCCCCTTTTTTATTGGCGGAAACAGGCGCAGCAGGGAAGAGGACGGCGGCTTGGAAACGGCCGATCGTATCCCTTTTCTCACCATGACTTTTTGGGGAGCTTTTTCAGTGCTTCCTCCGCCTCCTGATCCGTCATGGACTCGATGGGGCGATGGGTCAGGAGAGCAAGGAGGCGGCGCTTCTCATCCGGGCGGGCAAATTGATGAAAAATGCGCTCCTTATACCCGTGGATCAGCTGATTCACGCAGGACTCATAAAGCGGATAGGTACAGGGGAAGCGGCTCGTGACCTCCTGAAAGGTGAAATGCGGATTCCTTCGAAGCAGCTCAATGACGCGGGCGCGCTTCTCCTGACGGTTTTTGCGCTCGCAGCTGCTGCAGAGCGAAGTATCCGGCGGCGTGAGTGCGCCGCAGCGCTGGCAGGGGTGGTAGCCGGCGGCGAGCTCGCCTTTTCGGATCTGAAGGACAGCCTTCATCATATCGGAGAAGGGAGCCTGCAGAGCTTCCTTTTCTATATGCGCACTGACCCAGTGCCGGATCCAGTCGGTCTCCTTGTCTGTCAGCGGCTGGTCATACATGCGCTGTTCCTTTTCGATCGCACGATTGATGGGATCTAAGGTCGTGAAGGTCTGGTATTTCTTCTTTCGCGGACCGGCGATGAAGCGGATATCTGTGAATCGCTTTCCGAATTCATCCTCCGACAGGCGCGAGAGGATATCGTTCTTGATGACATAGAGCTGCTGGAGAAAGACGGAATTCGTGACAGTCACGAAGAGCACGTCATTCTTATAGCTTGAGACATAGGACTCCTTTGCCATCACCTGGCCCACCAACTTTTCCCAACGCTTCTGGAAGAGGAAGAATTGGAATCCTTCGTGACCGAAGAGCCGATGGTTCAGGTCGGAGGAGGAAAATACGCTGGAAATATTCTCCATCCGGCGAAACCGTTTTCCTGTGGGTTTCTTATCTTCGTCCATAAGGGCCTCCGTTGAAATGTGAAATACGAAATGAAAAATGCTGGTGCAGCGCATAAGAATGATAAGCGCGGCGAAGTTATACATATAAGGGGGCTATATGAATTGTGCGCCCCTTTCGTCCCAGCTGAACCTGACAGGCTCATTTCATAGTAGGGCGCTACTGCGCTGGGGAAAATCGTAAGCCTAATCCCTAATCCCTAGTCACTAGTCACTGTTCACCAGCTACTCATTACTTCTATTATACTATAGCCTGCCTTCTTCAGGCTTTGTGAATAAATTTTCTATAACTGTCTCTATTGCTTTTTTATTAAATGCATATGGGGAAAATGCACTATAATAAAAGCAAATGCGAAAGAAATGGGCTTGATTTTCCGCGGATATATGGCCCGTCAGACAGAAAGGAAGGATCTGTATGCCGGAGAGTAAGAATGGAAAGATCGATATCGATCGGTATCGCGTCAAAGAAGGGGAAAAGATCTCACTGAAAGATTTCCCGACGGCCTGCGATGTGAAGATCGAGAAAGCAGAAGTGAAGGAAAGATATTTTCCGGAAACCATCGAACAATTGAAGGTGCTTCAGGAAAAGCTCTATGCCCAGAATACCTACGGCCTCATTATCGTCCTGCAGGCGATGGATGCGGCCGGCAAGGACGGTACGGTGAACCATGTCTTTGCGAGCCTCAATCCGGGCGGCGTGAAGGTCGTCTCCTTCAAACAGCCGACAAGTGAGGAGAAGGATCATGATTACATGTGGCGCATCAATAAAGCCCTGCCGGAGCGCGGAAATATCGGCATTTTCAACCGTTCGCAGTATGAAGATGTCATCGTGACGCGCATTCATGATCTGATCCACCAGGGGCAGCTTCCGAGGAATCTCATTCACAAGGACATTTGGGAAGAGCGTTATGAGCAGATCACAAACTGGGAAAAATATCTGGCAGCCAACGGCTTCCCCATGGTCAAGATCTTTCTGCATGTATCCAAAGAGGAGCAGCAGAAGCGCCTTATGGACCGCATCTTCAACCAGCAGAAAAACTGGAAATTCTCCATGGCAGATATGCGTGAGCGCCAGTACTGGGACCAGTATCAGGAAATTTACGGAGAAATGATCTCCAAAACATCGAAAGACTATGCGCCGTGGTATATCGTTCCGGCGGATAACAAGTGGTACACCCGCTACGTCGTCTCGCAGATCACACTGCAGGCACTGAAGAAGATCGATCCCCAGTTCCCGCCGCTGGCTCCGGACATCGCCGAGCAGCTCGAAAAATTCAAAAAGCTCATCTCCTCTGTGGATGTGAAGTCGCTCGAAGAGATCCAGCAGGCGATCAAGAAGTAAGGCGGCAGAGCTTAGGTCCTCTTGCGCCGCCATTTCGGGCGTCAGCGGGAGATCCTTTCCGCTTGCGGATGGGAGCGAGGCTCCGTTTCCTGTTTCACGTGAAACAAATACACTTATAACAACAATCATTATCAAAAGGAGAGAACGACCATGGAAAAAGAAATGCCTGAGATCAAGATCGACATTGACCGCTATCGTGCTAAGGAAGGCGATAAGATCAACCTCAAAAAGATCGCCACGGCCTGCGATATCGACATCGACAAGGAAGCCGTCAAGACAGCTGCTTTCCCGGAAGCATTGGAAGAGATCAATCTCTTGCAGGCAAAGCTCTATGCACAGAGTACCTATGGGCTCATCATCGTCTTGCAGGCGATGGATGCGGCAGGCAAGGACGGGACGATCAAGCACGTCTTCTCGCATCTGGATCCGAATGGCGTCCATGTCGTTTCCTTCAAGCAGCCGAACAGTGAAGAAAAGGACCACGACTACATGTGGCGTATCAATCGTGCGCTGCCGCGCCGCGGGGATATCGGCATCTTTAACCGTTCCCACTATGAGGATGTCATCGTGACCCGCGTGCATGACCTCATCAAAGAGGACAAGCTGCCGCAGAATCTGGTCAATAAAAATATCTGGGATACCCGCTACCGGCAGATCAAGGACTGGGAGCGCTATCTGGGGGAGAATGGCTTCCATGTCATCAAGATCTTTCTCCATGTCTCCAAGGATGAGCAGCGCAACCGTCTGGCCGAGCGCATCCTGAACAAGAAGAAAAACTGGAAATTCTCCATGGCAGATATCAATGAACGCCGCTACTGGGACCGCTATCAGGAGCTTTACAGCGAGATGATCACGGCGACCAGCACAAAGGCTGCGCCGTGGTACATCGTTCCGGCGGATAATAAATGGTATACCCGCTACGTCGTCTCGCAGATCGTCATCAGGGCGCTGCGTGATATTGCGCCGGAATTTCCGGAAATGTCGAAGGAGATCAAGAACCAGCTCGACGAATTCCGCCGTCTCATCGAAAGCGGCAATGTCGGCATGATCGAAGAAATGCAGGATATGATGAAAGGTGGAAACTAGGGATAGGTGATTGGTGACTAGGGACTAGGGACTAGGGACTAGTAGCTAGGGATGAGTGGCTAGGGATTAGGAATTGGGGATTAGGTGTGACTGGTGACTGGGATTCGCCGGTATCGTCATCCCGAGCGTAGCCGAGGGATCTTTACTGCACTGCGGGAATCAGCGTGTATGCGCCGAGGGAAAACGATGTCCTGGTGCTGTCTCACATCAGGCGATGAACGTTCTGCAATAAAGACCCTCGGCTACGCTCGAAATGACGATGCTCGCGAAGCGCTATCAAAACTCCGCGGCGCATTTCGTCATCCTGAGCGGAGTGAAATGTCGGATGTTCGATCATGTAAAGGCAAAGCAGTGAGAACTGAGTCGAAGGATCTGGCGTCGCACCACCATTCCTAATTTCTCATTCAAGCAGAGCTTTCAAACGTAATCATGGGACAGCACGCTCCGCGGGCTCCCCGGCACCGGCGAGTCCTTCGCCTTTACATGGAATGATATAATAAGATATATATGACCAATATCCTATGACACTTTCCCTGATTTTTTCTACGAGGTGAAGATCATGAAAAAGACAATCGCTATGATGCTGGCGCTGGCTGCGATCTCTACGACCGCATTCGCATCTCCGCAGACGACCTTCCGTCCGGGTGAATTTGAGATCAATGCAGGCATGTGGGACTCGGCGGCTCGCACCGCCGGCTACAAGTCGGATGGAGAATGGAATTTCCTGGGCGGCGTGAGCTATGGGATCACCGATAAATGGGCAGCGCAGTACCAGTACACCGGCCTTCACACCGATCATACGAATGGAAATATGAATGAACTCAATGCCGTGTACTCCCTGCATCCGCAGGTCGCTGCTTTTGCGGGCTGGAACCGCATCGCCATGAAGGACTATCCGTCGGAGATGCTGGATAATGGCAAAGCCACCAACAATATTTTCCAGCTGGGCGTCGTAGCCCGTCAGCCTGTGACGGACGTCGTCGATGTCTATGCCAAAGGGGCTCTCGGCACGGAAGAGACCTCCATGTGGGAAGCCGGCGTGAACATGGCTGTCGACAGTAATGTGGATCTGACGGCTGGCTATCGCTATATGAATACCCGCGGAAACAGTGACCGCAATGTCTCTTATAAAGGATTCCTGGCAGGCGTTTCGTATCGCTTCGGCGGACATGACCCGGTCATGTCCTATGAGGAAGAGCCTTCGAAGAATTATGATTTCGAAGAAGAGGAGCCTAGCGATCTGAGTGTAGTGAGGACAGAGGCTCCGGAAGAAGCGCTCCCGGCAGAAACACCGGCTAAGGCAGCGGAAAATGATTACTATCTGAACAGCGTCCTCTTCGAAAGTGACTCGGCGGATATTCAGAATGCCCAGAAGGTGAATCTGGATGCCTTCGTGAAGCAGGCCAAGGAAACCGGCCATGTCTTCAAGCTCGTCGGCCGTGCGGATCCGACCGGCAGTGCAGAGTACAACAAAGAGCTCGCTGCCCAGCGCGTGAAGAGCGTCAAGGAATACGCTGTCTCTCAGGGCGTCGATGCGACAAAGCTGGTTGAAATGGTGAAAGGGGCAGACAGTGACAGCAAGGATCACGCTGCCGCTCGCCGCGTCGATATTTTTGAACATAAATGATAAGACATAGAAGGAAATGCTGATCCGGCACGTGCTTTCCTAGCGGAGAATGCCTTGCCCGCTAGAAAAAGGCAAGAGTCCGGTCGGTCTAGGATCGCATCCGTGTTTCCATAAAAAAACGCTCGTTCCTTTGCGGGGCGGGCGTTTGCGTTAAGAAGAATTCCAAAAGGGGCCGGGAATATGATATGATCCCCCCTAAAGCAGACAAGGTAAATAACCAAACTGCTTTAGGGGATTTTTAATGCCCAAATGAAACATCGTGATCCCGGAACGTATGGAGTACCGTGTTTCCCATTTTCCGATGCTCTCCCGTTTCTTCTTGACCGCCAGCGAAAAAGACTTCTCGCTTGCGCTCGAAATGACACGCGGAAAAAGATCGCCCCTCATCATCTTTCACACCGCCACATAGAGTTATGCCTCTGCGAAGTACTCTATCCTGCGACTTTGTAAGACTATCCCTCCTCTCGTATCGTCATCCCGAGCGTAGCCGAGGGATCTTTGTTGCTACCGTTTTCTTGATACATACGCTAATTCGTTTACATGAAACACCGTATCCCACATTCTTGGCGTATCAGGCTTCCCATTTTGGTTCATACGCACACACTGTTTGACCGCCAGCGAAAAAGACTTCTCGCTTTCGCTCGAAATGACGGTACGGAGAAATTCGCGGCATAACAAAAAGGAGCTGTGAAGAAATGAATCCTCATTTCTTCACAGCTCCTTTTTTCTTGCTCCATTTTCAACCAGTGAACAAAAAACAAAATTTTTTCAAAATTTGAAGTCGCCATTTTTTAGGAAGTACTGGAAACTCTGCCGGCATGGAGCTGACAGAGCTTTTTTTTGGTCATGAAAACCACTTGGGAAATAAAATGAACCACTTTTGCAGAAAAACGACCACTTTTGCAGAAAAATAGAACACCAAAAACCTTTTACGATATAGTAATGACAGATGAAACGGAAGAATTGCATAGGGACTGGGACAGCGTTAAAAGTCGAAAAAATGATCGACCACTGACATTTATTTCGTGCAACCAAAAACAGGAAAAGAGGAAAAGAAAGTCCACTCTTTCCCGATGGTTTTGGAGAAAGACGCAGGCCCGTCACCTGTATAATCCCTCTGCAACATCTGTATCAATACATTCAAAGGCCAGCTCTGAGCCTTGAAATATCAGTATATACCATAAGGCCGTATCAAGGAGGAAAAGTACAGAAACCGGCCAGCCGCTGGGACGAAGTCCTCGTGGGGATTCACAAGTCAAAATGCGGCACATCCGGCTATATGCCGCAGAAAATGATTCAGGGCATCTATCATTTCCACCCAAAGGAGGGTAACACCATGAATAAGATTTACAAAGTAATCTGGAGCAAAGCAAAGCATACCTATGTGGTGGCATCGGAAATCGCCAAGGGTCATACCAAGGGCGAAACCACAGGAAAGGGACTGAAGAAATTGGCAGCAGCCATGCTGGTGGCAGCAGCTCTTCTGAGCCCGAGCTTCGCCTGGGCTGCGGATACGGCGAAAGTGGAACCGGCAGCTGACAAAACTTCATCTACGGCTGTAGAAGTATATACCAAAGAAGGAGTAAATAATCAGATTTCTACCCTATCCACACAGATTGGTAATAATACTACAAATATTAACACGAATGCGACAAACATTAACGGATTGACTACCAAGGTGAATGCACTGGAAACTGCCGATAAAAATTTGGTGAAAGAAGTTACTGGCAGTGATGCGAAGCTGACTATCAAAAAAGGCGATGACACATTCACTGAAGTGACCATCGACAATGTTAACCATGCCACTAGCGCGGACAGTGCCACTACAGCAGAATCAGCAACCAAAGCTACCCAGGATGGTCAGGGGAATGAGATTTCTGCCACTTACGCGACTAAGACAGACGCTGCGGTTCAGGATGGGGCCATTGTGAAAGCGGCCAACACCATCGGCGACAATGTGACCAAACTGGACGCCGCCCTGGCAAAGGAAACGGCAGAGCGCCTTGGCGCCGATAAGGCCCAGGATAAGGTGATCCAGCAGGTGAACCAGAATATGGTGGATGGGTTCAATACTATCAACAAGAATGTGGCTGATGGATTCACAGCTCTGAACCAGGCAGATGCCAAGGAAGCCCAAGAACGGGCAGCAGCGGATACAGCTCTGCAGACCAATATTAATGATGAAAAGACTGCCCGCGAGGCGGCGGATAACAAACTGGTGGAAGCCACTAATGGCGGACTGGGCCTGAGCGACGATAATGTACTTCAGAAGACTACGACCGAGATTTCTCCTACCGGCGAGGTGACCACTTCCAAGACTAATGCCAATGAAATGATCCTGAACAAGGGCAAGAACAACCAGATTACCCTGAACGAAAAAGGCATCAAGGTTGGCACCAACAGCACGGTGGTGGATAAAGACGGGGTCTACACCGGCGGCGATACTTACAGCGAAGCCAAAGCAGCCCTGAAGTCTGATGGCTCCATCAAGGGCGCTGATGGCAACTTCAAAGTCAACAGCAGCGGTGGCGTAACTGCGGCTGGCGGCAAGACCACCCTCGCATCCGATGGCTCTATTAAAGCGGCAGACGGCAACTTCAAAGTCAACAGCAACGGCGGCGTAACTGCGGCTGGCGGCAAGACCACCCTGAGCTCCGACGGCAGCATCAAAGGAGCTGACGGCAAGTTCACGGTTGATGGAACAACCGGAAACGTAAGCACAAATGGTACCTTGACTGCCGCTTCCGGAACGATTGGTAATGTGAGCATGTCTGCTGATGGTACCGTGACCGGCGTAAAAGACTTGACTGCTTCCAGAAAGGTTACAGCTGACAGCTTTACTGACGGTACAGCCACCATGTCCAATGGCAGTCTGAATGGGGTAAACCAGATTAATGCTACCGGAAATATCGTCACCACCGGCAATATACAGGCTCATGACATGACGGCCACCGGGACCATTACTGGCCAGGAAATCAACGGTACCACCGGCACCTTCGGCTCCCTGTCTACCACCGGCAATGCCTCTGTAGGCGGAACCCTGAAAACCAATGGCATTACCAACAACGGCAATGCAACTACCGATACGCTCACTGTACAGCATAGTGCTACCGTAGGTGGCGATCTGGGAGTAACCGGCAATATTACCGGCAAGAGCCTGAACGTAGGTACCGGTGATATCAAAGGCGGACAGATTACCGGCACCGGACTGGATGTAGGCACAGGTACGATTAAGACCACAGGGGCAGTGGAAACCGGCACTCTGAAAACTACTGGTGATGCTACGATCGGTGGTAATCTCTCTGTAGATAAAAATCTGACAGTTAATGGCGAGTTCAACTCCAAGACCCTCTCCAGCAAGCTGGATGAAAACAACTACACCACCATCAATGGAGGCAAGACTGAGTCCAAGAATCTGAAAATGGATGCGGGTGAAATGCAGGCAAGCGCTTCTACCTTCGATGAAACCGGCAGCCAGGCATGGGCTAGAGATGATGACTCTATCGGCAAGAGTTCCATGACTGCTGATAAGATCAGCCAGTCCCTGTCTGACATCAGTGACAATCCGAAAAATATGGCATCCCGTGAACTGTCCCAGAGCACGGACAACAAGTATAAAATTACTGATTCTGTTGTAGAAGGAAATCAGTCCAATGTGGAAAACCGTACAGCGAATACCACAGATTCCCAGATTTCTCTTAAGGATGGCAGCGGCAATGTCCTGAATAAGTCCTACATCACTCAGAACCTGAAAAATATCCTGCAGGGAGTTCAGGAAGGAACCAATGCAACCACCGTTAATCAGACAGAAACGGGCATCAAGAGCACCGCTACCGATGGAAAGAACACCGCTTCCACCAACTTGAGCAATGGAGGATTCAACACCTACGCCACCGACGGAACAAACAAGACCTACACCAAGCAGACCGCTACGGATATCAAAAATACCGCTGAAAAAGGTACGATTTCCAACAGCGCAAAAGACCTGGTGAATACCGCTTCTGAAAACATGACCAACACCGTTGGCAAAGACCTGACCACGACCGTTGGCGGAGAGATGAAGACCACCGTCACCGGCAAAGTAACAGAAGACTACAAGTCCGATCTGGATACCAAGGTTGGCGGCAATGAAACTCACTATGTAAAAGGAAATCAGACGAATACCGTATCCGGGGACCGGACAGTCAATGTGAAGGGAACTGAAACTGAAAACTTCAATGCCCAGGTCACCAATATCAAGACAGACCAGAAGACTTCTGTAGGCGGCAACCAGACCAACATCGTAGCCGGCAACCAGCAGAATACAGTGAGCGGCAGCAAGACTGAAACCGTCAAAGGTGCTGTAACAGAAACTTACGGCAGCCAGACTACAAAAGTCAATGGCGACCAGAGCACGACAGTGACTGGCAAGCAGACCAACAGCATCACCGGTGACCAAGTCAACACCATCGGTGGCAGCCAGACCACCACCGTCATCGGCGACAGCAGCCTTACCGCTGAAAATATCAATAACGAAGCAAAGAACAAGATTACCAATAAGGCACTGGATGTAGAAACCGATGCGAAGAGCTCCATTGTGAACAAGGTGTCCAACGAATACGGTTCCAATACTTCCACCCAGCTGTCCCATCAGACAAAGGAAGAAATGAGACAGTCCGATGGTAAGACCGCTTCCTACCTCCGCGGTGCAGCAGAAGAAAAATCCCAGCTCACCGATGGCGATAAGAAGACCACCATTGATACCATTGCAGGACAGACCAATACCAATATCACCGATGGAACCAGTATTTCCAACAATCTGCAGAAAGCTGACCAGGTAGCTTCCTCTGTGAAGAACGGCGATCATCAGACCGTATCGAACCAGAACGCTGAGAGCCTTGCTTCCTCCGTCACCGACGGCACCAATACCACCGTTGTGAACCAGACGGCAACAGATATTATCAACGCGGCTCAGAATGGTACGATTGCCAATGCTGCCAAGAATATCATCAACAATGCTTCTGAAAACATGACCAACACCGTTGGCAAAGACCTGACTACGACCGTTGGCGGAGAGATGAAGACCACCGTCACCGGCAAAGTAACAGAAGACTACAAGTCCGATCTGGATACCAAGGTTGGCGGCAATGAAACTCACTATGTAAAAGGAAATCAGACGAATACCGTATCCGGGGACCGGACAGTCAATGTGAAGGGAACTGAAACTGAAAACTTCAATGCCCAGGTCACCAATATCAAGACAGACCAGAAGACTTCTGTAGGCGGCAACCAGACCAACATCGTAGCCGGCAACCAGCAGAATACAGTGAGCGGCAGCAAGACTGAAACCGTCAAAGGTGCTGTAACAGAAACTTACGGCAGCCAGACTACAAAAGTCAATGGCGACCAGAGCACGACAGTGACTGGCAAGCAGACCAACAGCATCACCGGTGACCAAGTCAACACCATCGGTGGCAGCCAGACCACCACCGTCATCGGCGACAGCAGCCTTACCGCTGAAAATATCAATAACGAAGCAAAGAACAAGATTACTAGCCAGATTGGCGATGGCACTAAAGTAAAGAGCGAAATGACTGCTGATGGCATCACCAATACTGCGGAAGGCGGCACCATTTACAACAAGTCGAAGGATATTCTGAACGAAGCTTCCGGAGACATCCTGAACTTTGCAGATGGTGAAATCGGAAACGTTGCTACCAAGATTACCAACATCACCGGCGACAACACCGTGACCAGTGATACCAGCGGTACCACCTTTGAAAACAAGGCACACAGCACTGCCATTAAAGAAGGTACCGTCACAAAGACCACCATTTCCGGCAATACTATCACCACCGGCGAAGCGGTTATGGACTATGCCGATGTGATGAAGGACTTGGGTGTTCGTGGAAATGCTACCATTAAAGGCGATACCACCATGGAAGGCAATGCTTCTGTAGGTAAGGACCTGACAGTCAATGGCAAGTCTACTCTCACTGGCGATGTAACCATGAAGTCCAATGCGACAGTTGAAAAGGATTTGACTGTCAAAGGAACAACCACCACTGACAAACTGGTTGTCAACAATGGGGCTACCATTACCGGCGGCACCACCACCGATACACTCCATGTGACCAGCACTGCAACCTTCGATGATATTGTGACCATGAAGAAAGACCTTTCCGTAGGTGGCAATGTAGAAGCATCCTCCTACACCGTCAAAGGCACAGACATCAAGATCGATAGCAATGGCATCAATGCAGGTGGCAAGGTTATCCAGAATGTAGGCAAAGGCGATATCTCCGAAGGCTCCACGGATGCCGTCACCGGCGGACAGCTCTATGAAACCAATACCAGAGTCACCGGACTGGAAACCCGTATGGGTACCGTAGAAACCAGAGTGGATAAACTGGACAACAAGATCGACAAGGTAGGCGCCAATGCAGCAGCCATGGCAAATCTCCATCCCATGGAATTCGATGAAGACTCCAAGTGGAACATTGCGGCAGCCGTAGGCAACTCCGGCAGCGAAACTGCCAGCGCGGTAGGCGTATTCTACCGGCCCAATGAAAACGTGATGGTCAATGCCTCCGCGGCCATGGGCACCGGTGAGAATATGTTCGGCGGCGGCATCTCCCTCCGTCTTGGCCAGGGCGGCAACAAGAAGAAATCTACTGATGTAAAGGCAGCTATTGCGGAAAACAAAGAACTCCGCGCTAAAGTGGACGAACTCACCGCCCGCATGGACGCACTCCTTTCCGTACTGAACCCCAACATGTCGAAAGATTTCCCTGATGTGCCGGAAAACCACTGGGCTTACGAAGCCGTTTCCCGCCTGGCAGGCAATGGCATTGTGGAAGGCTATGAAGACGGCAAGTACCACGGTGAGAGACAGATGAGCCGCTATGAAATGGCAGAAATCATCTACAACGCCCTCTCCAAAGGCGCTAAGGCTGAAAAGAAACTGGTGGAAGAATTCCGCCCTGAACTCCAGGCCATGGCAGCCCAGAAAAAGGCTTGACCTCACCTATCGCTATCCCTTCATCCCTCCAAGCCGGATGACTGCAAAATGAAGGGCAGTGATATGAGGATATAATCCCGGATCCTTCTCGCGAAGGGAAAGGGATAAAAAGAACCCCCAGGACAATGGTCCTGGGGGTTTTGCCATGGGGAGGACACGCCCTAAAGGGCGTTATGGTTCCAAGGGTTTCACAGTTTGACAGCGGCTTCGCCGCTGAGGGCTCGGGGGGGGGCACAACAAGCCGTGCATAATCATGACAATTCTTTTTCGGTCGACGTCTTCACGAATAGCATTGCCTTTGCGGGGCGGGCGTTTTTTGAGGAGAGGGGGAACAAGTGCAGCACTCTACCGTGCTTTGCGGGGAGGGCGCCGTCTTTAGGTGGAAGGCGCTATATACCCAAGGCTTCTTTGAGCTCCTCTGCATTTTCTACGATACAGGCTGCACCATGGCGGGCGAGGAAGCTTTTATTTCGAAAGCCCCATGTGACGGAGATGCAGGCAAGGCCGGCGTTTTTGGCTGTCTCTATGTCTACTTCCGAGTCGCCGATATAGACAGCCTGTTCTTTCGGAATGGAAAGGTTATGAAGAATGCGATCAAGCATGTCGGGCGCAGGCTTTCTGTGGATGGCAGGGGAATTGCCCATGATGGCGTCGAAAAGACCGGGGAAATGCATCGCGGCGAGTTTTGCTACATCCGCTTCGTCCTTGTTCGAGGCGACGGCGGTACGGATCCCTCTTTTCCGAAGCGCGGAAAGGAGAGCGGGGATGCCGTCGTAGGGGGTGGTGTGAAGGTGGCAGTGCGCGCTGTAGTAGGGGACGAAGATCGACTGCAGGCGGGCGGTGTCCTGCGCTGTAAGACCGTAGGAGGAAAGCGGCGTAGGATTTTCTACGTATTCCAAGTCTTCACCGGCGCATCCGGCGGCCATGGCGAGCGCTTTCTGCATGTCGGCTTCGATGCCGCAGCCGTAGCAGAGCTTCACGAGCTCTGCGGGAAATTCATGGGGCTTTCCCAGCTGGGAAAGTGCGTAATTGGTACAGATCGTAAGATCGGTGATGGTATCGAGGATCGTGCCATCCATATCGAAGAGAACTGCCTGGTACATGATGGGCTCCTTTTTTCGTGGTAGTGACTGGTGACTAGTGACTGGTGACTAGGGATTAGGGACTAGGGACTAGGAACTAGAGGGATCAGGAGGCTCTAGGGACTCATGACTAAATACTACCTTCGGGCCTCGTCATTATTTCTACTCCGCGGCGCTTCTGATTTTTATGCACCGCACTCCCCTCTTTGAGCCACCTGAACCTGCTTTTCTCTATTCTAGCATCCCCCCTTCCATTCTGCTATAATGGGCTTTACGAAATAGAGAATAAGAAGGAAAGAAGGAATTTATATGCATTTGACCATGATGCACATGGGGATCATCATCGCGACGCTCGTATGTGTGATCGGGATCGGGATCTATAGCTCGCGGTCGGTGAGATCGGCGGCTGGATACAGCGTCGGCGGCCGGTCAGCGGGAGCACCGCTTGTCGCAGGAAGTATCGCAGGGACGGTAGTCGGCGGGGGCGCTACGGTGGGGACGGCGCAGCTGGCGTATCATTTTGGCCTTTCCGCGTGGTGGTTCACACTGGGGAGCGGTATCGCCTTCATCATCATGGGGCTTTTTTATGCAAAGAAAATGCGCGGCACGGGGCTTGAGACGATCCCGCAGTTTCTGGCGATGCACTACGGGAAGAAGGCGGAGGAGCTTTCTTCCGTGATTTCCTCCATCGGTATCCTTTTTTCTGCGGTGGCGAGCTGTCTGCCGGGGATAGAGATCGTAGCAGAGGTCTTTCATGTCGATGCGTATACCGCTTCTGCGCTTCTGATCCTTTTGGTCGCTGCCTATACCTTCTTTGGCGGGATGAAATCAGCGGGGATCGGCGGTATGCTGAAAATGGGGATCATCTGGGTGGCTCTTTTCATCGCAGGATGGGAAGCCTTTCAGGCGGTTCATGAGACTGCTGCGTGGAGTCAGTTTCCCGCTGCTCAATTTTCCCTTTTCGGGCGCGGCGCAGAGCCTGCGCTGGCGAATCTTTTCTCCGTCCTCGTGGGGGTACTCTGTACGCAGACATATATCCAGTGCATTTTCTCTGCGGATACGCCGTCCACTGCATCGGCGGGCTGCTTTTTGGCGGCAGCCATCGTTATTCCCGTTGGTCTGCCTTCTGTCGCGGTCGGCCTCTATATGCAGACCCTGTATCCGGATATACAGCCGATCATGGTGCTTCCGACCTACCTCATCAATGAGGTGCATCCGCTCCTCGGAGGTCTGGCCATGGGCGGCATCATCCTGTCGCTGATCGGCGGGATCGGCGGGCTCACGCTCGGCATCGGTACGATGATCACACGCGATATGATCGTGCCGTTCTGCCGAATGACCGATGACCGGAAGATGCTGACGGTGAATAAGCTGACCGTGCTTTTCGTCATGCTTCTGGCCTGCTTCATCGCCATCCTGAATCGCGGGAGCGAGGTGCTCTTCTGGACGTACATTTCCATGGCGCTTCGCGGCGGCGGGATCTTCCTGCCCCTGACGCTCGCTGTTTTCTGGCCGGGGCATGTGAAGAGAGGCTGGGCCGTCCTTTCCATGCTCGGAAGTACAGCGGCCGCACTCCTCACGGCGACGGTGGTAAAGCTCACGATCGACCCGCTCTTCGTCGGGCTGATCGTGAGCGCCCTCTTGCTCCTGCCGGGGATCCGGATGAAGAAATAAAATGAGGAAGAGGCGCTGTGGAAGGTTTTGGAAGCACTCTTCGAAAGCCGGCTGTATCTCTTGCGCCTTCGTCGAATAAGCCATAAAAAAGGAGCTCCCGCGGGAGCTCCTTTTTTATGGCTTAT
>OLFZ01002022.1_pt1 | contig 14963 bp, 8 predicted proteins | sample 1604861 | NCBI WGS metagenome assembly OLFZ01 (sample SAMEA3888895, study PRJEB22519) | human gut metagenome | biome: human gut; feature: human-associated habitat; material: faeces | place: Denmark | collected 2011 | reverse complement strand
CGTACGCCGACAAGAGCTTCACGTTCATCATGAAGACCCCCCCGGCCACCATCCTGATCAAGAAGGCTGCAAAGATTCAGAAGGGTTCTGCCCGTCCGCATACAGACAAAGTCGGCAAGATTACACGTGCTCAGGCTGAAGAGATCGCTAAGACCAAGATGCCTGACCTTACAGCTGCCGATATGGACGCCGCGGTTCGCACTATCGCCGGAAGCGCTCGCTCCATGGGTATCACCGTTGAAGGAGTGAAATAATGGCAAAGATCAGCAAACGCGAAAAAGAGAACAAGAGCAAAGTTGAAGCCCAGAAGTTCTACGCTTTGAATGAAGCTGTCGAACTCGTCAAAGCTCTTGCCAATGCCAAGTTCAACGAATCCGTTGATATCGCTGTTCAGCTCGGCATCGATCCTCGTAAGAGCGATCAGGCTGTCCGCGGTTCTGTCGTTATGCCTGCCGGTACAGGCAAGACAGTTCGTGTTGCAGTTTTCGCCCAGGGCGCTGCTGCAGAAGCTGCTAAAGAAGCCGGTGCCGATATCGTCGGTATGGAAGATTTAGCCCACGAAATCAAAGGCGGCAAGATGGATTTCGACGTTGTGATCGCTGAACCCGCAGCAATGCGTGTTGTCGGTCAGTTAGGTCAGATCCTCGGCCCGCGCGGCCTGATGCCGAACCCGAAGGTTGGTACGGTGACCCCGAACGTTGCTCAGGCTGTGAAGAACGCCAAGGCCGGTCAGGTTCAGTTCCGTGCTGACAAAGCCGGTATCATTCACGCTCCTGTCGGTCGTGCTTCCTTCGAAGTTGAACAGCTTCTTACGAACATCAAGGCCCTCATTGAGCAGCTGAACAAGATCAAACCCGCTTCTACGAAGGGCGTTTATATTCGTAAAGTTGCGGTTAGTTCGACAATGGGTCCCGGTGTCAAGGTTGACGTTCAGACATTGAACTAATTTCGTTTCGGAGCAATCCGAAACCGGGCGCAAGCCCAAGTAAAGGACTTTGGGTTACAGCCTCTGGGCTGTAGCCGTCAAAGACCGCTGGCGAATGTGTCATTCTTAATATCCCGAAGCGGAAAACCAGCGTAGATGGCAACCGAAGAGAGAACAAGCGTTGTGTGTCCTGACGGACAGATTCCTTGGAACTCTCGGAGTGAGCCGGTTATTTTGAACCGGTGCTGTGAAAGCAGCACCTCTGAGTGGAGCAGACCATGGGTCTTAATAGACAAGAAAAGGCTGACATGATCAAAGAGATCAGCGAAATCATCGCTGGTACCGAAGGTCTTGTTATTGCCGAATACCGTGGGCTGACCGTACAGGCCGTCACCAAGCTGCGCGCGGAAGCTCGCAAGAATGGTGTGACGGTGCGCGTTGTCAAGAATACGTTGGTTCGCCGCGCTGTGGAAGGCACGGGGTTTGCCGGACTTGCTGATCAGTTTACTGGTCCGCTCGTTTATGGCTTCTCCGCTGATCCTGTCGCGGTTGCCAAGGTTCTCGTCAACTTCGCCAAGGACAACGACAAGCTCGTTATTAGGGGCGGTGCGATGGCTGACTACGTCATGGACGTTGAAGCTGTCAAGCAGCTTGCCTCGATGCCGAGCCGCGAAGAACTCCTTGCCAAGTTGATGGCTACGATGAACGAGCCTATCGCGAAGTTCGTCCGTACCCTCAACGAAGTCCCGGCGCGCTTCGTGCGTACCGTGGCCGCTGTGCGCGATGCCAAGGAACAGGCCGCTGCCTGATTCCCCAATTTTTAAACCAATTCAATACAACGTAATACGGAGCTGAAAATGGCCCTTACCAATGAAGAAATCCTTGACGCAATCGCGTCCAAGACCGTCCTCGAAATCTCTGAACTCATCAAGATGATGGAAGACAAGTTCGGTGTTTCCGCCGCCGCTGCCGCTGCTGTCGCTGTCGCCGCTCCTGGCGCCGCTGCCGCTGCCCCGGCCGAAGAAAAGTCCGAATTTGATGTGGTTCTTGAAGCCGCTGGTTCGAACAAGATCGCCACGATTAAGGCTGTTCGCGAACTGACCGGTCTTGGCCTCAAGGAAGCCAAGGACCTCGTCGAAGGCGCCCCGAAGGCTGTTAAGGAAGGCCTCCCGAAGGCTGACGCCGAAGCCGCCAAGAAGAAGCTTGAAGAAGCCGGCGCCAAGGTTGCCCTCAAGTAATTTCTTACTTGAAAAAAATCCGGAGCTGAGCCAGAATTTCTGGCTTAGCTCTTTTCAGAGCCTCCGCAAGGAGGCTTTGATTTGATTTTCTTGATACGAATCGTGAGAAAATCAGATCAAAGTCCTTTCCTTGATGAACCTCTCGCCTATATCTCACAATCAGTAATTGCGTTGCCGCGCGGACTCAGACTCCAGATCTGAAGTGCCGAGCGGCTTTTCGGCGTCCTTCCTCATTCTTCTCATCAAGTTTTGACTTCCTGGTTCATCCATACTGTCGAACGGAGTGTCCATGTCGTACTCGTTCACTGAAAAGAAGCGCATCCGCAAGAGCTTCGCCTCTCGCCCGAGCGTCCTTGAAGTGCCTTCCCTGCTTGATATTCAGCTTCGTTCCTACGAAGACTTCCTGCAGGTCAATGTGAAGCCTGCTGCACGCAGCAACAATCTCGGCCTTCAGGCCGCCTTCACCTCAATTTTCCCGATCACGAGCCATAACGGTTTCGCGCGTTTGCGTTTTGCCGGTTATGAGCTTGCTGAGCCGGAATTCGACGTTGCCGAATGCCAGCTCCGTGGTCTTACCTATTCGAGCCGTCTGCGCGCGAAGATCCGTTTGGAAATCTACGATCGCGAGGCTGCTCAGCCTGAGACCATTAAGGAAATTCGTGAGAACGACGTCTATATGGGCGAAGTGCCTCTGATGACGGAAAAGGGGTCGTTCATTGTGAACGGTACCGAACGCGTGATCGTGAGTCAGTTGCATCGTTCTCCTGGCATCTTCTTTGAGCATGACAAGGGTAAGACGCATTCCTCGGGCAAGTTGCTGTTCTCTGCTCGCGTAATTCCTTATCGTGGCTCCTGGCTTGATTTTGAATTTGACGCCAAGGACATTCTTTATTTCCGCGTCGACCGTCGTCGTAAGATGCCGGGCACGATTCTGCTCAAGGCAATCGGCTACTCGGTTGAGGATATTCTTGCCCGTTTCTTTGCCTTTGACAGCTTCACGCTGCTCAAGAGCGGCGCTAAGCTCCCCGTTGTTCCTGAGCGTCTCAAGGCTCAGACGATGAGCTTCGACATTGTTGATGCTGAAGGCAAGGTGATTGTTCCGCATGACAAGCGTATTACCGCTAAGCATCTGCGCGATCTGAACAAGGCCAATGTCACGACTATTACGGTTCCCGATGACTATCTTCTGGGCCGTGTGCTGGGTAAGACGATCATCGATCAGGAAACGGGTGAAGTCATCGCTAACGCTAACGACGAGATCACGGAAACCGTGCTCGCCGCGATGCGTGCTGCCCGGGTTCGCAAGTTCGATGCTCTCTTTACGAATGAGCTTGATCACGGCGCGTATATCTCCAACACACTGCGTTTAGACGACACGCCCGACCAGTTCTCGGCTCGCGTCGCCATCTACCGCATGATGCGTCCGGGTGAGCCGCCAACGGAAGAGGCTGTGGAGTCGCTCTTTGACCGTCTCTTCTTTGATCCCGATGCCTATGATCTGTCACGTGTTGGCCGTATGAAGGTCAACGCTCGTTTCGGCCGTCCTTCGGCAGAAGGGGAGCGCACGCTGACGAAGGAAGACATCGTAGACACTATGGCGATGCTCGTTGCACTGCGAAATGGCCAGGACAACGTTGATCTCGTCAATGAAAAAGGCGAAGTCCGCACCTGTGTTGTAAACGGCGTCGATGATATTGACCACCTCGGCAATCGTCGTGTTCGTTGCGTAGGTGAACTCGCGGAAAATCAGTTCCGCGCAGGTCTGGTGCGCGTCGAACGTGCGGTCAAGGAACGTCTCAATCAGGCGGAAAGCGACGGTCTTACCCCGCAGGATCTGATCAACAGCAAGCCTATTTCGGCTGCTATTCGCGAATTCTTTGGCTCGAGCCAGCTTTCGCAGTTCATGGATCAAACGAATCCGCTTTCGGAAATTACCCATAAGCGCCGTATTTCTGCACTTGGTCCGGGTGGTCTGACGCGTGAACGAGCAGGCTTTGAAGTTCGCGACGTGCACTCGACTCACTATGGCCGTGTATGCCCGATCGAAACGCCTGAAGGTCCGAATATTGGTCTGATCAACTCACTCGCCTTGTATGCGCGTTTGAATGAGTACGGCTTCCTTGAGACGCCGTATCGCAAGGTTGTTGATGGTGTGGCGACCAAAGAAATCCATTATCTGTCGGCTATTGAAGAAGGCAAGTACATCATTGCGCAGGCCAATGCAGAAATGGATGACAACGGTCGTCTCACGCAGGAACTCGTTTCGGCTCGTGACAATGGGGAAACAATCCTGGCTTCGCCCGAACGCATCCAGTACATGGACGTGGCGCCGGCTCAGATTGTGTCCTGCGCAGCGGCCTTGATTCCGTTCTTGGAACACGACGACGCGAACCGAGCATTGATGGGCGCTAACATGCAGCGCCAGGGTGTGCCTTGTTTGCGTCCCGAGAAGCCTGTTGTAGGTACGGGCATTGAGCGTACGGTGGCGGTTGACTCCAAGACTGCTGTTCAGGCTCGTCGTGGTGGCGTCGTTGACTATGTCGATGCCAACCGCGTGGTTATTCGTGTCAACGACGACGAATCCGTGGCGGGTGAAACGGGTGTGGATATCTACAATCTGCAGAAGTTCACGCGTTCAAACCAGTCAACCAACATCAATCAGCGTCCGATCGTCGTCAAAGGCGACCACGTTGCTGTGGGTGATGTGCTTGCTGACGGAGCTTCGACCGATACCGGCGAACTCGCGCTCGGTCAGAACATGCTGATCGCCTTCATGCCGTGGAACGGATACAACTACGAAGACTCGGTCCTCATCAGCGAACGCGTGGTTGCCGATGATCGCTATACCTCAATTCACATTGAGGAACTTTCGGTTGTATCGCGTGACACGAAGCTTGGACCCGAAGAGATCACTCGCGACATTTCGAATCTTTCAGAAAGCCAACTCGCCCGTCTGGATGATTCCGGCATCGTGTTTATCGGTGCTGAAGTTAAGGCCGGTGATGTGCTCGTCGGTAAGGTGACGCCGAAGGGTGAAACGCAGCTGACTCCGGAAGAGAAGCTTTTGCGCGTCATCTTCGGTGAGAAGGCTAGCGATGTGAAGGACACGTCTCTTCGCGTACCGTCGGGTATGACGGGTACGGTGATCGATGTCCAGGTCTTCACTCGCGACGGCGTCAAGCGTGACAAGCGTGCAGAAAGCATCATTGCCGATGCGCTCAAGCGTTATCGCCGCGACCTTGATGACCAGCTTCGTATCGTTGAACGCGACTCATTTGATCGTCTGCGCCGTCAACTTGCGGGCCACAAGGTTGTGAGCACGATGAAGTTCGACGGATTGCCTGCCGACGGTGTGCTTACGCCTGAATTTTTGGCCTCGGTGCAGGGGTACGACCTCTTCGGTCTCCGTATGGAAGAAGAAGTCGCGCAGCACTTCATCGATCTCACGAAGCAGGCTATCGAGCATACCCGCGAAGATAATGCGCGCAAATATGAGATCAAGAACGACAAGCTTACCCGCGGTGACGAACTGCCCCCGGGTGTCTTGAAGATGGTCAAGGTCTATATTGCTGAGCGTCGTCGTCTGCAGCCGGGTGACAAGATGGCCGGTCGTCACGGCAACAAGGGTGTGGTTTCAAAGATCTGCCCGGTTGAAGATATGCCGTACATGGCGGATGGTCGTCCTGCCGATATTGTGCTGAATCCGCTCGGTGTGCCGTCTCGTATGAACATCGGTCAGGTGCTTGAAGTGCATTTGGGCTGGGCAGCAAAGGGTCTTGGCTGGCGCATTGAGAAGATGCTCAAGACGGAAACTGCGCGTCAGATTCGCGCCTTCCTGAATGAGATCTACAACCGCACCGGCAAGCATGAAGATCTCGACAGCCTCAGCGATGAAGAACTCATGCGTATGGCTCGCAATCTGCAAAACGGTGTGCCGTTCGCAACGCCAGTGTTCGACGGTGCAAACGAAGAGCAGATCCGTATGATGCTCGACCTTGCATTCCCGGATGATGAAGCTCAACGTCTGCAGCTTACGTCGTCCAAGACGCAGGCCACGCTTTACGACGGCCGTACGGGTGATGCGTTTGAACGCCCGGTTACTGTTGGCTACATGCATTACCTCAAGCTTCACCACTTGGTCGATGACAAAATGCATGCTCGTTCGACGGGTCCGTATTCGCTTGTTACTCAGCAGCCTTTGGGCGGTAAGGCCCAGTTCGGCGGCCAGCGTTTCGGCGAAATGGAAGTGTGGGCACTCGAAGCCTACGGTGCTGCATACGTGCTGCAGGAAATGCTTACGGTCAAGTCCGACGACGTCAATGGTCGTACGAAGATGTACGAAAACATCGTTAAGGGCGAACACAAGATTGAAGCCGGCATGCCGGAATCCTTCAACGTGCTAGTGAAGGAAATCCGCTCGCTCGGCATCGACATCGACCTCGTCAAGAACTAAGAGAGGATTTAAGCGAAATGAATTCTGCGCTTAATGACATTTTGAATCAGGTCAATAAGGACGAGCATTTTGATGCCATCCGCATCGGCCTTGCCAGTCCCGAGAAGATTCACTCCTGGTCCTACGGCGAAGTCAAGAAGCCGGAGACGATCAACTACCGTACTCAGAAACCTGAGCGCGATGGCTTGTTTTGCGCCAAGATTTTTGGCCCGGTGAAAGACTATGAGTGCTTGTGCGGTAAGTACAAGCGTCTGAAGAACCGCGGAGTGATCTGTGAAAAATGCGGCGTTGAAGTGACGCTGGCCAAAGTGCGCCGCGAAAGAATGGGTCACATTGACCTCGCTAGCCCGGTGGCGCACATTTGGTTCTTGAAGAGCCTGCCGAGCCGGATGGGTATGGTGCTCGATATCCCGCTGCGTGATATCGAACGCGTACTTTATTTCGAGGCTTACATCGTTGTAGATCCGGGATTGACGCCGCTTTCCCGCGGTCAGCTCCTCACGGATGAAGAGTTCATCCAGAAGACCGCTGAATTTGGCGACGATTTCAAGGCCATGATGGGTGCCGAAGCCATTGGCGAACTCCTACGCACGATTGATATCGATGCGGAGGTTTTGCGCCTGCGCGATGAACTCTCGACGACCAATTCCGAAGCTAAGATCAAAAAGTACGCCAAGCGTCTGAAAGTGCTTGAAGCTTTCCAGCGATCTGGCATCAAGCCCGAATGGATGATCATGACGGTCCTTCCGGTGTTGCCGCCGGATCTCCGACCGCTGGTTGCGCTTGACGGCGGCCGCTTTGCAACGTCAGATTTGAATGATCTGTATCGTCGAGTCATCAATCGCAACAACCGTTTGAAGCGTCTCCTTGAGATCAAGGCTCCCGATATCATCGTCCGCAATGAAAAGCGTATGCTGCAGGAAGCTGTGGATTCGCTTCTCGACAACGGCCGTCGCGGCAAGGCGATGACCGGCGCCAACAAGCGTCCGCTCAAGTCGCTCGCTGACATGATCAAGGGTAAGAGCGGGCGTTTCCGTCAGAATCTGCTCGGTAAGCGTGTCGACTACTCCGGTCGTTCTGTGATTACGGTTGGCCCTGAACTGCGCCTGCATCAGTGCGGTGTGCCGAAGTTGATGGCGCTTGAACTCTTCAAGCCGTTCATCTTCAATAAGCTCGTTCAGCGTCAGCTTGCGCCGACACCGAAGGCCGCCAAGAAGATGGTGGAAAACCAGGAACCGGTAGTGTGGGATATTCTCGAAGAGGTGATTTTCGAGCATCCCGTAATGCTCAACCGTGCTCCGACGCTTCACCGTCTCGGTATTCAGGCATTTGAGCCGAAGCTCATTGGCGGCAAGGCCATGCAGCTGCATCCGCTCGTCTGCGCGGCATTTAATGCCGACTTCGACGGTGACCAGATGGCTATTCACGTCCCGCTTTCGCTGGAGGCGCAGCTCGAAGCCCGCGGACTGATGATGTCCTCGAACAACGTGCTCTTCCCGGCTAACGGTGATCCGTCGATTGTGCCGTCACAGGACATGGTGCTGGGTCTTTATTACGCTACGCGTGAGAAGATCAATGGCCGTGGCGAAGGTATGTTTTTTGCAGACATTCCTGAGGTTCAGCGTGCTTGGGACAGTGGCGTTGTCGAACTGCAGACGCGTTGCACGGTTCGTATCAAAGAGTATTCGCTCAACCGTGAAACCGGTGAAAAGACGCCGAAGATCGTTCGTTACGAAACGACGGTCGGTCGTGCGCTTCTTTCCGAAATCCTTCCGGAAGGCATGAGCTTCAAGGAGCTCAACATTACCTTGAAGAAGAAGGAAATTGCCAAGCTGATCAACCGCTGCTTCCGTCTTTGCGGTCTGCGCGCAACGGTGATTTTCGCCGATAAGCTCAAGGACAACGGCTACCGTCTGTCGACACGCGCAGGCATCTCTATCTGTGTGGGCGACATGAAGGTTCCTGTGCAGAAGGAGCAGCTCGTCCGCGCCGCCGAACAGGAAGTTAAGGAAATCGAAGCGCAGTACACGTCAGGCCTTGTGACGCAAGGTGAACGCTACAACAAGGTGGTGGACATTTGGGGACGTACGTCGGACCAGGTCGGCAAGGTGATGATGCAAGAGCTCTCCACGGAGCCCACTATCGATCGTCACGGCAAGAAGGTTTCTCAGGAGTCCTTCAACAGCGTTTACATGATGGCTGACTCTGGCGCTCGTGGTTCCGCAGCTCAGATTCGACAGCTCGCCGGTATGCGCGGTTTGATGGCTAAGCCTGACGGTTCCATTATTGAAACGCCGATTACCGCGAACTTCCGTGAAGGCCTCAACGTTCTGCAGTACTTCATTTCAACCCACGGTGCTCGTAAGGGTTTGGCTGATACGGCGTTGAAGACAGCAAACTCTGGCTACCTCACCCGTCGTCTCGTTGACGTGACGCAGGATCTTGTGGTGGTCGAGGACGACTGCGGTACGACTCGCGGCGTTGAGATGCGTGCGCTTGTGGAAGGCGGTGAAGTCATTCAGGCGCTGCGTGATCGTGTTCTCGGTCGTGTTACTGCCGTTGATGTGATCAATCCGGATACGCATGAAGTTGTGATCGCTGCCGGCACACTGCTCGATGAGCGTCTTTGCGACAAACTTGACGAAGTTGGTATTGACATGGTCAAGGTTCGTACGCCGCTCACCTGTGATACCCGCTACGGTTTGTGCGCCAAGTGCTATGGCCGAGATCTCGGCCGCGGCACGTTGGTTAACGCAGGCGAGTCTGTCGGCGTTATCGCTGCGCAGTCGATTGGTGAGCCGGGCACGCAGCTGACGATGCGTACGTTCCACATCGGTGGTGCGGCGTCCCGTGCTGCAGTTGCATCGAGTATCGAGGCCAAGTCTGCCGGCACGGTGGGCTTCAATGAAGCAATGCGCTTCGTGAAGTCTTCCAAGGGTGAGCTCGTGGTGATTTCTCGTTCCGGTGAAATCATTGTGATGGATCACGGTCGTGAACGCGAACGCCACAAGGTACCGTACGGCGCCTCGCTCTTGATTCAAGATGGGCAGACGATTAAGGCCGGGCAGCAGCTTGCTACCTGGGATCCGATGACCCGTCCGATTATTACGGAGTACGCCGGCCGCGTTAAGTTTGAGAACGTTATTGAAAACGTTACCGTGATGAATCAGGTCGATGAAGTGACGGGGCTTTCTAGCCTTGTTGTGATCGATCCGAAGAAGGCTACGAAGAGCGGAAAGAGCTCTTCTGCCGGCATCCTGCGCCCGTTGGTTCACTTGATCGATGAAAATGGCGACGAAGTGAAGATTCCGGGCACGGATCACGCAGTGACGATTCAGCTGCCGGTGGGCGCTTTCGTGGTTGTTCGCGACGGCCAGGACATCGGTATGGGTGAGGTGCTCGCTCGCATTCCGACGGAATCGCAAAAGACCCGTGATATTACGGGTGGTTTGCCGCGTGTGGCTGAACTCTTTGAAGCTCGCAGCCCCAAGGATGCTGGCATGCTCGCCGAGGTGACTGGTACTGTGACCTTCGGTAAGGAAACAAAGGGCAAGCAGCGCTTGATCATTACTGATCAGGAAGGCAATTCACACGAAACACTCATCAGCAAAGATAAGACGGTCCTCGTTCATGACGGTCAGGTCGTGCAGAAGGGTGAAGAAGTGGTGGATGGTCCCGTTGATCCGCACGACATTTTGCGACTGCTCGGTATTGAAGAGCTTGCGCGTTACATTGTCGACGAAGTCCAGGACGTTTACCGTCTGCAGGGTGTGAAGATCAACGACAAGCACATTGAAGTGATTGTTCGTCAGATGTTGCGCCGTGTCCAGATCACCGATCCGGGCGATACACACTTCATCCAGGGTGAACAGGTCGAACGTTCCGAAATGCTCGATGAGAACGATCGAGTTACGGCGCTGGGCAAACGTCCGGCAACGTACGAAAACGTTCTGCTCGGCATTACGAAGGCATCGCTTTCGACGGACAGCTTCATTTCGGCAGCGTCCTTCCAAGAAACGACGCGAGTACTGACGGAAGCTGCCATCATGGGCAAGCGAGACGACCTGCGTGGTTTGAAGGAAAACGTGATCGTTGGCCGTCTGATTCCGGCAGGTACGGGTCTTGCCTACCATCAGGCTCATAAGGCGATGGAGCTGGCAGAACGTCTTGAACGTGCTACTCAAGCCTTTGAAGAACCGCCGGTAACGGAACAGATGACGACAGCATCAGCGGCTGAGCCGGCTGAAGATGCGGACAGTGAGGAGGAGGTTCGTCCGATGGTCGATCCGTTCGCCTTCATTGACCACAAAGCTCCGGTTGAAGCTGATCCGAAGCTTTCAGTTAAACCCGCCGAAGCAGCAGCGCCTTCCGAGCCTGATGCGGATAGCAAAGGTGCTGAATAAACCAGGAAAGTGACTGAGACCAGCGCAAGCTGATCTGACTGTCGCGCGAAAAAGCCCGATCCTCCTCAGAGGGATTCGGGCTTTTTCGTATTGAAAAAATTGCCCAACCGCCTTGACAGCGCAGACTGATTAGACGAAAATCACGTGTTTTCGGGCGTCCGAGCCGCTCTTGCACTCTGTAAAAGCCTACTCCGAGTAGGTTGTTCGGCAAGAATAGGCGGCCCGAAAAGACGTTCAAACCTAGTGCTTCAGGGGAATCCTGAGCACTGCTTAATATCATTAGACGGACGATATGCCTACTATCAACCAGCTTGTTCGCAAGCCTCGTGAACTCACGCACGATAAGAGCAAGAGCCCTGCTCTCAAGAACTGCCCGCAGAAGCGCGGCGTTTGCACTCGTGTGTATGCCACGACCCCGAAGAAGCCGAATTCGGCTCTGCGTAAGGTCGCTAAGGTACGCCTCACGAATGGCTTCGAAGTCATTTCTTACATTGGCGGCGAAGGCCATAACCTCCAGGAACACTCCGTGGTGCTCATCCGCGGCGGTCGTGTAAAGGATCTTCCTGGTGTTCGCTACCACATTGTTCGCGGCTCTCTCGACACCCAGGGCGTCAAGGACCGCAAGCAGGCTCGCTCCAAGTACGGCGCCAAGCGCCCGAAGGCAGCCTAACAGCGCTTGGCGGCATTGCCGCAAGCAGCGGCCTAAACAGAGTTTTCTGCAGAAGGCCGAGTAAGTCACGGACCCTGCGTCCGAGAGAAAACATTAAGCATGCATTTCACAGCATTTCATTTTGAGAAGCATGCAAGACTGAAGATACGAAAGAGGAATCAAAATGCCCCGTCGTCGCGAAGTACCGAAGCGCGAAATTCTGCCCGATCCTAAGTACGGCAGCGTGGAAATCACGAAGTTCATCAATGTGATCATGCTCGATGGCAAGAAGGCGGTTGCGGAACGCATCGTCTACGGTGCCCTTGCGCAGATCGAAGAAAAGACCGGCCAGAGCGCTATTGAAGTGTTCAACAACGCCATCAACAACGTCCGTCCGCTGGTGGAAGTTAAGTCCCGCCGCGTTGGTGGCGCCAACTATCAGGTCCCGGTCGAAGTCCGTCCCGTTCGTCGCCTCGCTCTCGCGATGCGCTGGCTCCGTGAATCGGCCAAGGGTCGTTCCGAAAAGTCGATGCCGCAGCGTCTCGCCGGCGAACTGCTCGACGCCGCTGAAAACCGCGGCGGTGCCGTTAAGAAGCGCGATGAAGTCCATCGTATGGCTGAAGCCAACAAGGCCTTCTCGCATTTCCGCTTCTAACTCCGCATATCGGCTGCACGAAGTTCTGAAACCCAGGCAACGTGCAGCAGCAAATTGAGAGGAACCTTAAATGGCTCGTCAAACTCCGATCTCGCGTTATCGCAACATCGGTATTTCCGCCCACATTGACGCGGGCAAAACCACCACTACCGAACGCATTCTGTTCTACACGGGCGTGAGCCACAAGCTCGGCGAAGTGCATGATGGCGCTGCGACGATGGACTGGATGGAACAGGAACAGGAACGCGGCATCACGATTACCTCCGCTGCTACGACCTGCTTCTGGCGCGGCATGGAAATGCAGTGGCCGCCGTATCGTTTCAACATCATTGACACCCCGGGCCACGTCGACTTCACGGTCGAAGTGGAACGCTCTATGCGTGTGCTCGACGGTGCCTGCATGGTGTACTGCGCTGTGGGCGGCGTGCAGCCCCAGTCTGAAACGGTTTGGCGTCAGGCCAACAAGTACCATGTGCCCCGCCTCGCGTTCGTCAACAAGATGGACCGTACCGGCGCTAATTTCTTCAAGGTCTATGACCAGATGAAGAAGCGCCTGCAGGGCAATCCTGTTCCGGTCGTGATTCCGATTGGTGCGGAAGATACTTTTGCCGGCGTGGTGGACCTCCTGAAGATGAAGGCCATCATTTGGGACGATAAGTCTCAGGGCATGAAGTTCACGTACGAAGACATCCCCGCCGAACTCGTCGATTCTGCCAATGAATGGCGTGAAAAGATGATCGAAAGCGCCGCGGAAGCCAACGAAGAACTGATGAACAAGTACCTCGAGGACGGTGAGCTGTCTGAAGAGGAAATTGTCAAGGGTCTTCGTCAGCGTACGATCGCTTGCGAAATTCAGCCGATGCTCTGCGGTACCGCCTTTAAGAACAAGGGCGTGCAGCGCATGCTTGACGCTGTTGTTCAGTTCCTGCCGGCTCCGACGGACATTCCGCCGGTTGAGGGCTTCGATCTTGACGACAAGCCCGTCACCCGTGAAGCAAGCGACGATGCTCCGTTCTCGTCCCTGGCTTTCAAGATCATGACGGACCCGTATGTGGGCCAGCTCACGTTCCTTCGTGTGTATTCCGGCATGCTTAATTCCGGCGATACCGTTCTGAATTCTGTTAAGGATCAGAAGGAACGCATTGGTCGTCTGCTGCAGATGCACGCCAACGAGCGTAAGGAAATCAAGATGGTGGAATGCGGCGACATCGCTGCTGCTGTCGGTCTGAAGTCCGTTACGACTGGCGATACGCTGTGCTCGCTCGAACATCCGATCATCCTTGAACGCATGGAGTTCCCGGAACCTGTGATTTCGCAGGCCGTTGAACCCAAGACGAAGGCTGACCAGGAAAAGATGGCGCTCGCTCTGAATCGTCTTGCTCAGGAAGATCCGTCCTTCCGCGTCCGTACGGACGAGGAATCCGGCCAGACCATCATCTCTGGTATGGGCGAACTTCACCTTGAAATTCTTGTTGACCGCATGAAGCGTGAATTCAACGTTGAAGCGACGGTTGGCAAGCCTCAGGTGGCTTACCGTGAGACGATTCGCTCGACGGTTGAAAATGCTGAATGCAAGTTTGCCAAGCAGTCGGGCGGCCGCGGCCAGTACGGTCACGTCGTTCTGAAGCTTGAGCCGCTGCCTCCCGGCAAAGGTTTCGAATTCGTCGATGCAATTAAGGGCGGCGTTGTTCCGCGTGAGTACATCCCGGCGGTTGAAAAGGGCGTCGAAGACACCCTTAAGGCTGGCGTGCTCGCGGGCTTCCCGGTTGTTGACGTGAAGGTTACGCTCCATTTCGGTTCGTACCACGAAGTTGACTCGAACGAAAATGCGTTCAAGATCGCTGCTTCGATGGCGTTCAAGGATGGTATGCGTAAGGCTGATCCGGTTCTTCTGGAGCCGATCATGGCCGTTGAAGTCGAAACGCCGGAAGAAAAGATGGGCGACGTGATGGGCGACCTTTCGTCCCGCCGCGGCGTCATCCAGGGTATGGACGATCTCCCCGGTGGCGGCAAGGCTATTCGTTGCGAAGTGCCGCTGGCTGAAATGTTCGGCTACGCTACGCAGCTTCGCTCCCTCACGCAGGGCCGTGCCACGTACACGATGGAATTCAAGCACTACGCTGAAGCTCCCCGTGCTGTGGCCGAAGCTGTCATCGCCGACAAGACGAAGTAAAATCAATCAGATAACCTAAATCCCAACCATTCAAGGATTGAATATGGCCAAGGAAAAATTTGAGCGTAAGAAGCCGCATGTGAACGTGGGCACGATTGGTCACGTTGACCATGGTAAGACCACGCTGACTGCTGCCATTACGACGATTCTCTCGAAGCACTTCGGCGGTGAAGCCAAGGCTTACGATCAGATCGACGCGGCGCCTGAAGAAAAGGCCCGCGGCATCACCATCAACACCGCGCACGTTGAGTACGAGACGGAACATCGTCACTACGCTCACGTTGACTGCCCGGGCCACGCTGACTATGTGAAGAACATGATCACGGGCGCTGCGCAGATGGACGGCGCGATCCTCGTGGTTTCGGCCGCTGACGGTCCGATGCCCCAGACCCGCGAGCACATTCTGCTTGCCCGTCAGGTTGGCGTGCCCTACATCATCGTCTACCTGAACAAGTGCGACATGGTTG
>OLFZ01002018.1_pt1 | contig 14980 bp, 13 predicted proteins | sample 1604861 | NCBI WGS metagenome assembly OLFZ01 (sample SAMEA3888895, study PRJEB22519) | human gut metagenome | biome: human gut; feature: human-associated habitat; material: faeces | place: Denmark | collected 2011 | reverse complement strand
ATGCTGTGAGCATACTCATGAATTAATGTTTTGGCAATTTGTAGATCTTCCAAATCTTTATTAATCACAATCTTATCTTCTTTAGGAGAATAGTATCCCTTAGCTCCTGTCATGAGATTCAAATCTTCTGTTTCTGTTTTAAATTCAATGAGAATTGTACAGATAGATTGCACGGATTGAATGATTGCCTTAGCTTCATTATTAGAACCCGTTAAATCATGAATCAAAGAGGGAAGAGGATCACCAGAAGTTTGTGATATATCAAATACAGTAGTTGTTTTAAAACGAGTCACATTCACTTGCCGTTGTTCTTGAATAGGTGAACCAGCTTCATCCAATTCAACATTTCCGTTTTCATCTACTTTATTAATTAATCGATCTTCTTTATACGTTACAGGAGCAAGAATCATCAATCCTTTTTCACCTTTATCCACATGACGATTAAAGTTTGCCTGCCAGGAACGATATCCTGCAACTAAACTTGCATCTGGCTTTTGAGCCAATATCAATAAAGTGTTGTTCAATGAATAATTGTGGAATTTGCTGCAACAAGATAAATATCGTTTAAAAGAATCAGAAGAATAAACATCTTTTACACCTTGTTCAATCATCTCAAAAGCTTGTTTAGTTTTTTCATCCGAAGATTTATAATTAGACATCTCATCACCGTCCTTTCTAAAATAGGGTAAAAGAAAAGCACTACCGAAGTAATGCTTTCATATGGTATCTCAACATGAATTTATTCATTAATATCCACGATATTTATAAAGCATATCACTGAGCTCTTCATTTTTCTTTATAAAATCCAACAAATATTCTTTGGTTATTTCAAATTGAATATTTCCATCTTTTTTTCGAGTTTTTGTCGCAAGTATTTGCTCTCCTTGTTTTGATGTAATTCTAAACAATGAGGTTACAAAAAAAGGAACTGTTTTAACACAGATGTCAAAATTCTGGTTTGACTACACAAGTGATATCTTACCAAACCACATGATTAGTGTGGATACAAAGGATATGCCGGAATATTTCCAACAAGAAAAATTTGAAGGAAAATCAATGTTATGCCGTAAATTGAACATGCTTCCAATCGAATGTATTGTTCGTGGTTACATCACAGGTAGTGGATGGGCTAGCTACCAAGAAACAGGAAAGGTTTGTGGTATTGAACTTCCAGAAGGATTACAAGAATCACAACAACTTCCAGAACCAATTTATACACCTAGTACAAAGGCTGAAATTGGTGATCACGATGAAAACATTTCTTTTGAACAAAGTATTGCGCACTTAGAAAAATACTTCCCAGGACATGGTGAAGAATATGCAACTAAGATCAAAGATTGCACGATCGCTTTATATAAAAAATGTGCTGAGTATGCTTTAAGCAAAGGAATTATTATTGCGGATACAAAATTTGAATTTGGTTTAGACGAAAATGGTAATATCGTTATTGGCGATGAAATGTTAACTCCTGATAGTTCTCGTTTCTGGCCTGCAGACGGATATGAAGCGGGTCATTCGCAACCATCATTTGACAAACAATTTGCGCGTGACTGGCTAAAGGCAAATCCAGGTAATGACTGGACACTTCCTCAAGAGATTGTGGATAAGACAATTGAAAAATATCTTCAAGCTTACACAATGTTGACGGGAAAAACATTATAATTAAGGAATACCCATAAGTTGAATGCTTATGGGTATTTTTTTGAAAACTGTGTTTTTTGATGCCTAATTATATTTGAAAACCGTAAAATATGATGTTAATAATCACTTGAAAACCGAAGAACGCTATGTTTAAATGAGGAATAGATATTAGAAAATAATAATTATTGAATATATATGGTGAGGAAAAATATGAAACAAGGTGTATTTATAACATTTGAAGGAAATGATGGATCAGGAAAAACAACCGTATGTAAAGCGGTACAAGAAGAATTGATTAAAATGGGATACGACTGCATTTATACTCGTGAGCCAGGCGGAAGCAAGATTGCAGAATCCATTCGTAATATATTATTAGATGTAAACAATACAGAAATGGATGATCGTACAGAAGCATTATTATATGCGGCAAGTCGTAGACAACATTTAAAAGAAGTTGTTCTTCCAGCATTGGAAAATAAGAAGATTGTATTGTGTGATCGCTTCATTGATTCAAGTTTGGCATACCAAGGAATTGCACGAGGCATAGGTTTAAAAGAAGTATGGGATATCAATCAGTTTGCGATTGATGGATGTATGCCTGAAAAGACTCTATTTTTATCCGTTAGTGTAGAAACGGGTAAAAAACGTATGAATCTTCGTGGCGACTTGAATCGTTTGGACCAAGAAGAAAGTTCATTTCATAAAGCTGTGCGTCAAGGTTATGAAACATTAGTATCCATGTATCCAGAGCGTATTGAAGTGATTGATGCCGAGCCTTGTAAGGAAGAGGTTTTAAAAAGTGCCATGGAATGTGTCTTAAAGGTAATCAAAGAATATGAATAAAGAGTATCTAAAAAAAGCACAGCCAATCGTTTATCAGACATTGTCAAATGCTCTAAAAAACAAAAGAGTTGCGAATGCCTATTTATTTCACGGACCAAAAGGTTCAAGTAAATTAGAAACAGCCATCTTATTTGCACAAAGTATTGTGTGCGAACATACAGATTTTGATGGTTTTGCGTGTCAAGAATGTGAAAGTTGTAAACGCATAGAGAATGAAGAATCTTTAGATTACATGATTGTATCGAATGATCGTATTAAAAAGAAAGATATAGTGGATTTACAGGCGTTTTTTGAATCAACGAGTGCAGGAAAACAAAATGCCAGAATCTATATTCTAGATCATTATGATAAGGCTACGCCAGATGCTTCAAATAGCTTGTTGAAGTTTTTAGAGGAGCCAAGTGAAGGGATTTATGGTATATTAATTGCGGATGAAAAATCCAATGTATTACCTACTATTCAATCTAGGTGTCAGGCTATTCATTTTAAACCGGAAAGCTGTGAACACTTGTTGCTTGAAAATACAAGTGAAGAAAACGCGAAGATGTTGGCCGAATCTGGATATACGTATGATAAGGCTATTGAATTGTTGTCTTTGCCTGATTTTGAAGAGTTAAAACAAGTTGCCCTTGAATATATTGAACATGCATCTTCTTTTGCACAAATTGAAAAGATGCAGACAGGTGTATTTGTGAATAAGTCTGAACGCATGAATAAGGATTGGATACAATTGTGGATTCAATGGATTTTATTCTATGTAAAAAATGATAGGGTAAATTTACCTTTAGAAAAAAAAGTAAAACTATATTCGATTTTGGTTGAGAATATGGATATGTTATATCGACCAGTCGATTTAGGTTTATTTATGGATAAGCTTTATTATGATATTAGGAAGGCTGTGATTTAGTGAATACAGAAGGAAAAGTAACATATAAATATATTGTTTATATTCAGTTTGAAGAATCAAAAAAAGCCTACACTTTCGGGTCAAATGTAAAATACTATACAAATGATATCGTTGTTGTAGAAACAGTACGTGGACAAGAATTAGGAAAGGTTTGTGTCCCTACCGTTGATTTTGATGCTTCCAAAGTAAAAGGAGATATTAAACCGGTATTGCGTAAGGCAACAACAGAAGATATTAAGTGTAAAGAAGAAAATGTAGAAAGAGCTAAAGAAGCTATGAAGATTTGTCACGAGTGTGTCGCAAATTTGAAGTTGGATATGCATTTGATTAGTTCTGAATATACATTGGATCGTACAAAAGTTATTTTTACATATGTATCTGATGATCGTGTAGATTTTAGACAACTATTGAAAGATTTAGCACAACACTTACATTGTCGTATAGAATTAAGACAAGTGGGTCCAAGAAACAAAGCTAAAATTGTCGGTGGAATTGGAAACTGCGGTATGGAATGCTGCTGCTCAAGATTCATGTCAGATTTTGATACAGTATCAATCAATATGGCTAAAAACCAGTTGTTGGCATTGAATATTCAAAAGTTGAGTGGACAGTGTGGAAAACTAATGTGTTGTTTGCGTTTTGAAAATGAAGAATATACAAGAATGCGTAAGGATTTGCCAAAAATCAATTCAACTGTGACATATAAAGACAAGAAGTATCGTATTTCAAGTATGAACGTTCTTCAAAAACAGGCTAAGTTAGAGAACAAAGAAGAAGTCTTGTTTGTAGATTTCAAAGAATTGTGGCCAGACAAGGAATTAAATAATGATTAGACAGAAGAGTTTTGAAACGGATGTTTCCACATTGTATTTGGTTCCTACACCTATTGGAAACTTACAGGAAATGACACCTAGAGCTTTGGATATTTTAAAAGAAGTGAGTGTCATTGCAGCTGAGGATACGCGTAACACAAAAAAACTTTTAATGGCATATGGAATTGATACGATGTTGATGTCGCACCATGAACATAATCAACAGGTCAGTATTCCTAAAATCATTGAACGATTAGAAAATGGCGAAAATGTTGCGGTAGTTTCCGATGCAGGCTACCCTTTGGTTTCAGATCCAGGACAGAAATTAGTTCAAGAAACCATTTCGCATGGATTTAATGTGGTTTCTGTTTCAGGTGCCAACGCAGCTATGAATGCATTGGTTGCGAGTGGATTGAGTTGTTATCACTATTTGTTCTATGGCTTTTTAGACAATAAGAGTTCAAAAAGAAAGAAACAGCTAGAAGAAATCAAAACAATTCCTTATACAACTATTTTCTATGAAGCACCTCATCGTATTGAGGATACTTTACAAGATATGTTGGAAGTATTGGGAAATCGTCAAATGTGTTTAGCTAGAGAACTTACAAAAGTGCATGAAGAATATATTCGTGGTACCATTGAAGAAGTGTTAGAAGTAGCGGCTACTTGTAAAGGTGAAATGGTTATTGTCATGGATGGCTTTAAACAAGATGACGTTGTATTTGATATGTATACAGCCATTACGAAAGTGGATGAATATATTGAATCTGGAATGCGTACAAAAGAAGCTATTGGTTTAGTTGCTAAAGAAATGGCTTGCAAAAAGAATGAATTATATGAAGCTTATCATAAAAGATAGGCTTTTTTCTTTTATATAAAGTAAATTATGTTGTTACAGAAATTAAATGAAAAAGTAATTGAAATAGTTACAGAAAATATTATAATAAGTTACTGAAAAGAGAAGAGGAAGAGTTATGAATAAGAGAAAAGTATGTGCCCTAGGTATGGCATTCATGCTTGCAGGATGTTCTGCAGGCGGATCAGGTTCTGGTAAAGAACAAACATTAACAGTTGGATTGTTTACAGAAATGAATGGAGATTTTTCTCCTATGTATTATCAGACCGTTAACGATCACAATGTAGTTAACTTGGTATATCAAGGATTATTGGCATATGACAAGGATGCCAATTTAGTTCCCGAATTAGCAGAGGATTTACCTACTATTAGTGATGATGGTACAACAATGACATTTAAATTGAAGAAAGGTGTTAAATTCAGTGATGGATCTAAATTTACTTCAAAAGATGTAAAGGCAACGTTTAGCGTTATGGCTGACCCAAGCTATACAGGACGTTTTTCAAGTAATGTAGATTTTTTAAATGGATATAGCGAATATCATGATGGAGATGCCAAAGATGTCTCAGGTATTGAAACACCGGACGATTATACCGTTGTATTCCATATGTCAAAACCAAAAATCGATGCAGAATCGACTTTGGGAACACAAAAAATTTGTAGTGCAAAAACATTGAAGTATAAGAAGGGAAAAACTTCGAATGTTGAAAAGAACAATAGTAATCCTATTGGTACAGGTCCTTATAAATTAAAATCATTCTCTAAAACAGAGGGAGCTTCATTGGATCGAAATGAAAATTTTGAAGCTAAGGATGGAGAATACCAAATTTCTAAGATTATGATCAAGAAAACGGAGACTTCGACTGAAATCAAAGAATTGGAAAATGGAACAGTCGATTATATTCCAGATGTAGTAGATGCGAATAAAATCAATACAGTTGCCAAAGACAAAGATAAAGGCTTAACTATGGATTCGTATCCAAGTGATCGTGAAGACTTCTTGTTTATGAATACAGCAGCAGGTGCATGTCAAGATCAAGCAGTACGTCAAGCTTTGGCTTATGGATTTGATCGTGAAGCCTATATCGAAAGCTATTATAAATTAGATGATAAAGATGCTAAATTAGCATATGTACCAGGTTTGTTTGGTAACCCAGTATCTGGCGGAAATGGTGCATATGTTCGTGGTGAAGAAAAAGTAGATGGTGCTACTTACTATGATTATGATGTAGAAAAGGCAAAACAAATCTTAGATGATGCAGGATGGACTGTTGGTAGTGATGGTATTCGTGAAAAAGATGGTCAAAAATTAAGCATTAAGTTCTTGGCTACAAAAGAAAAAGATGCGATGGATACAATGATTCCTATGTTACAAAAACAATGGGGCGAACTTGGTGTCGACTTCAAGGCAAATACTGTAGAATTTAATACAGTTATTTCAACTGTAGGTGATGATTCAGCTGTTGGTGATTGGGATGTATCTTATTTAGGAAACTCTTTTACAAGCCCTGAAGATACAGGCGTTGATTACTTTATTCAATCACAAGGCGTAAATAACTTTGCTCGTTTAAAAGATGATGAATTAGATTCATACTTAGCTGCAGGTGCTTATACAGCTGATAAAGATGCTTCAGCAGCTGCTTACTTAAAGGCTTATGTTCGTCAAGCAGAACTATGTGCATACTTACCAACAGATGGTGTACAAACATATTGTTTACGTAATAAGAAAGTAAAAGGTTTGAATACATCTTCTACATTTATTTGGTCACAATCAATGGCTACAGCTTATATTGATGATTAATAGTAAAAGGGGCTATAACAGATAAAAACGTTTTAGTTTAAAAAAAGGACCGAATATTCAAAACTTAAAAAATCTGAATATCGGTCTTTCTTTTGTTTGTGCAAAAATCGCTAGTTAATTGTAATGCATACCAGATATCGTTCCAATTCTCTTTGTGTTTATCTTATGACGATGTTTAAAAACATGTGAAGGAAGTCGTAGAAGACGGTTAAATACATCATATATTTTGGTGTTGCAGGATATGGAATATAGTGGGATGCGAAAACAAGCTAAAAAAAGATAGCCAAGAATCAATTCACATTGATAGACATGTGAATAGAAAGACGAGGCGTGTATGATACAACGAAGTATTTGGTGTAAAACTGGAGATACTGCTCGTATGTGTTGGTCATAATCTAAGAAGATATCACACTCGATAACTAGAATATTAGAAAAACAATAATTTAAACTAAGGCTCTAGGAGTTAAAAAATAATAAGATAAAAAGAAAGGAGCTAAACTCCATAAGTAATAAAAATTACTTATTCGTTATGGCTCCTTTTTAAATCGTCACGACTTGAATGTTTTGATTGTTTAGTTCTTGAACATAAGAAGAATCAATAGAATGATCAGTTATAACAGTTTTTATTTTATCTTTTAAGTTTAATGGTACAACACCACGCTTAGAAAATTTATCGCTTTCTGTTAGCACGATTATTTGTTCGGCTTGATGCGACATATCACGTACGGCTTGTGCTCGCATTTGATCACGATTTGAAAAGCCAATTCTAGAATCATATCCATCTGTACCGATAAAAAAATAATCAACAAAAAAGTTGGATACACATTCTTGAACCATAGGACCTACCATAACTTGTGAATCTTGTTGATAAATTCCGCCTAAAAGAATAATTTGAAAATTTGATTTTCCACGAATATATTCTGCGATAAAAGCACTGTTGGTGATAATTGTTAAGTCTTTATGAAGTTGTGTTAACGTATCCGCTAAAAGTGCACAACAACTACCACTTTCAATCATAATTGTATCGCCTTCATTAACAAGTTCAGTAGCTTTTAAAGCTATTTTTTTCTTTTCTTCATAATGATACGCGATTCTACCATTGATATCATCTGTGCTACATAACACAGCATGCCCATGTTCACGCTTGATGATTCCTTTAGCTTCTAATGCATCTAAATCTTTGCGGATCGTTACTTGGGAAACACCTAGGTATTCAGCGAGTTGAGAAACCTCGATTCTCTTTTCAGATGTCAGTAATTCTAATATTTTATTTGTTCTATTTTTCATTTACGTTGATTCCTATCATTTTGTTTATATAATAAGTGTTTTTGATTTCAAATGAAAGTTAAATTTAGAAAAAAGCGTTAATGTTATTTTCTTTAAATATATTTAAATACTCTTTTAAATCTTCAGGATGATATGAAGGGATATTTTCATAATCGTATTTTATATTTAAAAGATGATATTTATTTTCTCCAAATTGATGGAACGGTAGAAGTTGACACTTGTTTATTCCAATGTTGTGAAGTGTTTTTGAAAATTCTTTTGCGTCATCCAAAGAATCGTTGAAGCCAGGTATAACAGGGATTCGCACAAGAACTGTTTTGCCATTGGCGATGGCATGTTTCATGTTCAGTAATGGTAATTTATTAGAAACACCTGTACCTTCTATATGTTTATCCGTGTTCCAGTGTTTCATATCAAAAAGAATGTAATCCACGTATTCCATGACGTGATCAAATGTTTCTTCTGTCGCAAAACCGGTTGTTTCACAACACGTATGAATTCCTTCCTCTTTAGCGGCTAAGAGAAGTTCTCTTGAAAACTCAGGTTGAAGTAAAAGCTCACCTCCAGAAAGTGTTAGACCACCACCACTTTCTTCATAGAAGGCTTGATCTTGTAAAACAATTTTAAGCACTTCTTCCACAGATTTTTGTTCGCCTTGTGCACTTAATGCGTTTCTTGGACATTCATATACACATTTCTTACATCCAATACACTGACTATGGTTGATTTTGACGGATTTATCAATTATTTTCATAGCGTTTTTTGGACAGGTTTCAATGCAATGATGACAATTTATACATTTTTTTTGATCCCAAAGAACTTGTGTTTGTATAAGCTGACTTTCAGGATTTGCACACCACTTACAACGAAGAGGACATCCCTTTAGAAAAACGGTAGTACGAATTCCTGGACCGTCATTTACACTGAATTTTTGAATGTTAAAAATAATTCCTGTTGTATTTCGATTTGTTGTTGTCATTTTAATTTCCTCATATAGAGTATAAACATTTCAAAGAAGAAAAGCAATGGCTATAGTTACAAATGAAAGTATAAATCGTTTTAAATGAAATTAAAGTTGACATGAAATGCGTGCGATGCTATTTTTAAATTGCGAATAAAAGAATATAAAGTTACGAATGAAATGTAATATGGAGGACGGATATGGAAAATGTAGAACATTTTGGAACATTGACAGAACGAATGAAAGAATTTCGAGAAGAAGTTTTAGATGAAAAACCTTATATTGATGCACAACGTGCAATTCTAGCAACGCTTGCTTACAAAGAAAATTTAAATCAACCACGAGTGATGGTTCGAGCTAAAATGCTAGAAAAAGTTCTTGATAATATGAGTATATATATTGAAGACAAATCTCTTTTAGCAGGAAATCAGGCAACTAAGAACCGTAACGCTCCTATTTTTCCTGAGTATACTATGGAATTTGTTATGAAAGAATTGGATCAGTTTGAGAAAAGGGATGGGGACGTATTCTATATCACTGAAAAGACCAAGGAACAACTTAGAGAAATTGCGCCATTCTGGCAGAATAACAATTTGCGTGCAAGAGGAGAAGCTCTTCTTCCTGAAGAAGTTCGTGTCTTTATGGAAACAGGTGTATTTGGAATGGAAGGTAAGTTAAATGCAGGAGATGCGCATTTGGCGGTGAACTATGAGCGTATTTTGAAGGATGGATTAAGAGGATACGAAAAGCGTGTAAAAGAATATAAAGCTTCTCTTGATTTGACGGATCCTGAAAGTATAGATAAGTATTGTTTCTATAATGCAGTTCTTATAGTACTGGAAGCGGTGCGTAATTTTGCAAATCGTTACAGCGTTCTTGCACAGGATTTAGCAGAAAAAGAATTGAATCAAGAAAGAAAGATTGAATTATTAGAGATCAGTAGAATTTGTTCAAAAGTTCCATATGAACCAGCAGAAACATTTCAAGAAGCGGTACAATCCGTATGGTTTATTCAATTGATTTTACAAATTGAATCCAACGGACATTCTTTGAGTTATGGCAGATTCGATCAATATATGTATCCATATTATGATCGAGACATAAAAAATGGCACTATTAAAGAATCTGAAGCCTTGGAATTGTTGACATGCTTGTGGATAAAGACACTTACAATCAATAAAGTTCGTTCTCAAGCACATACGCTGAGTTCGGCAGGTTCTCCTATGTATCAAAATGTAACGATTGCAGGCCAAACAATAGATAAAAAGGATGCAGTCAATGATTTGAGTTTTTTAGTTTTGAAATCAGTTGCACAGACAAGATTGACACAACCAAATTTAACTGTGCGCTATCACAAGAATATCAATAAACATTTTTTGGATGAATGTGTAGAGGTTATGCGTTTAGGCTTTGGAATGCCAGCATTAAACAATGACGAAATTATAATTCCTTCCTTTATGGATTGGCAAGTTAAAGAGGAGGATGCCTATAATTATAGTGCCATAGGCTGTGTAGAAACAGCAGTTCCAGGTAAATGGGGTTACCGTTGTACGGGAATGTCTTATATCAATTTTCCAAGAATGCTTTTGTGTACGATGAATAACGGTGTGGATCTTACAAGTAATAAACGTTTTACAAAAGGATATGGCTATTTTACGGAAATGGAAAGTTATGAAGAACTTTTAAAAGCATGGGATAAAACAATAAGGGAAATTACTCGATATAGTGTTATTGTAGAAAATGTAATTGATAAGGCCTCTGAAAGAGATGTGCCAGACATTCTTTGTTCGGCTTTGACAGATGATTGTATTGCCAGAGGCAAAACAATCAAAGAAGGTGGAGCGGTCTATGATTTTATTTCAGGACTTCAAGTAGGAATTGCGAACATGGCAGATTGTTTGGCAGCTATAAAGAAGTTAGTGTATGAAGAAAAGAAAATCACAAAACAAGAGCTTTGGGATGCAATCTTAGATGATTTTTCATCACCTGAAAACAAAAAAATTCAGGAAATGTTGATTCGTGAAGCTCCAAAATATGGAAATGATGATGATTATGTCGATCAGTTAATTGTGGAAGCTTATGATTCTTATATTGAAGAAATCGAAAAATATCCAAATACACGTTATAATAGAGGACCAATTGGCGGAATTCGTTACGCAGGAACTTCTTCAATTAGTGCGAATGTTGGACAAGGTATGTCAACGATGGCTACGCCAGATGGACGAAATGCATTCGAACCTTTGGCAGAAGGTTGCAGTCCAGCGCATAATAGCGATAAAAATGGACCTACAGCTGTGTTTAAAAGTGTGTCTAAGCTTCGTACAAATAAAATTACGGGTGGCGTTCTGCTAAATCAAAAAATGACACCTCAAATGTTGTCGACTGAAGAAAATCGACAAAAATTAGAATTGCTGATTAAAACTTTCTTTAATCGTTTACATGGATATCACGTGCAATATAACATTGTTTCTAAAGAAACTTTGATTGATGCACAGAAGCACCCTGAAAAACATAAGGATTTAATTGTTCGTGTAGCCGGATATAGTGCTTTCTTTAATGTGCTTTCTAAAAAGACGCAAGACGATATTATTGGTAGAACAGAACAATCTTTAATGTAAGAAAATGTAAATAATTTGAAAAAGCTATTGAAAATATGCTTTATCAGGTGTATTCTATAGGCAACTGATGCGAAAGAGATCAAACTAAGAACCGGATATAAAGAGATTCTAGTCAGGGTGGAAGCTAGATTATTACGACTTAGCAAATGGACTTTCAAGGGCAAGGCGAAAAGTGTTTCTGAGTAGCTGCGACGTGTTCCGTGCGTTAAATGGATCGAATGTGATGGCATTCTAGAGGTGGGTATAACTATACCAATTCAGGTGGTACCGCAGATTATTTTGATATTCTGTCCTGTGTCAAATTTTTAATTTGATGCAGGATTTTTTATTTATAAGGAGAGTGATGAAAAGTGTTAGCTGACTGGTGGTGGTACAAAGAATAAATAATTAGGAGGTAAAAGAGAATGTATAAAAAATTATTAGCATGTGGAATGGCTTTATTGATGTGTGGATGTAGTGCAAAAGCTGCAGGTAATGATCAAGTGTTGACAGTTGGGTTGAGTTCAGAAATGAACGGAACTTTTTCGCCCATGTATTATCAAACGACAAATGATTCTTATGTCGTTGATTTGGTTTATCAAGGGTTGTTGAAATACAACAAAAAAGGAGAGTTAGTTGCAGATTTGGCTAAGTCCTTACCTGAAATCAGTGAAGATGGCAAGACAATGACTTTTAAATTAAAGAAAGGCATCCAGTTTAGTGATGGATCCAAGTTTACTTCAAAAGATGTGCAGACAACATTTACCGTTATGGCCGATCCAAGCTATACAGGTCGTTTTGCGAACAACGTTGATTTTTTAGATGGTTATAGCGAATATCATGATGCAGATGCATCTAGCTTTACTGGAGTTGAAACACCAGATAACTATACAGTTGTTTTCCATTTGGATAAGCCTAGAATTGATGCGGTTTCTACACTTGGAACACAGAAGATTTGTAGTTCAGAATATTTAAATTATAAAAAAGGAAAAACAGAAAATATTGAAAAGAAGAATAGTAAGCCAATTGGAACGGGTGCTTATGTACTAAAGAAGTTTGAGAAGACAAGTGGGGCTAGTTTAGTTTCAAATTCAAAGTTTAAGGCGAAAAAAGGACAGTATCAAATTTCTAAGATTATGATCAAAAAGACAGATACTTCAACAGAAGTCAAAGAATTGGAAAATGGAACGGTGGACTATATTCCGGATGTGATTGAGGCAAATAAAATTAAATCTGTACAAAAGAATAAGAGTTTGTCTGTTGATTCTTATCCGAGTGATCGTGAAAGTTTTATTATCTTTAACTCTTATGCGGGAGCTTGTAGTGATGTTGTGGTAAGAAAAGCCATCGGATATGGATTTAATGCGCAAGAATATATTGATAATTACTATCAAATTGATGGTATGGCTTATAAGCCTGGTACTTTTGGAAATCCTGTTTCTTTAAATAATGGAAAAATGATTCGTAATGAAGAAAAAGTGGATGGTGTCACTTATTATGATTATGATGTTGAAAAGGCCAATCAAATCTTAGAGGATGCAGGATATACATTGGCAGATGATGGATATCGTTATAAAGATGGTGAAAAATTAACAATTCGTTTCTTGGCAAATAAGGATAAGGATTCTTTGGATTCTTTAATTCCGGTTTTACAGAAATGTTTAAATGCGATTGGTATTGATTTTAAAGCCAATACAGTTGAATTTAATACAGTCATCAATACTGTACAGGATGATGCACAAACAGATAGTTGGGATGCAACATATCTAGGTTTCTCTTATGGCTCACCAGACGATACAGGCATTAACTTTATCTTAAGAACGGGAGCCACAAATAACTTTGGTCGTTTGAGTGATGAACAACTAGACGCTTATCTAGATGCCGGTATGTATACTTCCGATAATGAAGTGTCTAAAGAGAATTATCATAATGCTTTAGTTCGCCAAAGTGAACTATGTGGTTATTTGCCTGTGGATTCAACTAAAACATATTGTTTAAGAAATAAGAATATCAAAGGAATGCATACAACATCTATTTATAATTGGGCTCAATCTATTGCGACGGCTTATATTGTAAATAAATAACATATGATGTATCCTAATGGATATTAGGGCAAAATATAGTCCTGTACTAACTTAATGTTGGTGCAGGATTTTCTTATATGGGGAGAAATTTCATGGCGAAACAAAGTTCAATTCAGTTAATGACAAAAGGAAGTATTGCCAAACAAATCATTGGCTATGCGATACCTATATTTATCGGGTATCTTTTTCAGCAACTCTACAATACGGTGGATGCATTGATTGTAGGAAATTTTCTAGGGCAGAATGCGTTAGCTGCCGTTACGAGTGTTGGCTCATTAATTTTCTTGTTTGTTGGTTTCTTTAACGGTTTTGCGACAGGAGCGGTACACGACATACAACAATTCGAAAACGAGTAACGTCAGCACGAACCACATCGGGCCCGGGCAATGGTTGTGCAAGAACACCTGCACCCAATCCACCGGCACTCCCTTATAGAACCGAATGATACCGACCAACGCAGGATTCAGCACCAGGATAAAAACCAGCAGAGGAACACCCAGCCGCACCAGCCGGTCCCTGACAAATGCCATCGCTCCTTTCCGCTCGTACGATGCGGGCATCAACCAGGCGGAAATAAAGAAAAAGAGGGCCATAAAATAGGACTGATCGATCCCCATGACCAGCGACATCAGTCTCTCGCTCCAGCCGCTCCAAAGGTCGGGCGATTTATAGTACCAGCCGCCGGAAGCCCCGAACGCAATAGCTGTATGATGAAAGATAACCAGACAGGTCAAAAAGACCCGCAATTTATCCAGATAGGGGTAGTAGGTTTTCGCAGCAGGGGACATGAGTCAAATTTTTCCGGTAAAATAACAAAAATATTCCCGGCGAACGTCCGATCGCCGGGAATATTAGCGGAAATATTACAAGCTTATAACCTGTCTGGATCTTCTTCATCCGGCGAACGAACCACTCCGGACCCCACCATGCAGAAATATCTGCACACGCACGGGAGATTAAGAACGCAGCCCATAGCAATACCAGCCGCCCCGGAAAGGATTTAGCCGATATCCTCGTTTTTTTTGCGCGGATTGTACGGTTTGATGATGCCGCGCTTCGAATTACGGATAAAACTCAGCATCATATCCCGCTCAGGACCCTGCGGCATCTCTCTCTCGACCAACTCGCACCCTTTCGTGTAGGAGTACCCCGATTGGAACAAGATGCGGCACATCTCCTGGATCTGCTCGA
>OLFZ01002017.1_pt1 | contig 14986 bp, 10 predicted proteins | sample 1604861 | NCBI WGS metagenome assembly OLFZ01 (sample SAMEA3888895, study PRJEB22519) | human gut metagenome | biome: human gut; feature: human-associated habitat; material: faeces | place: Denmark | collected 2011 | reverse complement strand
CCCCTCCCGCTGGGAAATGGACAAGTGATCACTATGATGCGTACAACCGTCACCACAGATCATTATCGTTGCCTGCTGCATCACGCTGCGCCGCAGCGCCTACGGCGCGTGGGGCAACTATTCCGTGCATGGTGCTGACGGCAAAAAGACCACGGATGCCACCTTCATCGGGCACATCAATCCCCTGCGTTACCGCGGCTACTACTACGACCGCGAAACGCGCCTCTACTACCTCCAGAGCCGGTACTACGACTTTGCCAACTGCCGGTTCATTAACGCCGACACCTTCGCTACCACCGACGCCAACGGCTTCCTCAGCGCCAATATGTTCGCATATTGTGAGAATAACCCGATCATGTGGATTGATCCAACGGGACACTTCTTAAGCGAAATTATAGGCTTTGTCAAAACGGCGGTGGATGAGATTGGAAATGCAGTAGGGGCTTTGTCACCTGTATATGCTGTCCGCGATGGAGCAACACATGACAGGCGGTAAAATCAGTCGTAATAAAATGGGATGGAGCTAAATGATGGTTAGTATTGACTATATAATGAGCTTGCTTGACTGGAATAATAGCACAGAGCAACAAACACAGGGCATTGAGTTGGCGAAAAGGGTAAAATGTCTAAACGTCTTTTTGCAACCTAATAATTACTGCTATGGGAAAAATGTTTGGGGGAATTGCGCAAAAATTCTATCTGCAAGATCGAATGAGGAACTATCTCCATACTTGACTGAATTAATGATGTGGCTGCAAGACATGAATTGGCCAGGCGCGTTCTGTATACTTGAAAGACTGAAAGGACTGGTGAGTGATCCGTATTTTGAGCGTTCATATACAGAGTGCCTTAAATGTGCCAATGCATTAGAGGATGAAAGTTGGATGAACAACTTGAGGCTGATTAAAGAACAGCGCTGAAATGCATGAAAGCGTGGATTGCTATTGGATTTGCAACGCTATGGTTATGTGATGCGGAGCAACTATAATGGCTACAATACTTATCTTGTATTATCGGGCGGTGCATCAGCACCGTCCGCATTTTATCTACGTCATCCTGCATGCCCCAGCGCCGCAGCACGCAAAAAAGCACCCGAAAGGGTGCTTTTTTGCCTTTTCATCCCGGCTCACGCGCCGAGCTTTGCGAGCATGGCCTCGCAGACCTCGTCCATGTCGCCGACGATGCCGTAGGTGCAGTAGTTGAAGATTGCCGCCTCGGGGTCGGTGTTCACGGCGACGACCACGTCTGCATCCGAGAAGCCCGTGACGTGGTTGACCGCGCCCGACACACCGAACGACAGCAGCAGCTTCGGCTTGACCACGGCGCCGGACTGCCCGATGACGAGCTTGAACGGCAGCACGCCGCGGTCGAACACCGGGCGCGTGCAGGCAAGCTTGCCGCCGAGGCGCTCGGCCAGGCGGCGGTAGCGCGGCAGGGCATCCGCCCCCTTGATCGCGTTGCCGACGCAGACGATCACGTCCGCGTCCGCGATGTTCAGGCTCTCGTCGAGATCGTCAGCGCGGAAGTCAAGGATCTCGGTGCGGATGTCCGCGACCGGGAAGTCGATGTGCTCCTCGATCACCTCGTGCGCACGTGCGCCGCAGGGGACGCACTTGAACGTGCCCGGGCGGATGGTGCCGACCTGCGGGCGCGCGACCGGCACGGTGATGACGGCCATCATCTTGCCGCCGACGGCGGGCTCAACGAACTCGATGTCCGTCGTCTTGGGATCCCAGACGAGCTCGGTCGCGTCCGAGGTGCAGCCGGTGCCGAGACGCGCGGCGAAGCGCGGTGCAAAATCGCGCCCGTTGATCGTGCCGCCGACCATGACCGCCGTGGGCCGGTATTTCCGGCACAGGACGGTGAAGAGGTTGGTGTACGCATCGTTATTGAAGTAGTCATAGCCCGTGCCGGTCACGTGGATGACTTTGTCCACGCCGCAGTCGAGCACGCGCTGCAGCTCGCCGTCCGAGATGCTGCCGACGATGACCGCGACGAGTTTCTCGCCGCTCGCGTCGCAGAGCCTGCGCGTTTCCGAGCACAGCTCGAGCGAGACCGGCAGCACGCTGTCGCCGTCGCGCTCGATAAAGACCCACATATCTTTATAATCTGTTTTATTCACTGCCTGCACCTCCTCAAAGCACATCCGCGATCAGGCCGAAGAGCCGATCCACGTTCTTTTCCGTGCTGCCCTCGTCGATCATGCTGCCCTTCGCGCCGACTTCCGGCGGATAGGTGCGCGGCACCTTCGTGGGGGAGCCGGGGTCGCCGATCTGCGCGGGGTCGAGCCCCGGGATGGTGGCCGCGCTGTAGACCGCGATATCCGCGGTGCGCGAGGCCTTCCAGCGCTTCAGGTTCGGGATGCGGGGGCGGAAGTTCGCCTTCTCGACCGTGAGCAGGCAGGGATACTTGGCGCGCAGCACCTCCGTGCCGCGCTCGAGGTCGCGCTCGGCCGTGATGGTGTGCGCGGCCGTGTCCACCTCGACGATCTTCGCCGTCGAGGAGATCTGGCTGGCACCGAAGCGCTCGGCCAGCTGCGAGCCCATCTGCCCGGTCGCGCCGTCGAGCGACTCCTTGCCGCAGAAGATGAGGTCAAAATCGCCGAGCTGCTTTGCCGCGCTCGTGATGACGTAGCTCGTGGCGAGGGTATCGGCGTTGGCAAACGCGCGGTCGGACAGCAGCACGGCGCGGTCCGCGCCCGCGGCGAGGCACTCGCGCAGCGCCTCCTTGGCCATGTCCGGCCCCATCGTGATGACGGTGACCGTGCCGCCGTGCGCCTCCTTGACGCGCACGGCGGCCTCGAGCGCGTTGGCGTCCAGCGGATTGAGGATCGCCGGAACGCCCGCGCGGATCAGGCTGCCCGTGACGGGGTCCATCTTCACGAGGTTAATGTCGGGCACCTGCTTGACGCAAACAAGAATATTCAGCATGCTTCAGCCCTCCTCGACGTTGGTGCAGACCTTGCCGGGGTTGAGGATGCCCTTGGGGTCAAACACCTGCTTGATCGCCTGCATGAGCCCGAACGCCGTCTCGCCGGCGGACTCCACCAGGTACTGCTTCTTTGCGTGGCCAATGGCGTGTTCACCGGAGACCTGCCCGCCGAACTCGATGCACTTGGCATAGCATTTGTCCATGACGGCCTTGCTGCGGCGCTTGAACTCGTCGAGCTCCATGTCGTTGGCGCAGCAGTAGATGTGCAGGTTGCCGTCGCCCGCGTGGCCGAAGCTGCGGATGGTGATGCCCTCCGCCTTGCCGGTGGCGCGGGTGTAGACGAGAAACTCCGCGATGCGGTCGACTGGCACGACGACGTCCATCTCGTCGAGCAGCTTCGTGTCCGCCTCGATGACGGTCAGGAACGCGCTGCGCGCGGCCCAGACGTCCTTTTTCAGGCCGTCGGTCCAGACGACGAGCGTGTCGTACGCACCGCACTGCTCGGCAAGCGCGCCGAGGCGGTCCATCTTCGCGGTCAGTTCGGCCTCGCTGTCACCGACGAGGGTGACGAGGATGTATGCACCGGCCTCTTTGCCGTCCACGACCGTGGGGAAGATGGTGTTGCCGGTGAACGCCGCCGAGGAATCGACGATGTCGCGCTCCATGAACTCGATCGACTGCGGGTCGAGGTTGGCCAGCTTGATCTGCGGTACGGAGGCGATGGCGGTCTCCACATCGGCAAACGGGAGAATGAGGCTCACGTTCATTTCCGGCTTGGGGATGAGCTTGAGCGTCAGCTCCGTGATGACGCCGAGCGTGCCCTCAGAGCCGATCATCAGATGCAGCAGGCTGTAGCCAGAGCTGGTCTTGCACACGGTCTTGCCGAGCTCCATGACTCTGCCGTCGGGCAGCACCACGGTCATGGCCAGCACATAGTCGCGCGTCACGCCGTACTTCACGGCGCGCATGCCGCCCGCGTTCGTGGACACGTTGCCGCCCACGGTCGCGGTCTTCTCGCCCGGATCGGGCGGGTACATCAGGCCGCGCGTGAGCGCGTCGGCCGCAAGATCGCACAGCAGCACGCCGGGCTGGATGTGCACGACGAGGTTGTTCATATCGTAGGAGAGGATCTTGTTCATGCGCGTCGTGCACAGCACCACGCCGCCGCACAGCGGCACGCACCCGCCGACGAGGCCCGTGCCCGCACCGCGCGGCGTGACGGGGATGTCATTTTCGTAGCACACACGCAAAATCGCGGACACTTCCTCAGTGCTCTCGGCCTCACAGACCACCTCGGGATAATACTTGCCGTAGATGGGCATTTCGTCGTGGCTGAAGTCGTCTTTCACCGCATCGCCTGCGAAAAAGCGCTTCGCGCCCACGATGGCCTGAAGCTGCGCGGCAATTTCAGGTGTGACTTTCTTGTATTTCGTCATTTCTGACCTCCTAACTTGTTCTGAACTTATAAAGTAACACAATACAGGGGGTAGTTGTCAAGTATCCCCTGTGTGAAAAAATCATATTTTTTTATTCAAAAAGCTTCCGGCCCGAGATACGGGCCGGAAGCCCGGAATTATTGTTCTGCCTTCCCGAGTTTGGGAAGCGCAAGATGAAGCAAACGATTCGGAAATGTCTGCATTGGATCGCGAGCGACGCCAGACAAACCATAGCGGATGTGAAGTATGCTTTCCGGCGGCGCAGTCAACGCGTGCTGTTGGCGGTGCAGATGGCGGCGTGGGTCGTAATCTTGGGTGAGTTTATAATCATGAGCATTTGCCTTGATTATTCATGGTTTGGTGAGATCGTTGTTATCTGGTATTTTATATTGCTGGTTACTGATTCTAAGCACTTGCTTAGTGTTATGCAGTGTGTTTTATCATGGATAGCGGCAGCAGCCTTTACAGTAATTATTTTTGCGCATGAAATGGCGCTGTGGTGAAGTTCACAATCAAATCCTTATCAAGATTCGCCGGCAGCAAAGAAATGCTGCCGGCTTTTTTCGCGGCAGTGTCAGGCGCATAAAAGACACAGACTGGACACAGGTTCTTTTCAAAATCTTCAACATTCGCACCGGTACGGCGGATATACTAACTGGGTGAATGAATGAGGGAGGTCTTGCACCATGTGTACCGCAGCGACTTACTGCAACGGCGATTTTTATTTCGGCCGCAACCTTGACTACGAATTTTCCTACGGCGAGCACGTGACGATCATGCCGCGCAACTATCCCATCCGCCTGCACAGCGGCGCGCTCGACCGGCATCATGCCATGATCGGCATGGCGCATATTCAGGATGACTATCCGCTTTATTATGACGCGGTCAACGAAAAGGGACTGTGCATCGCGGGGCTGAACTTTGTCGGCAACGCGGTGTATCCGCCGGTGACGCGGGGCGTGGCCTCGGTCGCGCAGTACGCGCTCATCCCATGGCTGCTCGGCACGTGCGCCAACATTGCCGAGGCGCGCAGTGCGCTCGCGCGCGTGGTCATCGACGGCACGCCCTTTGCTCCCGAGCTGCCGTGTGCGCAGCTGCACTGGCTCGTTGCCGACCGCAGCGGCTGCATCGCGGTCGAGGCCACGGCGGACGGCCTGCACGTTTACGATGCTCCTGCCGGCGTCCTGACGAACAACCCGCCGTTTCCGCAGCAGATGGCTGCGCTGCGCAATTACACCCGCCTGAGCGCCAGCCAGCCGCCGGCAGATTTCTGCGGCGTGCCGGTCACGCTCGACAGCCGCGGCATGGGTGCGCTCGGTCTGCCGGGCGACCTGTCGTCGCCCTCACGCTTTGTGCGCGCGGCGTTCGTGCGCGCCAACGCCCGTTCGGAGCGGACCGAGGACGCCAACGTCAGCCAGTTTTTCCACATCCTCACGAGCGTGGAGCAGCAGCGCGGCTGCTGTGAGCTGGACGACGGTCAGTTTGAGATCACGCTCTATTCCAGCTGCTGCAACGCGGACCGGGGCATTTATTACTACACGACCTATGATAACCGCCAGATCACCGGTGTGAAGCTCCACGCAGCCGACCTCGACAGCGCGCGGCTCACGGCGTATCCGCTCGCGGACACGCAGCAGATCCGCTGGGAAAACTGAATCCAAACGCATGGAAAGACCGGGGCATCCGCTGGGATGCCCCGGTTTTCACAAGAGCAGATGCCGTGCATTTGCGCGGCATTGGGTCAGGTTTTGACCTTTTTCTTTCTCGGCTTTGGCAGCGGGGTACACGCCGCAAGCACGGGGATGAGCACGTCGAGCAGCGCGGCGTTGTCGATGTCGAGCATGTAGTGCGGCCGCGCGCCGTCATAAGGCGTGCCCGTCCCGGCGTCAGAGAGCAGCGCCGCCGTTTCCGGCAGGCACTTGACAAAAACCGTATTGTCGCACACGAGCAGGATCGGCTTGTCGTCAAGATAGACCATTGCGTCGCCGAACATTTTCCGGTACCGCACGGCGCCGAAGCGCGCGATCTGTTCGCAGACGAAGGTGAGATATTCTTCCGAAGTGGCCATATGTGTACCTCCCTGATGTTTGCGCAATTATAAAGGATTTGCGCCCCGCCTGTCAACGCGGTCTGCCGGGCGGCAGAAAAAAATTCTGCGATCCGGACACTGCATCTTGACAGCGCGGCTCAGTCCCGGTATAATTTTCACATCGCACGGTGTCCCGGCCGTGCAGGTGCTGCGCAGCGGCGCGTTTTTTTGAGCCTCGAGTTAGGCAAGTCTAACCTAATTGCATGTTTTTTGGGATGCGGCGTCAGATCAAGCCGACGGTATGTCCTTTTTCTTTGCCGAAGGATTAGACGCATCTAACTAACGTGGAAAATCCGTGCCATCCGCGCGGCAAGACGACCGGGGATCTTCACATGAAAGGAAAGGTGTTTGAACGAACATGAAGCAAACTGCAACCCAATCCATGCCGAAGCTGCTGAGCCTGCTGCTCTGCTTTGCCATGGTATTCTCTCTGCTGGCGCTGCCCGCACAGGCGGCAAAGGCGGATGCCTCGAGCGTCGACGGCACGTACACCGGTACGGGCACGGGGCGCAACGGGGATATTACGCTGTCCGTGACGATCGCGGACGGTAAGATCACACAGATCGAAAACATTTCCAACAAAGAGACACCGAAATACTGGGCGGAGGCGGTCAAGCTTTTTGACAGCATCCTCGCCGCCAACGGCACGGACGGCGTGGACGCCGTCTCCGGCGCGACTCTGAGTAGTGACGGCATCCTTGAGGCTGTGGACGATGCGCTGGCGAAGGCCTCCCCGCAGCTCTCCGGCAGCGGCACGGAGGCGGATCCCTATGTGATCTCCAGCGCCGCGCAGCTGCAGGCGTTTGCGGCGCTGGTCGATGCGGGCAATACCTACGCGGGTCAGTATGTGGCGCTCGGCGCGGACATTGACCTCTCCGGCGTCGACAACTGGAATCCCATCGGCGCAGAGGCCAAGAGCGATACCTGCCTCGACAAGCTCTTTGCCGGCACGTTCGACGGCCGCGGCCACACGGCCTCCGGGCTGAAGATCCGGGTGGCGGACGCTGCGAGTGAGACCAATGTCGGCCTGTTTTCCACGCTCGGCAATACGGCTGTTGTGAAAAACCTGAACCTGACGGATGCGGTCATCACCCTGACCGGCGTTGCGGACACCATCCAGTGCCGCGCCGGTATTCTGGCCGGTGACACGGTCAACGCCGCAGCCAAAGACAGCGGCGGCCGCAGCCATGACTCCATCGGTGTACGCATCGACAGCTGCTCGGCGACCGGCTCGGTGAACGTTACCGGTCAGAACGGCATGGTCTGGGCTGCCGGCCTCGTCGGCCGCAGCCAGATCGGCGTCTGCATCACCAACTGCTGGACGGACGCCGCGCTGCGCGCCGAGTCGCTCGGCGGGACGAAGTCGGCCTATGCCGGCGGCATCACGGGTCACACCGGCAACTATGCCGTACTCGCCAACTGCGCAGCCTTCGGCACGGCCTATGCCAGCTCCCCGATGAGCACAAACTTCGGCGGTCAGGCCGGCGGCATCGTCGGCATGTCGGCGGCCAAGCAGTACAACACCTATGCCGTCGGCGATGTGACGGTCGGCAACGGCGGCACGAAGCACACGTGGGTCGGCGCGCTTGCCGGTGAAATCACCTCGAGCGGCATGTCCAAGGACAGCAGCGGCAGCTACACGGTTTATCCCGAGCAGGGGGCGTTCCGTATCGGCAACTACTTTGCCGGCGACGCCGTGCTGAAGGTCGAGACCTATGACGGCGATATGCTCAAAGAGACCAAGACCGTCGAGCCCACGGTCGACCGCGGCTTCTCGTCGACGCTCAAGAGCGTGGATATGGCCATGACCTCCGTTGCCATGACAAAGGCGGACATGGGCGCGGCTGCGTTTGCCGGCACGCTCAGCGGCAATATTCCGGAGATCAACGCCGTCCTCGCGGCCTACGGCATCACCGGCGTGGCGCTGCGCGAGTGGCAGCTTGACGGCGGCCGCGTCCTGCCGACCGGCGACGTCTGGGTCAGCGGCGAGGTCGACACGGGCATCTTCGCATCCGGCGACGGCACGCAGGCCAGCCCCTATCTTATCCGCACGGCGGAGCAGCTGCGCGCGTTTGCCGGCTCGCTCAACAACAAGATCAACTACGCGGGCAAGTATGTCGCGCTCGATGCGGATATCGACGTCTCCGATGCGGCGTGGACGCCCATCGGCGGCAGCGACTGGGCCTTTGCCGGCACGTTTGACGGCCGGGGCCACACGATCTCCGGTCTGACGGTCGGCTCGGCATCGGCGCCGCTCGCGCTGGATGGCGGCAATCTCTTCATCGGCCTGTTCGGCGTGCTGGAGAAAACGGCCGTCGTGCGCGATGTCGCGCTCAGGAACGTTGCGTTCTATACCAGCTATGAAGCCACGGCCTATGTCGGCGGCATCGCGGGCTACCTCAACGGCAGCGGCGAGTCGAATGTCTTTACCGGCGCCGTTGTGGACGGCTGCTCGGTCTCCGGCGTCATCTCCCACACGTCCGCGAAGGGCAACCAGTTTGTCGGCGGCATTGTGGGCATGCAGTATAAGGGCGCGGTCATCAACAGCGCTTCCTTTGCGGATCTGTCCTGCACGGTCCTGAGCGGTGACCTCGCCGAGGTCGGCGGGCTCGTCGGCCTGAACAACCGCGGCCTCGTGGCCAACAGCTACGCCGTCTGCAGCGTCTACGGCAGCGGCAGCCGCGAAAACGGCAACGAGGGCATGGCTGTCGTCAGCGCGCTCGTGGCGTGCAATGCCGGAACGGTCGTCAATTGTTACGGCTCGGGCGACACCACGACCAAGGAGTATTCCACCTATGTCGGCATGGCCTCCGGCTGGGTCACCGGCATCGGCAAGACCTATCTCTGCTGGTACGACCTCGACAGCACCATGCTCATCGGCAAGGACACCAGCACCCCGCAGCTCGTCAGGCCTGTCGAGTCCATCGGCACCAAGGTCTCCTCCGGCGTCAACGACGAGGGCGACCAGTATACCGGCGGCCTTGTTGACCGTATGACCGGCTATGACGCGGCGGGCTACGCAGCCATCGCCGCGGCGCTCAACGCAAACTTCGCCGCCTTCCCGGCAGATATCACGGTCTATGGCCTGACGGCGGACGCCCTCAGAACGTGGACCTACGACGCGGACCGGAAGCTTGTCGTTCCCGGTGCGGATGCGGCTTCCGTGACCTATGTGCAGCCCGCGTGTGAAAAAGTGACGAAGCCGGAGCTCAAGCTCCTCGACGGCGTCTGGTACGGCCGCGACGCCGACAAGACCACGGTCGTGAAGATCACGGTCGCGGACGGCGAGATCACCGAGACGGCTGTCGTCTCCGGTGAGAGCAGCGGCAGCGCCTACGATGCGGCGCTTGCAAAGGCCGAGTATAAGGCGACCTATGGCGACTTTTCGACCTACGATGCGGCCGACCCGGCAAAGTTCGCCGGCGGCAGCGGTACGCAGGCCGACCCATACCGCATCGCGACCGAGGCGCAGCTGCGTTATCTGGCAGAGTCCATCAATGCGGACGTCGACTGGTGCGGCGCTTACTTCCTCCAGACGGCGGACATCACCCTCAGCGGTGAATGGCTGCCCATCGGCTGGGCGCTCAACGGCGAGGTCAACGGCAAAAAGACGGCCATCGCCGCCTACCCGTTCCGCGGCAATTATGACGGCGGCGATCATACGATCTCCGGCCTGCGCATCGGCAGCGAGGACGCGCCCGCCGACCAGATGGCCTCCGGCCTCTTCGGCCTGACGGCGGGTGAACTGTCCACGAACGACCTGCCGACGGATCAGCGCATGGTCACGCTCAAGAACATCCATCTTGAGGATATTAGTATCTACGTTTCCACCCGCTACGAGACCTTCACCGGCGGTCTGGCCGGCAGCGCGCAGAACGGTATTTATATCGACAACTGCTCCGTCACCGGCGTCATGAACGTGACCACTTCCGAGAGCTTTGCCCGCGCGGGCGGTCTGGCCGCCAGTGTGCTGCGCGGCGCCGTGACCAACAGCTGGACGGATGTCGACATCACCGCCGCTACGGACACCAACCACGTCTATGCCGGCGGCCTATACGGCATGGACAACCGCGCCACGACGGTCAACTGCTACGCGCTCGGCAGCGTGACCGGCAACTCTACGAACAACAACAAGGTCCATATCGGCGGGCTCGTCGGTCAGGCGGGCGGCGTGCACATCAACTGCTATGCGGCGGGCGATGTCGTCTCGCACAAGACCACGACGGACGTCGGCGCGCTCAACGGCCGCTCCGCGGGCATCGCCGTGGACTACAACTGCTACTTCAACAGCGAGGCGCTGCAGCGGCAGGGCGATACCGTCAACGTGCCCGCCGTAGCTGTCGGCGTCAACGCCAACGACAGCGCCATGCTCAAAAACGTCTCCGGCAAGACGAAGGCCGAGCTCGGCAGCGAAGCGTTCGCGCAGCTGCTCAATGACAACGCCGCCCGGATGGCGGATACCGTCACGGAGGTCGATGCCTACCTTGAGACGCTGCAGGAGCGCGGCTTCGTGCACAAGGACTATTATACCGGCAATGACCTGCTGACCTGGCGCGCGCAGGACGGTGTGGTCGGCTTCTTTGCAGAGTCTGCGCCTGAGCTGCCGTTTGACGATGTTGCTGCGGGCAGCTGGTACTATGACGACGTGGCCTTCGTCTTTGGCAAGGGCCTCATGGTCGGCACAGGCGGCGGCCGCTTCGCACCGGCGCTCGCCGCGACGCGCGGCATGGTCGTGAGGACGCTCTACAGCATGGAAAACGAGCCTGACGTTACCGGTGCGTGCCCGTTTGCGGACGTGGCGTCCGGCAGCTACTGTGAGGACGCGGTCACGTGGGCGGCTGCCAACGGCATCGTCAGCGGCTACAGCGCCGCGGCGTTCGGCCCCAATGACGGGATCACCCGCGAGCAGCTGGCGACCATGCTCTATGAGTACGCAAAGTATAAGGGCTATGATGTTGCGAAGGCGGCAGATCTGTCCGGCTTTGCGGATCAGGGCGGCATCAGCGCGTATGCGGTCGGACCGATGCAGTGGGCAGTCGCGCAGGAGCTGATCTTCGGCGTCGGCGGCAATGCCCTCGCACCGAAGGACACGGCCACGCGCGCACAGCTTGCCGCGGTGCTGCACCGCTTCTGCGAGGCGTTCGCCTGAGCGGACAGCGCGTGCACTGCAGTCAGGCCGCAACCCCCTTTTCAAAAAAGGAAAACTTTTTTGACAGTCTCAGCCCGCCGGAAGGCGGGCTGTTTTTTGCCCATTTGCAGGGGATATGTGCGGAAACGCATCTTCCTGGCCGGATTTTTAAATATTTAAATTGACGCGAAGGCGCGCAATGGTTATAATATCAAATATTTTTGTGATATTTCAGCGGACAGGATCCGCTTGTCCCGAAAGGATGTTTTCCATGGCAACCGTTTCTGCGCCGGTCAAGCGTGCGCGGCGGCTGCGCCCGGCCCCGCTGTGGCTAAGCCTGCTGCCGGCTTTTCTGGCGTATTTTTTTCTGGATTTTTCCCTGCGCCTGTTCTATGGCGCGATGAGCAACGTGTCGCTCTGGGCGTGGCAGCCGCTGGTGTTCACCCTGCTGTGGTCGGGCACGATGACGGCGATCGCTGCGCTGCTGCCGCGGACGGGGCGGCGCATCTTCCTGCTGGTCACGTTCGTACCGTTTGCGCTGCTGACGATCACGCACTGCGTGCTCTATCAGCTGACGGGCACGTGCTTTTCCTTTGCCGATCTCGCTTATGCGGGCGACGGCGCGCGGTTTGTCAGCGCGGCGTATTTTCACCTTAAGGTGGGGCAGTGGCTGAGCATCGCCGTGTGTCTCGCGCTGATGCTCTGCGCCGTGATCTTCACGCCGCAGACGCGCGTTGGCCGCCGCGGAGGGATCGCGGCCGCTGTGCTGGCCGCTGCATGTGCAGATAGGTAAAAATATGGGGGTTTTTAATGAAATGAGCATTGTCCTCATTCTTTTCCCTATGTACCGAGGAAATCTTTTCGATTTCCTCCAATTTGATAATGCAGTTTTTCTTTCTGCCTTCCGCTGTAAAGGTTGCTTTCACATCTGCTGTCCCATTCAGATTAACATACCAATCAAATGTAGTATCCGATGTCGGTGTTATCAGATATACAAACTGATTGACAACATCGTGGCTGATAGTGCTACCACTAAAATCAATAAAGCTGTTCAGAGTGGAACGGATACCCTCTATATCCAATCCTTTCGGATTGCTTTTTTCCTGTGGAATTTCATCAAGTGCTTTTTGAAGTTTCTTGATTTCTTCATCGACAGGACTTCTCATTGCTTGATACTCGTCCTTGGAAATCTCTCCATCAGCTCTCATAGCAATCAAGTTAGTCAGTCTGCTATTTGCCTTATCCAATTTCGCCTGTATCGTTACCGTATCGGATTGAGTTTCGTTAGATTTTTCTTCCTTATAATAATACTTAATAAGGTCTAACGCAATCAGTACAGACTCTTTTCTCTCCGTCCAGAGATGCTCTAACAAAGCTTTTGCCATAAAATCGAGTTTCCAATCGGTTATCATTCTGCTGTCACAATATCCCTCAGTATCTAAACCGATTTCAGCTCTTTTCCGTTTAATTCCGTTGTTAAGCTGATTGTAGCATTGATAACCGTAAGAGGTTTTTCCGTCCAATTTCGTATGCCATTTATTTTTACGGTATGATGAGCCGCAGGAACAACGTAGCTTATTGACCCATATATCTCGTGAATCACGCTTACTATGTGTGTTTTTCCCTGCCGATACACATACAGGTTTTACTCTACTTTCCCTTATCGCCTGTGCTTTATTCCATATCTCTTGAGAAATAATAGAAGGGAAATCACCCTCAACATATTCATAAGTGGACATATCAAGATTGTTTATTCGCTTCTGCTCTAAAAAGTTATTGCTTCTGGATTTGTTGTAACACTTTGTTCCTGTGTAAGTGGCATTTTTAATCGCTCTCATAATATTTGAAACGCTCCACTTTATAAGTCCAGAAGCTGTTTTCCTTTTTCGCTCCGTCAAAATCTTTGCGATTTTCATCGAGCCATAACCTTGCAGATACAAATCATATATCATTCTGACCGTTTCTGCCTGTTCCTCATTGATAACATAGGTATCTCCAACACGGTCATAACCTAAAATATTACCGTTTCCATAGAGAACACCATTATCACGGCTGATTTTCTGACCTGCTTTTACACGCTCGGAAGTCTTGCGACTTTCTTCCTGTGCCAATGTTGCCATAAGAGATAGCCGCAGTTCTCCATCTCCGTCCATTGTCCAAATATTATCGTCGATAAAAAACACCTCAACGCCTATGCCTTTTAACTCTCTTGTAACAACAAGGGTATCCACAACATTTCGTGCAAAACGGCATACCTCTCTGGTAACAATTAAATCAAATTTACCTTGCTTGGCATCTTCAATCATTTTCAAAAAGGCAGGGCGTTTTTTTGCCTGTGTTCCCGTGATACCTTCATCAATATATCGTTCACAGACCGTCCAGTTCGGATGATATTTTACTTGGTCATCATACCATTGTAACTGATTTTCCAATGCAGATAACTGTGCTTCGTGTTCTGTTGAAACACGACCATAAATAGCAACTTTTCTGGCTCTGTTTCTGTCAAACAGAGAATAATCTGTGAGCTTAAATCTGTAATTATATTCATTTACTGCTGTGTTCATTAAGCATACCTCCAATTCATTTTTCTGAATATATTGTACTGATTATCAAGCCGCCTGTGAAATGTGCGAATTTGCGTGTTTCACGATATTTGTATATGTGGCTTGATTTATCATTCCTTTTTCAAGAAGTATCTCAATGAGTTTCAGAGCCGCTACATTTTTATCTACCTTAATTTCATTCATTATTGACCTCCCTCAAAGAAATACTAATGGCAAGAGCTTTATCGGCTCTTGCCATTATGACTGTGGATAGCATACCAACATATTTACGCAGGCGTTGTTTGTCTATGGTGCGGATTTGTTCAAACAGGATAATTGAGTTCTTATCCAAACCTTCAAAATCATTGATTAAAGTGTGTGTCGGCAATTTTGCTTTAGTGTGTATTCGGCTTGTGATGGGTGCGACAATGACCGTAGGGCTATGCTTATTGCCGACATCGTTTGAAATGATAAGTACAGGTCTTGTTCCGCCTTGCTCCGAGCCGATAACAGGATTTAGATTTGCGTAGTAAATATCTCCACGCTTGATTTTTCTTTCCATTATGTTTGACCTCCCAGATTTATTTAGGCAGGTATGTTCTGCCTATGTAGGCAGCCAAACAAAAGAAAGTATTTAAGGTCGGGAGAGTATAAGCAAAATCTCTGTTCCTATGACTACCTTTTATCTGGCTTTATGATAGGAGCATTTCAATTTATCCTCGACACCCCGAAATGCTATGGGAAGTCGCCAAACGGTCAGTAGCGAACTGACACCACGGGAGTTCCACCCCTCTGACGGTCTGCCAGAGCCGCCCTCATTGCCTGCGACGGTTTTATCACGCTCGGACTGTGACTGGAC
>OLFZ01002004.1_pt1 | contig 15107 bp, 15 predicted proteins | sample 1604861 | NCBI WGS metagenome assembly OLFZ01 (sample SAMEA3888895, study PRJEB22519) | human gut metagenome | biome: human gut; feature: human-associated habitat; material: faeces | place: Denmark | collected 2011 | reverse complement strand
TTAAAACCGCCGATCAGCTTCATCTGCCCACCCCGGAGGTGGAATACCACAACATCGTGGCCCAGCCCACCGAGCAGCAGCAGGAAATGGTGAAGGCGCTCTCCGAGCGCGCTTCCCTGGTACACAGCGGCACGGTGGACCCCTCCCAGGACAATATGCTCAAGATCACCAGCGATGGCCGCAAGCTGGGGCTGGACCAGCGCATTATCAATCAGGCGCTGCCGGACGAACCTGGCACCAAGGTCAACCAATGTGTCGCAAACATCATGCAGATCTGGCGGGACGGCGAGGCTGACAAGCTGACCCAGCTGGTGTTCTGCGATATTTCCACGCCCCAGGCGGCCCCTTCCAAAAAGGCAGCCAAGGCGCTGGACAACCCCACGCTCCATGCGCTGGAACAGGCTGTGCCGCTGGAAGAGCCGGAGCCGGTCTTTACCATCTACGAGGACATCCGGCAAAAGCTCATCGCCCAGGGGATGCCCGCCGATCAGATCGCCTTTATCCATGAGGCCAACACCGAAGTGAGGAAAAAGGAGCTGTTCGCTAAGGTCCGCACCGGCCAGGTGCGCGTCTTGCTGGGCAGCACCGCCAAGATGGGCGCTGGCACCAATGTGCAGGACCGGCTTGTGGCGCTCCATGACCTGGACTGCCCGTGGCGGCCGGGAGACCTTGCACAGCGCAAGGGCCGTATCGAGCGCCAGGGCAACCAAAATCCCCTGGTCCATGTGTACCGCTATGTGACTGAGGGAACCTTTGACGCCTATTTGTGGCAGACGGTGGAGAACAAACAGAAATTCATCAGCCAGATTATGACTTCCAAATCGCCGGTGAGAAGCTGCGACGATGTGGACGAAACGGCATTATCCTTTGCCGAGATCAAGGCCCTGTGCGCCGGAGACCCCCGTATCAAGGAGCGCATGGACCTGGATGTGGAGGTCTCCAAGCTGAAGCTGATGAAAGCTGACCACCAGAGCAAACAGTATCGTCTGGAGGACCAGCTGCTGAAATACTTCCCGGAGGAAATTGAAAAGCACAAGGGCTTTATCCAGGGGTTTGAGGCAGACCTGGAGACCCTGGCCGCCCATCCTCACCCGGAGGATGGCTTTGCCGGTATGGAAATCCGGGGCGATGTGCTGACCGACAAAGAAAACGCCGGTGCAGCTCTGCTGGACGCCTGTAAGGAGGTCAAAGGCTCGGAGCCTGTGCAGATCGGCAGCTACCGGGGCTTCACTATGTCCGTGGAGTTTTCAGCCTGGAAACAGGAATATACGCTCCTGCTGAAAGGCCAGATGACCCACCGGGCAAGCCTCGGCACAGACCCACGCGGCAACCTGACCCGCATTGACAATGCGCTCTCTCAAATGCCCCAGCGCCTGGAGGCGACCAAGGCCCAACTGGACAATCTGTACCAGCAGCAGGCCGCCGCCAAGGAGGAAGTGGGCAAGCCTTTCTCTTATGAGGATGATCTGCGGGTAAAGTCCGCCCGTCTGGTGGAGCTGGACACGCTTCTGAATCTGGACAGCAAGGGCCGCTCTCAGCCGGAGTCCGTGATTGCCAAGAGCGCACGGCCCTCGGTGCTGGACAGCTTGAAGCGTCCGGTGCCGCCCCGCAGCCCCGAAAAGAAACCGAAACAGCATGAGGAGGTGCGATAACATGAATACCAACGATCTGAATACGGCCCTCTATGAGAAGATGGCCGCTGAACAGGACAAATACCGGGACTGGCTGAAAAGCCAGCCTCCGGCAGAGGTCCTGAACCACGCCTACGAATACACCGTCCGGGAGGACATCGTGATGGCGATGGAGGAGCTGGAGCTGACCGACGCCCAAGCTCAGGCCCTGTTGGATTCTCCCACGCCGCTGGCCGATGTGTACCGTCACTTTGAGAAACTGGAGACCGGCTACATGGATGTGATCCGGGACAGCATTGAGAACCGGGCCGATGATGCTTGCAAGGCCCAGGCGGAGCTGCGGAAAGCCGCCATTTACCCCCACTCCGCTGCCTATGCGAAAGAGCATGGAGAGCTGGAGCAGTACCGGGCTTCCAACAACGCCAATCTCCAATGCAAGGAGGCCATTGAAGCTGCGGTGCGGGAACACTTCGACGGGATGTATCTCAGTCACGATGCCGCCAAGGGTGTGATCGAGACCTACGGCATGGACCGGGTCATGCTGGTCCTTGCAACACCGTCCAGCTCCAGGACTGGGATGGGCGCTACTCGCCCCGCAACAAGGAATGGGCAAAGACCATCCCCAACTACAACTCCGATACCGTCCGGTGTGGGTATGCCCTGAACAGCCACCCCGCTGTTTTGAACGGGTTTATTGATCTGGTGCGCGAGGAACATCTGCGCCGCCAGCCCTTGACGGCAGAGGACATCCAGGCAGAGGCAGAACGGATTTTGCGGGAGCTGCGCGCACCAGATATGCCGAACAGCCCCCACGGGACCCATTACATGGCCCGCATTTCCCCGGAGTTTCTGAATCGTGCCGGGAGCAAAGACCATGATCGGCTGATGAATCTCCTGCCGTTTCGCAGTCTGTCGTTTACCGGTATGAAGGGACTTCCTGGAACCTATGCCACCATTCTGGGCAGCGAGGACCGCTCCAAGGAGCTGCGCCAGCCCCGGCCTTCTGTCCGGGAGCATTTGAAGCAGGAACCGAAACAGGCAGCCCCCAAAGCTCCGGGCCATAAGAAACGGGAGCCGGAACGGTGAGCACTCCAAAGCGCAAACGGGAGGTCCAGGTGAATTTTCGGGTCTCCCCGGAGGAGCTGGCGCTGATCGAGCAGAAAATGTCCCAACTTGGGACGAAGAACCGAGAAGCCTATCTGCGGAAGATGGCTCTGGACGGTTATGTGGTGCAGCTGGACTTGCCGGAGCTGAAGGAGCTGGTGTCTCTGCTGCGCCGGAGCAGCAACAACCTGAACCAGCTCACCCGCCGAGTACATGAGACCGGGCGTGTCTACGACGCTGACCTGGAAGATATAGCCCAGCGGCAGGAGCAGCTATGGGAGGGCGTGAAGGAAATCCTGACCCAGCTCTCCAATCTATCGTGACAGGGGTATATATCCCATCTGCGGAGGGAGGAACGGCGTTCTTTTCGCCGCGCCTCCCTCCGCTTTTTCTTTTTGTCTGTATCCTTGCCTTTTGACGGGGCTTGCCGGATAATAAAGGTAGATAGCAAAGTGTTCTCACATCTCACAAAGGAGTTGAGATACCGATGTTGACCTTTGAAAAGGTTTTAGAGATTTTCGAGGACTATCTGGCGCAGGATATGGAGCTGGAAGTCTACAAGAGCCGGTACGGATATGTCTGCGTATCCTTCAACGGCTCGCCCCCGGACCCGCCCTATTGCGAGGGTGATGTGTGCCGGACCCCGGAGGAACTGTTTGACCATCTGCTGGTCGAGTACGAATCCTTTGCCTCCATTCAGCTGACAAAGGGACGCCGGGAAGAAAACGAGGCCGACGAGGAACAGGTCCGCCGTCTATGCCAGAAGTATTTAGATCGTCGAGAGGAGGCTATGAAATGACCGTATTGAAGCTGATTATGAAGATTGTGATTGCGCCGGTGATCCTGCTGCTCACCCTGGCCATCTGGATTTGCGTGGGGCTGGTCTATGTGTCCGGCTTGGTGCTGGGCCTGCTCAGTACGGTGATCGCCCTGCTTGGCGTGGCCGTCCTGGTAACATACTCTCCGCAGAACGGCCTTATCCTGCTGGTGATCGCGTTTCTCATAAGCCCCTTTGGGCTGCCGAAGCTGGCCTTTTGGCTGCTGGGCAAGGTGCAGGATTTTCGGTATTTATTACAAGATTCAATTTATAGATGAACAAAACACCCCATTTGGTACGGTATCTAAACCGATCATATGGGGTGTTTTAATATAAACCTGTCACATTATCTATGATTAAATTATTTGATTAAACGCAATATGTTGAAGAAGACACCTTAAAGGTATATACTGTAAAAATAGGTTGAAATGTATCAGAATGCCTAGAACTATTGATGTATCTGAAAATAGCAACCTCATCTAAAGATAATATCAATACAAGAATTTTGTCCGAGTCAGCTTGGACAATAAATATTCTGTCAGGATCGTTGTTCAAGCTGCAAAAGAGGTGGATTAGTTGTTTTCAATGAGAGATATTTCCAAACAGGACAACCTGCTCCTAGCATATAATCGTCTATTAACCAATCCAGAGAGTACCTACAAAAATTTTTTTAGAGATACTTATTCTGCGTATGGAATGGCTATTATTAAAAATATTGCTTTATTACATAAGAAGGTAAAATCTGGATATTTGCCAGTTGATACGGTTCGTGTATTTATGCCCAAAGCAAATGGCTTAAGTAGAATGTATACTTTGATGTCCATCGAGGATCAAATTGTATATCAAGCATATGCGAATGTTTTAGCAGAAGCTTTAGTAACAAATCCAAAGGTAAAAAGGCGATACAAGAAAAGTGTATTTGGCAATTTATATTCCAATGCTGATAGTTTGTTCTTTTATCAGAAATGGCAAGATTCCTATAAAGCTTATACGAAAGCTATAATTAAGGCATATGAAAATGGAAACAAATATATTGCCTCATTTGACCTTACGGCTTGTTATGACAGTATAAATCATCATCTGTTACGAACTATATTAAAGGACAAATGCCACTTTAGTGAGAATTGTGCTGATCTGTTTATTCAATTACTGGCTCGATGGGAGTCATCGGACGGTTTGGAACTTGCTACTGGAATACCTCAAGGCCCCCAAGCATCTGGGATAGTAGCAGAGGCAGTTTTACAAGAATATGATTTATATATTGAGGGACTACAAAAACAGATTCCCTTTCGCTATTTTCGATATGTAGATGATATTCGTATCCTTGCTGATAATGAGGAAACTGTTCGCTGGGTGTTATTTCTTTTAGACAAAAAGAGTAAAGAGCTAGGATTATTTCCTCAGTCATCTAAAATTGCTATTCATGAGATTTCAAATATTGATGATGAAATTAAACGCATCAGTAAACCATTATTCGAAGAAGAACTTGATGATGAGAAAAAACCAGATATAGCTGTAAATGCAATAAAGTTATTGATGAAGGAAGAACCCGCTGATCTTACAACGATCAAACGCTATTTTCAATATGTAAAGCAAGACACAAAATCAAATAAACTAGCTATTGCTGCGGTTGAAAAATTCCCTAATATGATTCACTCGTTTGCATTCTATGTGCAAAGGTATCCTAGAAGAATACCTCCGACCATTAGCAATTATATTTATAAATGTTGTCAAGATAAGACCCAACAATTCTCTTCAGGCATATTGTTGCAGGCTGTTATCGGTAATCTAAATGATAAAGATGCACACAGATTTACAGAACTTGCAAAACAGTTACTTAATGCAGATAAAAAGAGTAGCTTTATTATAGATAGTAGATATCGTTTACAACTAATCGCATTCATCCTTTTGTATGATTCCAAATTTGGAAGTAGGCAGAAAAACTACATAAACTACATTAAGAAAAGTAACTGGTGGGTTAGAAGCAATGTGGTTTATCAGGCGCAAAAAAATGGTTCCTTAAATAAACTTGGACCGTCTTTTATTGAAGAATATATCAAGTCTCAAGAGTGCGAGTTAGCTACATCTGGTGCATACTGCTATTTACTGGCCCCGATGCCTAATAATTTGCCCCCAGTTAATACGCTTTCTCCATATGCTCAAAACATATTTAAACAAGCTGGAGTAATAAAACGAAATAGATATTCCAATAGTCAGATTCAACGATATTTGAAGGAGTTGGCAAACATTCAGCAAAAACTTCAATGGAAAAAGAAGTTAGGGAAAGATCATGATCAAATTGAGAGGACATTATTTACTGCAATAGGCTATTGGAAAACAGATCTCACTGCATTTGTAAACATTTGGGACACGATGGACGATAGGATTTGTAGTCTAATTACAAAGGATCATCCGGAACTGGGCGGCTACACACTTGGAAAGATTGGAGCGATAGTACAAAGTAGAGGATTTATCAGCAATATGCCTAAATTTCACAAAATGTGCATGGAGTTACATCAACTACGACTTCATTCACATTTATCACATTCTGAAATCAAGAGTACTCATCAGTATACGGGGCCAATCCCTCAAAACAAGAGAAGGTTGATTATTAAGCTCATAAAGGAAGGTGTTGAAGAACTAATTCAATATTGGTAACCCATTACAACATTTTTTATAATAATGATTCACACGGCGGTCTGCTTCGGCAGGCCGCTATTCTTTTTCAAGGGAGGTATCGTAGTAATGGCAACCACACGCATCATGCCGCTGCATATCGGCAAGGGCCGGACCGAGAGCCGAGCCATCAGCGCGATTATCGACTATGTGGCCAACCCGCAAAAAACCGACCACGGCAAGCTCATAACCGGCTACGAGTGCGACAGCCGTGTGGCCGACGCTGAGTTCATGCTGGCCAAGCGTCAGTATATTGCCGCCACCGGACGGGTCCGTGGAGCGGACGATGTGATCGCCTACCATGTCCGCCAGTCCTTCTGCCCTGGGGAGATCACCCCGGAGGAAGCCAACCGGCTGGGCGTGGAGTTTGCCAAGCGATTCACCAAGGGCAAACACGCCTTTATCGTCTGCACCCACATCGACAAGGCCCATGTCCATAATCATATTATTTGGAGTTCGGTCAATTTGGACTGTGACCGGAAGTTCCGCAACTTTTGGGGCAGCACAAAAGCCGTCCGGCATCTGAGCGATACCCTCTGCATTGAGAACGGGCTGTCCATTGTCGAAAACCCAAAGCCCCACGGAAAAAGCTACGACCAATGGCTGGGGGACCAGGCGAAGCCCTCCCATCGGGAATCGCTCCGTGCTGCCATTGACAACGCCCTGGCACAAAAGCCCGCTGACCTGGACGAGCTGCTGAAGCTGTTCCGGGCATCCGGTTGCGAAGTATCCAAGCGCGGAAAATCCTACCGCTTGAAGCTCCCCGGCTGGGGAAAAGTGGCCCGGCTGGACAGCCTGGGCGAAGGCTACACCCAGGAGGACCTGCTGGCCGTTCTTGCCGGTCATAAGCAGCACATCCCACGCAAAAAAATCATCATACAGCCGGAGCCGCCCAAGGTCAATCTGCTCCTTGACATCCAGGCAAAGCTCCGGGCCGGAAAAGGTGCCGGGTATGCGCGGTGGGCCAAGATTTTCAATCTGAAACAAATGGCGCAGACCGTGAATTATCTCACCGAGCATAACCTGCTGGAGTATGCGGTGCTGGAGGAAAAGGCTGCGGCGGCCACGGCCCACCATAATGAGCTATCCGCAAAAATCAAGGCAGCGGAGAAACGCATGGCGGAGATCGCCGTTCTGCGGACCCATATCATCAACTATGCCAAGACCCGCGAGACCTATGTGGCCTACCGGAAGGCCGGTTACTCAAAGAAATTCCGAGAGGAACATGAGGAAGAAATCCTGCTCCATCAGGCGGCCAAAAACGCCTTTGATGATATGGGGGTCAAGAAGCTGCCCAAAGTCAAGGAACTGCAATCTGAGTATGCTCGGCTCCTGGAGGAAAAGAAAAAGGCCTATGCCGAGTACCGGCGCTCCCGTGAGGAAATGCGGGAGCTGCTGGCGGCAAAGGCCAATGTGGATCGGCTCTTAAATATGGAGACGGAACACGATGTTGAAAAAGAAAAAGACCATGACCAGCGGTGAGCTGATCATTGTCAAAAGCGTCCCACGGACGCGCAGCCGCAGAATGAAATTCTGCGTTCATGGGGCGCTTGGGGGATACCTTCAACAAGCAGCGCCGGAAGCCGAATGGCTATCCAGGGGCATTGCTTGCCTCTTTCCCGCAGGAATAAAATAAGCCAGCGACGAAACCTTCAATTTCGTCCACTGGCCTACTTTGTTTCAAGTTTCTTGGAAAGCTCTTTTAGCTCCTCTGTAAATCCACGGGTGTGGTGCAATAAAGTTTCCCGCATCTCTGGCGGACAATTCATATAAAGCAGCTTCATCTCATTCTGTCCTGCTTCGTCCGGTGAAAGATCCGGGCACATAAGCGAGTCCAGTGAAAGATGAACCACCTTTGCCAATGCTTTCAAAATCAGATAGGAAGGATTTCTTCTGGCCTTCTCTATATCGGCAATCTGTTTGGTAGAAACATGGGATTCATCTGCCAGCTGTTCCTGCGTCAGATTTTTTTCTTTTCGTGCTGCTCGGAGCGCATCTCCCAAGGCGGTTAAGTCGTCAATCGGCATTATCGTTCACCTCAATAATATTGTATCGTTCCGGTTCGATTTGAGGAATAACCTTATCATTCCGGTTTACCAGTATGATTATACCGATTTTCTTTTTTGTAACGTGGTTGCAGGCTTGTATTCTTCGAGCAATAGAAATATAATGGAATAGATTGTAGGAGGTGCAAAGATGGACTATATGACCCTAAAAGAAGCAAGCGAAAAATGGGGAGTTTCAGTTCGGCAGATAAACTACTATTGCGCCGGTGGCCGTATTCCCGGCGCTGTGAAGATGGCTACAATCTGGCTGATCCCTAAAGATGCGGAGAAGCCGGTAGATAGACGACGTAGAATTGATGAAAATTTGAAAAATGGTTGCTAAAATCATTTCTTTGGAGGTGTGTAAATGATACAGACAATCATGGTAATAGACGATGAAATAGAAATTTTAGATATGCTGAAACGCTATTTTTCGCTTGAGGGCTATAATGTAATTACGGCTGCCGGGGGGAAAGAAGCATTACAGAAATTAGCAATGCAACCCGATATTATCCTGCTTGACATCAATATGCCGGATATAGACGGAATTTCCCTCTGCAAAAGAATACGAGGGTTTGTTGCCTGCCCAATCCTCTTTCTAACTGCCAATGTAGAGGATAGCGATAAAATACAGGGATTTGGTGCTGGCGGTGATGATTACATTGTCAAACCTTTTTCTATCGACGAATTAGGCGCGCGGGTATCTGCACATCTGAGGCGGGAAAATCGCAGCAAAATGAAATCTCGTGTTCTGTTTGATGAACAGTTAGCTATCGACTATTTAGAACGTGCTGTATATTGGAATGAGCAGGAAATCCCGCTTTTGAAAAAAGAGTTTGATATACTTGAAGTGCTTTCACAAAATCCCGGACAGGTTTTTGATAAAGAGCGGCTCTATGAAGCTGCATGGGGATTAGACGGATTAGGAAATAATACCGTTGTTGCGGAGCATATCCGAAAAATCCGCGCAAAGTTTGCCGAAGCCGGAGCGAAGCAATACATCGAAACTGTCTGGGGGGTGGGCTATAAATGGGAAAAGCCAAACATAAATTGAGAGATTTATCCATCCTATCTACTTTCGTTTTACTTGCTATTGTTTTTCTTGTGCTTGCAATGTTGTTGGTAGAAATAGAAAAAACATTGCTCACAAATACCCAGCGGGCTATTGCTTTTCAATATTCAGAAATTGTGGAGGGATTTAATTCAGAAAAGGTATGGGGAAACCAGTCTGTATTTCCTCTTTCAGAACATGACGGAAATACAATCTGGTTATGTGAAATGGGAATATGGATATTACCGCCCCTCACTTATCTTGCCTGTTTTATCGTGGCGGGAGTTGTGTTTTACAGAACCAAAATCAGAAAGCCTTTCATGATTCTAACTGCTTCTGCAAACCGAATAGCAGAAAATGATTTGGATTTTTCTATTTCGTATGTCGGAAATGATGAAATGGGTTTACTCTGTAAAGCCTTTGAGAAAATGCGCTCTGCGTTGGAAAGCAACAACCGGGAAATGTGGCGACAGATGAATGAGCGAAAAAAGCTAAATGCTGCTTTTTCCCACGATTTGCGTACACCGCTTACTGTAATTGAGGGGCATTTAGGCATCTTGCAGAAATATACACCGCAGGGAAAATTAAGTGCTGACGATATTATGCACACCTATGCTGCCATGGCCGGACAAATTGAACGACTGAAAAACTATACTTTGTCCATGAACACATTGCAGCGCCTTGAAGATGTACCGATTGTAAGACGGCAAGTTGAGGTCAACGATCTAACTGTGAAGCTCAATGATACCGCTGAAATGATCTGCGGAAGCAAGAAACTATCTGTTTTGAACAAGATTACTGCTGCTCAAATCAACGTTGATCCTGAAATTGTTATGCAGGTTTTTGAAAACCTACTATCCAATGCCAACCGATATGCAAAAACCGCTATATCTATACAGTATGCCGTTGACAATGACACATTTTCAATCATAGTAGCGGACGATGGAAAGGGATTTGATGATACCGCTCTGAAATCTGCCACAGATCCTTTTTATACAACAGAAAAAAAGTTGGCTGCCGAACAGCACTTAGGACTTGGCCTTAACATCTGTAAAATTCTCTGTGAACGACATAATGGAAGTATCACGCTATCAAATGGCGTTAAAGCAGGTGCAACAATAACCGCCCAGTTTGGAATGGCCGAATAGAAAATATCTTTTTGAAATCTCCCTGTATTTTCAGGGAGATTTTTCATTTGATAGATATTTGAAAATTTCCTTTTAGAATGAATTTGTAAATCAAAACAAGTAATTTAGAAAGGCGATAATTATGTTACAGATCGAAAAAGTTTCAAAGACATATCATTCTAAAGGGATCGATTATCCTGTTCTAAAAGAAATCACTGCAACAATCCACGATGGAGAATTTGTTGCCATTATGGGGCCGTCCGGCAGCGGAAAAACAACGCTGCTTAATGTAATATCTGGCTTCATCAGTGCGGATGGCGGAAAAGTCATTCTTGACGGACAGGATATTTTAACAGGCGAAGAAAATGAGCTTGCAGAAATACGGCAGCACAAGCTCGGCTTTGTCTTTCAAGACTTTATGCTGTTGAATGGGTTGACTATCCGTGAGAATATTTTTCTTCCCCAGATTATTGCAGGTAAAGGAAAAAGCCAAATGGAGCGGAACACCCAAAATCTATTGGACGTTTTTGGAATTGAAAAAATAGCGGAAAAATATCCTGCCGAAGTGTCCGGGGGACAGAAACAGCGGGCTTCCATAGCAAGGGCGCTATCAAATAATCCGTCCATTATTTTGGCAGATGAACCCACGGGCAATCTCGATTCTAAATCAAGCACAGCCGTGATAGAGGCATTTTTGAACGCGAAATTGAAAATGAAAGCGACCATTTTCATGGTGACGCATGATGCGTTTGCAGCTTCTTACGCCGACAAGGTGATTGCCCTAAAGGATGGGATTGTTTTTGGTGAATTGGTGCGTCGCGGACAGCCGAAAGACTTTCTTGACGAACTACTGGACTTTACAAGAAAGGTAAACGGTGATGGGTATGACGCTTAATGATATTAGCAGAAAACTTTTCAAGAATAATCGGAAACAATACGGTTTGTTCTTCTTTTCCATTGTCTTTTCCATTGCAATGACCGGCGCATACGGCGTTTTACAGTATAGTCCAACGGTTACTAATGTTTTGGTTGATGGTGGCTCGACACAAACAATTTCACAGGCAATGTTTTTTGGCTCGATGTTGGGAATCATTGTTTTCCTTGTGTATGCAGACAGTATCTTTCTCAAATATAAGTCGCGTGAGATTGGAATTTTCCTTTCCCTCGGAATAGATCGGCGCAGCGTACAAAAAATTATTGTCAAAGAATACACGCTCCTTTTTCAAATTGCTGCGTTACTTGGTCTGATCCTGTCTGTTCCGCTGGCCTACTTATGCTGGACGCTTCTCAATCTCTTTCTGGAAACAAAGGAAACGGCATTTAGTATCGGCTATACAGGTTTAGGTATTGCAGTCATATTTTCCTTACTGAATTGGCTTATTCTGCGGACAATCAATCGCAGATATATTAAAACCGTTGATATTTTGAAAATCATTAAGACCTCTGATGAAAATGAAGCGACAAAAAATGGACGTTTGTTCTTGCTGATTCTCGGCGCTTTGCTTGTTCCTGCCGGAATCATTGCATTTTTCACTTTGCAGAATCTTGGAGGTATTCTCAATACATTATTCGCTTTTATTGGCTTAGCCGGAGCTGTTTGGGGCGTTTACCTTTTGATTATCCAATGTGCGTCTATTGGGGATATTCTGAAAAAGTACAATGACAAAGCATATTACAAGAATATGGTCTTTTACAATCTCCTCAAACAGAAAATTCGGCAATATACACGATCTATATTTGTGGCGACACTTCTCATTACCTTTACAATATTTGGGATTGGATTTATAGCCGCAGGATTTATCGACGGTTATAAAGTCGCACTTAATGAACCTTACGACTACACCATCAATGCTACCTATGAGCATCCCATGACAGAAAAACGCCTTGGGGAAATAGCCGAGGAAAGCAATGTGACCATTACTGATATAAAGTGTATGGATTGCCTCTTGCTCGGTGTGCAGAACACCTATAAAAATGGTGAGCATGATTGGAGTTCGCGTATTATAGTGAGCGAAGATAATTTCAATGCCTTGTCCGGTACATCAATATCTGTGCCAAAAGGAAGCTACACCATGTATTATGACAGCAGCATGAAGTATAAGCTAAACGCTTTTTCAGCAGATAGCAGCCTTTTTTATAATCCTACTACCGAGCAGGAATTTACATTGACCCAAAATGAACCGATATGCCGTGATGGGCTTTTTAATACCCGGTCTATCTTTTCCTCATTTTTAATTTTGAATGATGAGGATTATCGTGTGATAGCAGCTTCCATTACGGACGAATATAAAGCGGTTTCCTATATGGTAAACGTAGAAAACTGGCCAAGCACAGCAGATTTTCAAAATAATATTTTGGAAACTGTTATTTCTGACAACGACGGAGTAATATTCACAAACTGGCATAACAGTGCGACATTTGCCAAAACAGGAAGTCAAGCAGAGTATCTTCCCTTTGAGGGAAATGAAACTAAAATTGCCCGCTTATGGTCGTTATATCCGTTATCAAAATTGAGCAGTACGACCACACAGTTTGAAGCCTTTGCCACCTATCTTATGCTCATGCTATTTATTGCTATCGTTGCTTTTGTGTCGGCGGTAATGGTGATTGGTCTAAAACTTGTCAGTACGATTTGGGATGATACCGAAGTCTATGATGATCTGCGGCGTTTGGGAATGAAACGCAAAAAGATTAAAGGGCTTATTTCAAAACAAATGCTGTTCGTTTATTTTATCCCTACCGTACTTGGCTGTATCATCGGAGCCTTTACGACATACCGCATCATGCTGGTTTCCGACGTTATCTACATCGGAAAAACAATGCAGTTGGTTGGCTGCGTATGCTGCTTGGTAGTGATAATCCAGCTGGCTATTTTCTTCATTCTTCGGTCAAGAGTTATGCGTAACTACGCATGATAATTCTATCATTGATATAAAACTGCCGGGCGACGGCAAAAGAAAAAAAGCCGTCGTACAGCAGCCCTTTGACACGCCCAAACGACTTTGCGGCGGCTTTGAGAAATCAAGGCCGCCGCTTTTCTTTGCCCTGCCCAGGATCGGCGGCCCACGGAGGGAGCCGCCATGAAAATAATAGTAAGTAGTTCATCAAAAAAAGCCTTGCATACGCATTGGCTCCTTTCGCACCGCCTCCGGCATTATCCTGCTGGTTAATCGGCAATCAAAATTTATGGAATAGGTATGACGCCAGTTTCCCGCGTTGGGAGACTGGTGTTTTTGTTTGTCGGTTTTTGTGGAATGGCCCCGATTTGTTCCGGTGTCGTTCTCCTCCCATTTCGGATCACCCATCAACTGGACCCGTGAATCGAAATGGAGGTACATAATGCAGAAAATCAATCTTCGGGACCTGTATCCCGATATGTATAAAACAGACACTTTTTTGGAAGTGAGCGATGAAGTGCAGGCGGTGTTCCTGGCCGACAAACGAGCGGAAGCCGCACATGAGCGTCAGATGTATCGCTATAAGGCGCAATACTCTCTGGATTGCGATAATGGAATTGAGGACGCTGTTGTACATCGTTCTCCGACCCCGGAAGAAGTCATGGAGGACAAACAGCTGCGCGATCAGCTCTACGCTGCGGTGATGGAACTGCCGGACAAGCAGGCCAAACGGATCTATGCTCGGTTCTACTTGGATATTAGCGTGAAGGAAATTGCCCAGGCCGAAGGCGTTGACCCGCGCCGTGTGCGTGACAGTATCCATCTTGGCTTAAAAAAACTGGCAAAAGTTTTTTCTCAAGCGTCCGAATAATGCCATTTTTGTCAGTGTTATTAGAAGGACAACTTTTGCCTTCATTGGAACATTGATAACTGAATAGACGGCATTTCTGGTACATATCCCATGTACGAGCGGATCAGGCGCGCCGCCAAGAAGGACAAGCCAAGGAGGTGATGAACAAGGCTGTCCTGAGCGATCAACGCAAGCCTGGAACCTGGAGGTGGCACTTCAGGGCGCGGTGACTGCATGGGGGCTTAAAGATACTTCCTCACGGCCTCCTAAAGACTTGGGGGGAACCCTGCGGCGCACGAGAAAAACGACGCTGCGGAGTTATGACAGCCGCGCCAGCGGAGACCAGGAATGTCCCTATCGTCAGGGGCGCGTGGCAAATGTGACGAAAGCAACGGATATAATCTGAAAGACTGCGTCCATTTGCTGTTAGCAACAACAAGTCATCATTTGGGTGCAGCCCTTTCTTTTCAAAGTCAGATACCATGCGCTGGCAGCTTCGGTTGCCAGCTCATTCATGTGATTTTGAAACCGACTTCAAAGAAAGGAGAATCCTTATGAACCAGTTGACACAAACCTGTCCACAATCAGCAACCGATGAATTGGTTGACATCCGTGAAGTTGCGGTAGATAAAGACCTTCCCAAAGAGGAACGGATCGCGGCTTTTCTTCACCAAATCAAAAATCCCTATCGCTTTCGCTGCGGTGATTTTGTGGTAAACGCCACATTTGCCAGCAACGGGATCACATTGGAGGAGTGCCTGCAAGGGATTTTAAGGTAATCGACATCCTCGCTCTTTTGCCAAAAGCGTGCTACGATGTGTATGGAAAAGGATGAAAACTGAAAACCTCAAAATCCACTCTTTTCTTGCGGGAGCTTCCGGGAGGAAAGGAGTGCTTTTTCATGCCAAA
>OLFZ01001981.1_pt1 | contig 15261 bp, 6 predicted proteins | sample 1604861 | NCBI WGS metagenome assembly OLFZ01 (sample SAMEA3888895, study PRJEB22519) | human gut metagenome | biome: human gut; feature: human-associated habitat; material: faeces | place: Denmark | collected 2011 | reverse complement strand
GGAGCCAATATCGTAGAAAAAGGAACGACCAACGGTACGATTACCGACATGAACGGACAGTTCACCCTCACCGTTAATCCGAAAGCCGTGTTGCAAATTTCCTATATCGGTTTCAACACGCTGGATATGCCGGTGGGAAACAAATCATCGCTGACGATCAAACTAACGGAAGACACAAAAGCGTTGGATGAAGTGGTCGTCGTAGGCTACGGTGTGATGCGTAAAAGCGACTTGACGGGTTCCGTCGGCTCCGTAAAGTCGGACGTAATCCAGAAACAGGCGATTTCATCTTTCGACCAGGGCTTACAAGGCAAAGTGGCCGGTGTGCAGGTTATGGCAACTTCCGGTTCTCCGGGCGGTGTTGTCGATATTCGCATTCGTGGCGGCAACTCATTGACTTCAGGTAACCAGCCTTTATACGTAATCGACGGTTATCCTGTTACGGCAGGCGGTTCGGCCGGTGGTTCCGGTGCCGGACAGAACCCGCTGGCGACTTTGAACCCTGGCGATATCGAAAGCATGGAAATCCTGAAAGACGCTTCCGCCACTTCCATCTATGGTTCACGTGGAGCCAATGGCGTTATCCTGATCACGACCAAAAGGGGTAAACAGGGGAAAACGACGGTTACTTATGACGGTTATGTCGGTTTTCAGCATGTTGCCAAGAAACTGGATATGATGAACGCTACAGAATGGGCTGAAATGGTAAACGAGGGAGCTGAAACCGATGGTCGTCCCATTTATTACTCAAATACATCTTCTGACCCTTTGTATCCTGCAATGAGTCAATTGGGCGAAGGGACAGATTGGCAAGATCAAATTTTCCGTACTGCTCCTATACATAGCCACAACGTTTCAGTAAACGGAGGAAGCGAAAACACAAAATTTGCTGTCGTTGCAAGTTACTTTGGACAAGAAGGTGTTGTTAAAAATCAAGATTTCAACCGTGTATCCTTGCGAAACAACATCGATACGAAAATCTCTAAAGTTGTCGACCTGTCCACCAGCCTTACGATCAGCCGTGTTTTTGCCAATACCGGGCGTGAAAACGGAGATGGAGGAGGAAACACTTCCATCATCAATGCATCACTCGTCATGCCGCCTACAGTTCCGATATACGATCCGACAACTGGAGAATACGTCCGTTTAAACTATCTGCCAGGATCTTCTACCGTTCCGAATCCGGTTCCCTACGTTAAACATCTTCAAGATAAAGGGACCATCGATCGTATATTGGCTTCTGCTGACCTGACATTCCACATCATCGACGGACTGACACTAAAAGTCAGTGGAGGAGCAGATATGTCAAACGCGTCACGTGAAGTGTACGAACCGAAAGAGACGTACAGAGGCTACAATGCTAATGGCATTGCAGAACAACAAAGCCGTAGAAGTAGTTCCTATTCAAATGAAAACGTATTGACTTATATCAAAAAAATCGGCCAACACTCTCTGAATGTCATGGTCGGTTCTTCTCTGTTGTACGAAGAAAACAAGACCGGTTCTATGACTGCACGTGATTTTATCAGTGACGTATACGGATATAACAATTTAGATGCCGGTGCACAATGGGACAAACCAAATACCGGAAGGAGTAAAAGCACATTATTATCTGGTTTCGGCCGTATCAATTATGTCCTAATGGACAAATATCTTTTCACTGTAACAGGACGAGCCGATGGAAGCTCCAAATTTGGTGCAAATAACAAATGGGCATTCTTCCCCTCATTCGCCGCTGCATGGCGTATCAATCAAGAAAAATTCATGAAAAATATTGATTGGATCAGCAATTTGAAAATCAGAGGTAGTTGGGGTGTGACAGGTAACCAAAATATTCCGGCTTATTCGTCTCCCGAAAAGATGAATACATATACATACCCAATCGGAGGGGTAACTAGTGTTGGTATCGGTGCCGGTAACATGCCAAATCCTGATTTGAAATGGGAAACCACTGCCATCACCGATATCGGGATCGACTTGGGAGTATTCAACAATCGCATCAATTTCACAGCAGACTATTACTATAAAAAGACAACCGATCTGTTATGGAACATTTCCGTTCCATTGACAACTGGTTTCGGTACTGTTTTGAAAAATATTGGCAGTTTGCAAAACAAAGGTCTTGAACTAAGTCTATCAGCCGATGTTCTGACAGGTCCATTCAAATGGAACACCATGCTTAACTGGTCAACCAACAAAAATAAAGTGCTGGAAATCCCCGGATATATCCCGACCCAGCAAGGTACGATCTCCGGACACCTGAAAGTAAACGGTAGCTGGCTTGAGCCAGGATTACCAGTCGGTGTATGGAACTTGTTGAAAACAAACGGTGTGATGCGTACGGAAAAAGAATGGCAAGACGCTGCTCGTGTTGCAGATTCCAACTTCGACAAAATAGGAGATATGAGTTTTGTGGATAAGAATGGAGATGGCAAAATCAGTTTTGGAGAAGACCGTCAGATCGTTGGCGACCCGAATCCGGATTTCATCTTTGGTTGGACCAACAATTTCTCTTATAAGAATTTTGATTTATCTGTTTATATCAATGGTTCCGTCGGTAATGACATTTATAATGTATTACGTGCAGAAACAAATATCGTCAGTGCATGGGGTAATCAGCGGGCAGAAGTGAAGGACCGTTGGACTGTCAACAACCCGAACGGTAAATACCCGCGTGCTCACGTGTTAGTAAACCAAAACTTGTTACAGTCCGACTATCTGATTGAGGACGGTTCCTTTTTACGCATACAAAATGTCACTTTAGGTTACACATTCCCCAAAGTTTCATTCCTTCGTTCTTTACGTATTTATGCAACCGCACAGAATTTACTGACTATCACCGGCTATTCCGGATACAATCCAGAAGTAAATAGTCAAGGACAAAGCAATCTTCAGTTAGGTGTGGATTACAATGCCTACCCGACTGCTCGCTCTTTCATTCTTGGTGTAAACATTGGTTTTTAATCATTTAAAACGAATTGAATATGAAACTACATAAATATATAATCGGATTAGCATTACTGGTGTCCTCTTCCTCTTGCAATTTTCTGGATGAAGAAGCATATGAATTCATCACACCCGACAATTTCTACAAAACGGAAGCCGATGCAAATGCTGCACTGACAGCTGTCTACAATACATTTGCCGATGAAAAAAGCTATAGGCGTTATATTTGGATGGGAGCTGATTTTCCCGGCGAAGCGGCCAATGCCAATGCAAGCGCTCCTTCGCGTGTAGAAATGGACAATTTAACTTGGACACCGACCACTGATTTTTGTAAAAACATTTGGCAAATCTCCTATTCTGCCATTCGGCGTGCAAACAATTTATTACTGAACATCGATAATATCACATTCAAATCAGAAGAGGTAAGAAAGCAGATTGTCGGACAAACAAAATTCTTACGCGCTTTAGCTTATTTTGATCTGATACGCTTTTATGACCATATTGTTGTCATCCGAGAAACCGACAACTTAAATGATGAAGCTCCTTCCAACCAAGGAACAGATGACGCAGCCTGGGCTTTAATTGAAGAAGACTTATTGTATGCAGGTTCTGCTCTACCGATAAAATGGGAAGATTCGAATGCCGGACGTGCAACAAAAGGTGCAGCAATGGCTATGTTGGCAAAAGTCTACCTGACACAAGCCGGATGGCCTTGGAACAAAAGCGGTTTTTGGGAAAAGGCAGCTTCTCAAACAACTGATATTATTAATAATGAAGGGACTTTTGGTTATGGATTGGAAGAAAATTTCCGACGAATTTTCGACGTGACAAACGAACATGGAAAAGAGTATATTTTTGATATCGAATTCCAAACAAACATCAATGGAAACGACTCACCTGCCATAACTGGAATGCGTGGTTATAACATAAAAAAAACGGACGGATGGTCTTCATTCATTTCTACCCCGGAATTCTATAAATCATATGAAGTGGAAGACAAACGAATTTCCACCACGTTTGTTACAGAATTTACCGATATAAATAATGGCAAACAATATGTTTATGACCCGGATAATATAGCAGAACCCTCTTTTCCTCTTTGCCACTTTGCTAAATATCTTGATCCGAACGACAATCAATCAACTTCGGCCGGAGACTATAGTTGCAACAGAAAAATCATACGCTACGCAGATGTTTTGTTAATGCAGTCCGAAGCCTATTGCGAAATGAATCGCATCGGAGATGCACTGACAGGTATCAATCGGGTACGAGCAAGAGCCGGACTCAATCCGATCCCTTCATCCATTTCACAGACAGATTTGCGGAAAGCAATCATACAGGAACGTACTTGGGAGTTCGCAGCCGAAGGACATTCCTTATTCGACATGAAACGGCAGCATTGCATGGCAGAGCGCTTGGGCAGAGCTGTAGATGATAAATATTATTCATTACCTTTGCCTCAGGACGAAACGGATAAAAATCCGAATCTGAAACAGCATCCGCTGTGGTAATTCGATAATTGATGATTTATCTGTTACTTTTGGCTTGACCCAAAAGTAACGGGTAAATCATCAATTACCATCCCTATTTTTTAGATAACCTTTTAATTCTTACTATATAATGAAATGTTTTTATTCTTTTTTATTTTTATTAGGTAGCCTGTTAGCAAGCGGGCAGACCACTGATGTAAAATACCTGTCAGGACAAGGCTCGGACGATGCGGTCGAATGGGACTTCTTCTGTACCGGTGGCAGGAAAAGCGGGGAATGGAATAAGATCAAAGTTCCCTCCTGCTGGGAAATGGAAGGATACGGAACCTTCAATTACGGACATGACAAGCCGAAAGCCGACGAATCCGGATTGTATAAAACAACATTCGAAGTACCGGCGACATGGAAAGGCAAACGTATATTTATCGTTTTCGAAGGTTCCATGACCGATACGGAGATTAAGGTAAACGGAAAACAGGCAGGTACTCCCCATCAGGGAGCTTTCTACCGATTCAAGCGAGAGATAACCAAACTGGTCCATATGAACAAGGAAAACCTTTTGGAAGTCAAAGTGAACAAAATGTCATCCAATACCAGTATCAACGAAGCAGAACGGCAATGTGATTTTTGGGTATTCGGAGGCATATTCCGTCCGGTTTACCTCGAAGCTGTTCCTAACAACTTCATCGAATATACGGCGATCGATGCCCGGCAACATGGCGAACTGAACGCAGATATATTTATAGACAAGAAACTTTCCGACATAAAAGCAGAAATAGAGATCAAAGATGTCCAGAACCAGACGATAGGGAAAATCACATCTGCTCCCATAAACGAAAAAACAGGCAAAATATCCCTCTCTGGCAAGATCGACAATATCAAACCCTGGTCAGCCGAAGACCCACAACTGTACACCGCCATAATCACCCTTCGCCAGAAAGACAAGGTACTGCATACCGTAACCGACCGGATCGGGTTCCGCACAGTCGAAGTGAAACCGAAAGACGGTGTTTATATCAACGGTGTGAAAATGCGCTTTAAAGGGGTGAACCGCCACTCTCACTGGCCCACTACGGGACGAACGACGAACAAGCAGCTTAGTGTTAACGACGTCAAGCTGATGAAAGAAATGAACATGAATGCAGTCCGCATGTCACACTATCCACCTGACAAACATTTCCTGGAAGTTTGCGACTCTTTGGGGATGTATGTGATCGACGAACTGTGCGCCTGGCAATATCCTCCTTATGATACGAAAGTCGGGACCATTCTAGTTGGGGAAATGCTGAAACGGGATCTCAACCGTCCGTCTATCATTTTTTGGGCAAACGGGAATGAGGGAGGCTTCAATTTTGACCTCGACCCGCTATTTCCACAATATGACCCGCAAAAACGAGCTGTCCTGCATCCCTGGGCGTTATCGGGAAATATCAATACGGTACATTACATCAAATATAATTCTGGAATCGGCAATATGTTCCACGGAAGGGATATCTTCATGCCGACAGAAATCCTGCACGGATTATACGACGGTGGACACGGAGCCGGACTCGACGACTACTGGAACCTGATGCTTTCCAATCCGCTTTCAGCCGGAATGTTCCTTTGGGACTTTACGGACCAGGCAGTTGTTCGCGAAGATAAAAACGGATTCTACGATACCGACAAGGATCACGGAGCCGATGGCATAGTAGGACCATATCGAGAAAAAGAAGGCAGCTTCTTTACAATCAAAGAAATATGGTCGCCTATCCATCTGCCGGAACACTATCTTACACCGGGATGGGATGGTCGTTTCGAAATAGAAAACAGATATGCGTTCACAAATGCGAACGCTTGTAACTACACATACCGGCTGGCTAAAATCAACTCGCTTGCGCAAAAGACCATACAATCGGTTTCCGGCAAGATCGCTTCCCCTGATATCCGTCCGGGAGAAAGAGGGTATTTGCAACTTGAACTTCCCTCCGGCTGGCAGGAATACGACTTTCTATATGTTACGGTAAAAGACCGTTACAACCAAGAGTTATTTACCTGGAGCTACGAGATCGGCACACCCGACCGTCTTGCCAACCGTCTGCTGCCACAGGAAGGTAGCACACCGGCTGTAAAAGAAAGCATCGATAACTGGTATTTTTCGGCTGCCGGTACGGAAGTAACGTTCGACAAACAAAACGGCCTGCTCCGGTCAGTCACTTCCGGAGGTAAAGCAATCCCGTTGAACAATGGGCCGGTACTGATATCCAATCAAGATATTATTTGTAAATCAGTAGAATATAAGCAAGTGGAAGGAAATCCTCAACTGATTGCCACTTATACGTCCCGAAACGGAAAAAATACAGTCTACACATTCACTTGGACCATGCTCCCTTCCGGCATCGTAGAACTGGACTACAATTACCGCCCCCAGGACATGGTCAAGATGGCGGGTATCACGTTCGATTTCCCAGAAAAAGAGATCGCCGGAGCCACTTTGCTCGCCAACGGACCATACCGTGTATACAACAACCGGATGAAAGGCGGTTCGCTGAATATCTGGGAAAAGAAGTATAACAACACTATCACTGGTGAAAGTTGGGACTATCCGGAGTTCAAAGGATACTATTCTTTATTCTACGGGATGAAGCTCGATTGCCCCACTCCATTCGAAGTTTACAGCGGAAAAGAAGATGTCACCTTGCATCTCTTTACCCCAGCCGTACAAGAACAATACGATCCGAAACGCAACCACACGATTGTCGACTATCCAAAAGGAAACCTCTCTTTCATGAATGCAATTCCGGCTGTCGGAACCAAATTCGGAAAAGCGGAAGATTTCGGTCCTCAATCTCAACCGCATCGTGCCAGAGGAAACGGACCGGAAAATAATGTCAGTGGAAAATTGTATTTCCGCTTCTGATAGAAGCAAAAACAATTGGAATAAATTAACAGTTATATTCGGAATAGCCCAGAATAACTGTTAATTTTTTTTGTTTAATAATAACTTTATCTATATTTGCAGAATATTGAATGAAATCAGAGATCGTGAATAAACAGCATCTAATAAATATAAACCTAAATCAGTTATCCAATGGGACCATGAAGTCAAAGAACCTTTGCATATAGAGAATAACCACGGCTATTCTTAATATTTATACAGTTAACTTATTGAGTAGTAACTTAAATCACCATGTAAACATGAAAAATAACAAAATGGCAATAATTTGCCTGCTTTCTCTTTTGCCCAGCATCAGTGTTCTGGCAAATGAGAATTACATCACGGACCCTGCAACGAGCCTGCGGGGAAAATCGGACTCGGCAGTTCCTACACGTTTGCAACAAAACGGAAAGACCATCACAGGAATCGTACAAGACGCACTCGGCCCTATAGCCGGTGCCAACATTATCGTAAAAGGAACGACAAACGGGAACATTACGGACATGGATGGTAAATTCATGCTTGAGAATGTGCCCGCAAACGCTACCCTCGTTATCTCCTACATCGGATTTACTCCACAAGAAATACGCGTAGGGAATCAGACCACCTTTAATATTACTCTCCAGGAAGACTCCGAAGCACTGGACGAAGTTGTAGTAGTCGGCTACGGTGTCATGAAGAAAAAAGACTTGACAGGAGCCGTTTCACAATTGAGCAGCAGTTCGATGAAAGACCTCAAAGTGTCGCATCCGACAGAAGCTATGGCCGGAAAACTGGCCGGTGTACAGGTACAACAAGTCGGAGGGCAACCGGGACAAGCGGCCACAATCCGTGTGCGCGGGTCCGGCTCCATCACGGCATCCAGCGCCCCGTTGTATGTTGTCGACGGATATCCGCTGGGAGAACAAAACCTGAATGCGATCAACCCGAATGATATTGAATCTATCGAAGTATTGAAAGATGCTTCGGCAGCCGCGATCTACGGTTCGCGTGCAGCCAACGGTGTCGTATTGGTCACAACCAAGTCGGGAAAGACCGGCAAGGTCAGTGTAAGCTTGGATATCTATGCAGGTTTCCAGAACGTAACAAAGAAGATGGACCTGATGAACGCGCAGGAATTTGTCGAATTCAGCCGGGAAGCCTTCAATAACAACTACATCAGCAAGGTTCCTGGAGCATCCGCTAGCGATCCGCTGAGTATGCGTCCGTCCGGAAACCGTTATCGTTACCCGGCTATCTACGACGATGCCGCCTATATTGCCTCTTTAGGTGCCGGTACGGATTGGCAAGACGAAATTTTCCGCACTTCCCCCGTACAAAACTACCAGTTGACAGTAACTGGTGGCGATGAAAAGACTAAATATATGTTCTCTGCCGGCTATTTCAACCAGCAAGGTGTCGTTATCAACAGTGATTATGAACGATTCTCGGCAAGAGCCAAAATCGACAGCGAACTGAACAGTTGGTTGAAGCTGGGTGTCAATCTGGCTCCGACTTACATGAACGCGAACAAGACAACCCAAGGCCACTGGGCAAGTGACGGTGTCATCAATGCAGCTTTGGCGACATCTCCCGTAGTACCTGTATACAATGAAGACGGTACATGGGCTTCACAGTCCATGTACGCCGTCGCTAGCGACGGATTGACCGGTGTACCGAATGCTGTGGCCTTGACACATATCCACAACTACGACACAGATCTCCGCCTGTTCAGCAACGGTTATATCGAACTTTCCTTGTTGAAAAACCTGAAACTGAAATCTACCATCGGTGCCGATATCCGCGAATACAGAGGCGAATACTTCCGTCCGGCAACCATTCCTAATAACGGTAACGTGGCTCCTCTCCCTTCAACGGAAAGAAAAGCGACAGAGAAGTCAACCGAAGTTATCAACTGGCTGAACGAAAATACGATTACTTATTTCGAATCGTGGGGTAAGCACGAACTCGACGCTGTTGCCGGTGTCACTGCACAGAAAAACATCTACCGCTACACAGAGGCTACGGGTTCCGATTTCCCGAATGATAAAATACAGACACTCAACAATGCAACAGTAAAAAGCAGCAAGTCAGAACGCAAGACCTGGACATTGCTCTCCTATCTGGCACGTGTCAACTATCGTTATAACAACAAATACTACCTGACCGCATCCATCCGTGCGGACGGTTCTTCCCGTTTCGGCAAAAACAACCGCTACGGTTATTTTCCTTCCGGATCAGTAGCATGGCGTCTGTCTCAGGAAGACTTTCTGAAAGATGTAAAATGGCTGTCGGACATGAAGATCCGCGCAAGCTACGGTATCACAGGTAACAATAATATCGGTGATTATGCGTCGATCGGTATCATGGAAAATGCTAACTATGTATTGGGAACGGGTACGGGTAATATCGTAAACGGTGCAGCCCAAAAGAGCTTCTCCAACGCTGACCTGACTTGGGAAAAGACACGCCAGACTGATCTCGGTTTCGAAATCTCCGTTTTGGACAGCCGTCTGTCTTTGTCTCTGGACCTATACTACCGTAAGACTACCGACCTGTTGATGGATGTAGATATTCCGACAATCACCGGATTCGAAAAGGCTATGCAGAATATCGGAAAAATGCGTAACAAAGGTCTTGAAATCACCCTTAGCGGTACTCCGTTCAGAGGCAAAGACTTTACTTGGGATGCAACCGGGAATATTTCTGTCAACCGTAACAAAGTATTGGCTTTAGGACCGACAGGAGATCCGATCTTCAGCGACGGCGGTGCCGGAACAACCCACGTCACAATGGTAGGCCAACCGATCGGTGCTTTCTACGGGTATAAAATGCTGGGAATCTTCAAAACGAAAGAAGAACTGGATTCATATCCTCATCTGGCCGACACACAAGTGGGTGACGTCATGTTCGAAGACGTCAACGGAGATCATAAAATCGATGCCGACGACCGCACAATCATCGGTAACAATATGCCAGACTTTACCTGGGGTATGACACACTCCTTCACCTTCAAGAACTTCGATGCCAGTATATCCCTACAGGGGGTTGTCGGAAATGAAGTACTACACTTGGGTAGACGCTTCTACACACAGGGCGAAGGAAACCAGAATCAGCTGAAAGAGATGATGGGACGCTGGCAATCAGAATCAAACCCGGGTAACGGATGGATTCCGAGAGCCAACTCACAGCCGACCGGGCAGAACAATGCCATTTCCTCACGCTGGGTAGAGGACGGTTCTTTCCTCCGTGTAAACAACCTGACTGTCGGTTATACGCTGCCTGAAGCATTCACCAAGAAATGCAGCATCCAACGTGCCCGCGTATATGTTTCCACACAAAATCTGCTGACGATCACAAGTTATAGCGGCTACAACCCGGAAACAAGTTTCAAGGAAGACAACGTGACGGCTCCCGGTACCGACTACGGTATGTACCCGCTGTATCGCACCTGTACTTTCGGTATTAACGTAACCTTTTAAATAGCAGACAAATTATGAAACTAAAATATAATCTGATCGCAATAGCCCTTCTGGGATTTAGCTTCTCATCCTGCAGTGACTTCCTGGAACAGAATCCGCAAACGGATTTAAGTGAAAACGATTTCTACAAAACGGCCGACGACATCCTCTCGGCAGTAAACGGAGTCTACTCTTCTCTACAGGAAGGTGACATATACGGTAACTGGTATGTTTTCGGAGAAATTCCCTCCGACAATACCCGCAACCAGCTCTCCGGTTCAGTAACCACTCAGAATGAGTTCGACCAGTTCTACATCGACACGCAGAACAGTATGATCGCCAATTTCTGGAAAGCAGCCTACAAAGTTATCAACCGTACCAATACGGTCTTAGGACGTATCGACGGAATCGAAATCAATACTGAATTGGCAAACCGGTATAAACTGGAATGCAAGTTTATCCGTGCCCTGATGTATTTCAACCTGGTCCGTGTCTACGGCGATGTGCCTCTGGTACTGAAAGAGATCAGCATCTCGGAATCTTACGACATCCTGCGTGAACCAAAAGAAAATGTTTACAACCAAATCATCGCCGACCTGAAAGAGGCACAAGATCTCCCTGTTTCCTATTCGACAGCCGAAGACGGGCGTGCAACCCAAGGAGCAGCCAAAGCATTATTGGCAAACGTCTACATGACTTTGCACAAATATGCAGAAGCGGAAACTATCTTGGCTGAAATCATCAACAGCGGACAGTACAGTTTGTTGGAAAACACACCGGGCAGCCTGAACATCGACGGCTACAAAAATGTGTTCAGCCCAGTTAACCACAACAGCAAGGAAGGCATTTTCGAAATCCAGTTTCTGAAAGGCGGCTATGGAGAAGGTTCCAACTATGCCAATAACTTCGCACCTGAAAACTCAGGAACGAATGTGGTGGCAGTCGGTGGTACAGGTGGTAATAATATCCCGGAAATGGACATCTACAATGCTTATGAAGAAGGCGACCTTCGCCGTGATTTCTCCATGTCCCTCGGATATTACGATAACCGCAAAAACAACGAATGGGTGGAATCCCGCTATGTCTGCAAGTTCATGGATGTTCCTTATCAGAACAATGATGCCAGCAACAACTATCCGGTAATCCGCTATGCCGATGTGATCCTGATGTATGCCGAAGCATTGAACCAGAACGGAAAGACGGCAGAAGCCTGCAAATATCTGAATATGACACGCCGGCGTGGTTTCGGTTATCAGACGACAGAGACCAGCCCGGTCGACCTGCAGACAACCGACAAGGCCCAGTTCGCCCTGATGGTAGAACAGGAACGCCGCGTGGAACTGGCATTCGAAAATCATCGCTGGTTCGACTTAATCCGCACCGGACGTGCTGTTGAAGTGATGAGAAGTAAAGGATTCTCCCTAAACGAAACAAACCTTATCTGCCCGATTCCGCAAAAGCAGATCGATGTCAATCCGAAACTGACACAGAACGACTATAGAATCGAATCCCGAAATTAATCGAAAAGAAAGTGTATCAAAATCCCCTTGTTCCCGCGCTTGATATAATGCGATCCCGCGTCAAGCGCGGGAACAAAGGATAGTTTTGATACACTTTCCTGCTTTTTTTCTATCTTTACAGCATACCTAAAATAATATAACATGAAGAGCTGGACAATTTTATTAAGTACGTTGTGTTTATTCTCATGCAACCAACAGGAAAATAAATTTGAAAAATATGTAGACCCGCTGATCGGTACAGATATCCGCATCGTACAAGGAAAAGACAAGAACTCGACGGAAGAACGCGGACAAATCATGCCGGCAGTCGGGGTTCCACACGGTATGACCAACTGGGTGGCACAGACACAGGCGACCGAACAGAAATGTCCAGGATGCAATCCAGGGATTCCGGGCCAGCCACTGGATGAACGGCTCCTGTACACAAGACTACGGCAGCGTCACAATTATGCCGCTCAGCAATAAGCTCGAAATAGACCCGGTCAAACGCGCCTCCACTTTCGATCACACTCAGGAAACAGCAACTCCCTCCTATTATTCGGTCGACTTGAACGACTATGACATCCATGCCGAATTGACCGGACTCTCCCGTGCAGGCATCATGCAATTCTGCTTCGAACAGGATGGCGACCACTACATCGTGATCGAACCCAATAGTGATGAAGGTGTCGCCTTCGTCGAAATCGATCCGGAGAAAAAAGAAATAACCGGTTACAACCCCGTACACCGCATCTACCAAGGATACGGTAAGGAAGCCGGATTCAGCGGACATTTCGTGATTCAGCTGAATGAAGAGATTGCCGACTATGGCGTTTGGGACAGCACCACGATCACCCCCGGACGAAAATCGGCAAAAGGACAAAAACATGCTGTCGGAGCTTGGATCAAGCTGACTTCCGATAAGCCGGGGAAAATACTGGTCAAAGTTGCCACTTCCTTTACGAGCATCGACAATGCCCGCAAAAACTTGGCTGCCGAAATTCCGGGATGGAACTTCAACGAAGTGCGACAGGCATCCTCCGACATCTGGAACCAGGCATTGGGGCAAATCGCAGTAAAAGGAAACAACGAAAAAGAAATGGTCAAATTCTATTCAGCTCTCTACAACGCACACTTCCTGCCCCGCACATTCAGCGACGTGGACGGCTCCTATCCGAGATTCGACGGTAACGGACAGATTATGAAGATGGACCACGGAACCTACTATTGCGACTTCTCACAATGGGATACCTACCGTGCCGTCCACCCTCTATTCTCCATCCTCACCCCTTCCCGCAACGGGGATATGGCACATTCGCTCGTGTTAAAAGGACAGCAAGGCGGTTGGTTGCCCATCTTCCCGTCCTGGAATAGCTACACGGCTGCCATGATCGGTGACCACTGCATCGCCATGATCGGAGACGCCATCGTCAAAGACACTCCGGGTTTTGACTATGAAGAAGCTTACACGCTGATGCGCAAAAACGCTTTCGAGGCCAATCCGGACTCCGGCAGCTATCGCGACGGGAAAGGCCGACGGGCAATGGAGTCTTACCTGAAATACAATTACGTGCCGTTAGAGGATCAAGTAACGGAAGCATTCCACCGTCGTGAACAAGTATCCCGCACACTGGAATATGCCTATGATGATTTTGTCCTTGCACAGGTTGCCAAGAAGTTAGGCAAGACAGACGATTATAAAGCACTCATCAAACGGGCGGAAAACTACCGGAACGTAATCGACCCCGAAACAGGCTATGCCCGTGGACGCCATGCCGATGGAACCTGGATCGAGCCGTTCGATCCGTTTGCCTCCACTTCGTTCATCTGTGAAGGGACTCCTTACCACTACACCTGGTATGCTCCCCAGGACATAGCCGGACTGATCCGGCACATGGGCGGAAAAGAACGTTTCATCAACCGTCTGGACAACTTCTTCGAAGGAAACTATTACTGGCATGGCAACGAGCCGGGACACCACATCGCCTATCTTTTCGCTTATGCCGGTGAACCTTGGAAGACACAAAAATGGGTACATGATATCATCAACCGCGAGTATTTCACGACTCCCGACGGACTATCCGGCAACGACGATGCCGGCCAGATGTCATCCTGGCTGGTCTTCAGCATGGTCGGCTTCTATCCGGTCTGTCCGGGCATGCCCTACTACGTGATCGGCAGCCCGTCATTCGAAGAGAGCGTTATCACACTTGAAAACGGCAAGAAGTTCACGATCGAAGCCCCAGGAGCATCGGACAAGAATATCTACATCCAGTCCGTTACCCTTAACGGTCAGCCGTACGACAAGAGCTATATCCTCCATACAGACATTATGAACGGAGGCAAACTCTCGTTCGTCATGGGAGATAGCCCCAATAAAGAATGGGCTTCTTCCGCCGGATCGCTTCCACCTTCAATGGGGTTATAAAGAACGACGCATAAAAAAATCATTTACATATTCCTGCTCTGCCTCACCGTCCTACCAGACACAGGGCAGGAATTTTCAATATAGAGAAGAAAGCGGTAAAAACCGGAAAGGTAATCTACGTGGAATAAATATAGCTTTTCTTTTAAATTTTATTATATTTACGCGCTAATCGATAGGGTATATGGAATATTCAGCAGATTTAAAGGCCTTCAATCAATTATTCGCAGATTATCAAGGACGGTTCATCCGCTTTGCGAATATATATGTGAGGGATATAGCTGTTGCCGAAGATTTCACTATAGAAGCGCTGATGCAATACTGGGAAAACCGGAACACGCTGAAGGCCGATTCCAATGTTCCGGCCTATATACTCACGATCATCAAAAACAAATGTATCAACTACCTGCAACATATACAAGTCAGGGAAGATGCCAGCGAACATCTGAAGAATCATGCCGAATGGGAACTGAACACCCGCATCTCCACCCTCGAAGCCTGCAACCCGGAAGAACTGTTTACAGCCGAGGCACAGGAGATCGTA
>OLFZ01001969.1_pt1 | contig 15345 bp, 9 predicted proteins | sample 1604861 | NCBI WGS metagenome assembly OLFZ01 (sample SAMEA3888895, study PRJEB22519) | human gut metagenome | biome: human gut; feature: human-associated habitat; material: faeces | place: Denmark | collected 2011 | reverse complement strand
ACATATTGGTCATCAGGAAGCACTCGTCCATAGCCTTCTGATTCCACTTGTTATCACCAGCCGGACAGAGATGACCTCTATCATAACCGCTGTTGTAGTAATCTGCCTTTGTTCCCTTAGGAGATGGCATATCCATATCATCCTCAAAGTCGCCACGCTTCAATTTACCCGAAGCATGAGCACGGGTCAAGGTCCATGCCACCCAGTTAGGCTGACGGGTATCGTGATTATATGATACGGTATAGGCAAAACGCTTTCTGATGGTTTGCGATACCTTTTTCTTTGAAACCGGAATTTCCATTCCCGGTGCATCCCCCTGTGCAGCTGGCAACATAGAGGACGACAAGCCCAAAGTAGAGAGCAAAGCGATGGCGCCAGCTATCACCCATCCTCTCATTTTCTTATTGAATTGAATCATCTTTATTTTATATGAAGAGATTATTATGTATCTTTATAAAGAAATCATTATGTACTTATCCTATCCTGCAGGATTAATCTTTTCCAGCATGATTTCTATCAGTCTCGGAACCCCATAGTCTTCTATCTCACTTTCCTTGATCCAGATGTAATCATCTGGGAGTGGAGGACGGTTTTCTGTTTCCAGGAGATAGAAATCGGCAAGAAGGATGCGATGAGTCAGTACGTGCTTGACATCTTTTGCCAGCAAAATCGGATTCTTCACGAAAGAAGGCAGATCCTTTACATCCGAAACATTATAAGGCTCCCATAATCCCTGCCAGATATCTCCTTCTCCACGGCGATGGATGGCAACCATCGGTTCGGATATTCCAATACCATTCGCTGCCGAAGATTTACACCTTATATATATATAGGAGAGATGGCGGGTCTTCACCTTCACGGTCTTGTTCTTCACGGGCAGTTCCTCTACCCTGCCGCAACGCAAAGCCTCGCAGGTTTCTGCAAGCGGACAGAGCAGACACTTCGGAGACTGGGGGGTGCATTGAATCGCACCGAAATCCATCATTCCCTGATTATAGGATGCCGCATCTGAGGCAGGCAAGAGCGATTGAGCCAAAGCAGCAAACTCCTTTTTCCCCTGAGTTGAGTTGATGGGAGTATCGATGCCGAAATATCGTGAAAGCACCCGATAGACATTGCCATCAACCACAGCTGCCGGAATATCGAAAGCGAAAGAGCCGATGGCAGCAGCGGTATAATCGCCTACTCCCTTCAGGGATTTGATGCCGTCAAGGGTGTTGGGGAAAGAACCGAGAGCCACAATCTGCTTGGCAGCAGCATGAAGATTGCGGGCACGGGAATAATACCCCAAACCCTGCCAGAGTTTCAAGACATCATCCTCGCTGGCTGCAGCCAGGTCTTCTACCTTGGGATAGGTCTGCATAAACCGTTCCCAATATTCCCAACCTTGGGCTATGCGGGTCTGCTGAAGGATGATTTCGCTCAGCCAGATGGCATAAGGATCCCTGGTTTCGCGCCAAGGCAGGTCTCTGCCGTTCTCACGAAACCAACGGATAATTTCTGTTGAAAAAAAAGAGTTATTGATCATTATTATGCTTTTCTTCCCTACTGCTCCGGATATTGCTCGTAAATCTTCAGGTCAAATTCATTGGCAAGCGCATAGGCATGCTCCATGATATCGGCAAGGATATGCTCGTAATTAACCCATACCTTATCCTTGATGAAGAAATAGAATTCGATAGGAAGACCGCACTGGGTGGCTTCCATGTGGCGAACCATCAAGGTAAGTTCCGTATTCACCTCAGGGCGCTGACGCAGATATTTCTCCATAAACCTGCGATAAAGCTGGAGATTGGTTGGAGCCAAAGCTGCAGGATTCTTCAAGTCCTCAATATCCTTTCCTTCCTGAATATCCTTTTCTATCGCCTTCTGAAGAGATTCCTTCAACTTGAAAGAATCCTCAGTGGCGAAATGCTTGGCAAGCAAGGTCTGCTTCAAGGTCTCATCTACCAATCGGATGCTACGGAAATCAAAATAAACGATTCGCTTCACTCTTCTTCCCCCACTCTTCTGCATGCCAATCCAGTTCTGGAACGAACCGTTCACCAGGGTAGCAGGCGAGATAGTAACGATGGTATTATCAAAATTACGCACCTTTACGGTAGTAAGTGACATATCCTCCACAATACCATTGGCATCTACCGACTTCACGGTAATCCAATCACCCTTGTGCAACATATCATTGCTGGTGAGTCGCACACCGGCAGCCAGACCGAGGATGGTATCCTTGAAAACCAACATCAAGACAGCCGAAGTAGCACCCAAGCCGGCAAACAAGGTCATCGGACTCTTACCCAACAGGATGGCAACCACTACCACTCCAGCCACAAAGAGCATCAATACCCTGAGCACACCGCAGAAGGTATGGAAATACTGCTGAGCCGAAGAGCGGCGCTCTCCGCTATTCTCCAATCCCTTGAAGGAACCGATGAACACCAATACCGTACGTACCGACATCACCACGATATAGATACCCGTAGCACGCTCCAGAATCTCCTTGAATATAGGATATTCCAGATAGATAAGCGGCATGAGCGACCATATTACCACTGCAGGCACGATATGACAGGCAGAAGTGAGCACCTTCTTATTCAGCAACACATCATCCCAGGAAGCCTCCGTCTTTTCCGTAATCTTCGAGATCAACGGAACTACAATCTTACGACACAGGAAATCGCTCAGCATCGCCAGCAAGATAGCGGTGATGGTGAGCAGGATATGACGAAGCATAGGCACGTAATCGCCGGTGATACCTGCCCATGTTATCATTTCATCTACAAATCTACGAATTTCTTCCATAAACTACAAACAGTAAACTATCAATTCTTAACTATCAACTCCCTATCATGGTTGGCAAAGCAGGTTACAAACCTTGTCTGCAAAATGTCTGGCATTGCTGCCATGCATGATTCCATTATTGATGATAGAGAAGCAAAGCTCATGTCCATTGGCTGCCGTACAATAGCCAGCCAGCGAGATGATACCGGTCAGGGTACCCGTCTTTGCCTTGACATTGCCGTGGACACTGCCGCTTTTCATACGCTTCTTCAGGGTTCCATCCATACCTGCTATAGGCAAGGAATGAATCAGATGCTGCTTGATGTTATCGTTGCGGAAAGCATAACGGAGCATCATCACCTCCAGCTCGGCACTGAGATAGTTGTAGAGCGACAAGCCCGAACCATCTGCCAGTCTGTAGCGGGAAGCATCCAGTCCCAGCTTATGGATCAACTGCCGTTCCACGTTGCGGGCACTCTTGGCACTTGCCGGACGGTTGCCCGTAGAAGCCGCAATCTGGTAATACATGCACTCGGCATAGAGATTATCACTCTCCTTCATCATCTTATGCAGTACCTGGTCCATGGTATGGAAACGGGTACAGATGGTAAAGGCATTGGCAGGACAGGTCTTGGTAGATGCATACATCTCCTCATATTCGATGCCTGCATCCTTCAACTTAGCCAGGAAACGGTCCATGAAGATGTCCTTGCGGGAGAACACCAATGGCGAAAGTACCGGATTATCATCATCCCAGCACCAGCCTTCGCCCAGCAATGCCGCATCCTTCATCGAACGGTCGGCATATACATTACCCCGAATGGTATCCACACCCATATCCTTGAGACTGTTGACAAATGCCGTCAGGTCATCACTGTTGAAACGGGGATCCATACCTCCCACACAGTAAACATCACCCGTCAGCACACCATCCTCTATGGTTCCGGTATATTTCAACTGAGTTTTGAACTGATAGGAACCACCCAACTTGTCAAGTGCGGTGATGGCTGTCAAGAGCTTCATCGTACTTGCCGGGCGCATCAGCTGTCGTTCGTTGTGCTTGTAGATGCAGGAATCAGCATCCATATCCCAGACCATGATCCCCACCTGCGATGTCTCAAACATCTTACTTTCCAAGAGTTTGCCGATACCTACCTGCACCGATTCGGGCCAAGGCAGCTTCAAAGTATCGGCAGCCAGGGAATCCAACATCGTGGAGTCGGTCACTTCCGTGTCGTCCTGCGGCTCCACCACTTCTCCTTCAATCACATCCTGAGCCTTCACAGGCATCGCCATGAGCGTTGCCATGATGAAGCTCATCATCATATATATAATCTTTTTCATTGTCTTTTACTAATTTCTTTCTCGAAAGCCTCTTCATTATCGGGCTGCACCGTTACTATATTATGATGTCCGTATTCTATCACCAGACAATGATCCAATCCCAGAAAGGTCTTGGCGGTATGCACGCTGGTGATGTCGCATACCGGCACATTCCTGTTGGAAGAGAACCTGCCCTCGTTGATGATGAGATATTCCATCTCGTCATCTCGGTCGATAGGTTTCACCTTCTTGAATGTATAGGTGGTATTCAGAATACGCTCGATCATGCCCACAATGATGATGGCAACGAAAATGCCAATAATCGCCATCTTGACCCAGAAGAAATATCCTGCCAGGAGGGCGAAAACCACCACTCCAACACGAGCCGTCGTATTGAAGCGCTTATGAAAAGTTCTATCTGCCATATCTCGTTCTTTTATCTTTAAAATAGCGTTTTCAGCTACTATTTGATAGTCTAAAAGACTATATTACCTTAAAATTCGCTGCAAAATTACAAAAAATCCCTCTCTTATTACTCTTTTTAAAGAGAAATTAGTACTTTTGCAAACAATTAAGCATTATTAGAATAAACTCACATGGTTTATAAGTATGATTTTCTGATTATCGGCTCAGGAGTTGCCGGTATGAGTTACGCTCTGAAAGTAGCCAGAGCGCATAAAGGTAAAGTGTGTATGATCTGCAAAACCTCACTCGATGAGGCAAACACTTCATTTGCACAAGGTGGTGTGGCGTCAGTTACCAACTTGGAAGTAGATAACTTCGACAAGCACATACAGGATACAATGATCGCTGGTGATTACATCAGCGACTATCAGGCTGTGAAGCAGGTTGTCACCATGGCACCAGAGCAGATCAAGGAGCTCGTGCAGTGGGGTGTCAACTTCGACAAGCAGCAGGATGGCAAGTTCGATCTTCATCGTGAGGGCGGACACAGCGAGTTTCGCATTCTTCATCATGCAGATGATACAGGTGCTGAAATCCAGCGCGGTCTGATGGAAGCTGTGCGTAACTGCCCAGACATCGATATCAAGGAAAATCATTTCGCTGTAGAAATCATCACTCAGCACCACTTGGGTGCCCGTGTTACCCGCCGTACGCCTTATATTAACTGTTACGGAGCCTACGTTCTGAATCCTGACACCCAGAAGGTGGATACCTATCTGAGCAAGGTTACCGTGATGTGTACCGGTGGATGTGGTGCCGTTTATCAGACTACCACCAACCCAGTCATCGCTACCGGTGATGGCGAGGCGATGGTTTACCGTGCCAAGGGTACGGTGGCTGATATGGAGTTCGTACAGTTCCACCCTACAGCCCTCTATCATCCTGGAGAGACCCACCCTGCATTCCTCATCACCGAGGCAATGCGTGGATACGGCGGCATCTTGCGTCTGCCTAACGGCGAGAGTTTCATGGAGAAATATGATGAGCGTCTGAGTCTGGCTCCTCGCGATATCGTGGCCCGTGCCATCGATAAGGAGATGAAGATTCACGGATTGGATCATGTATGCCTGGATGTTACCCATAAGAATCCTGAGGAGACCAAGCGTCACTTCCCTAACATCTACGCCAAGTGTCTCAGCATCGGCATCGATATTACCAAGGAGTATATCCCGGTTCGTCCTGCTGCTCACTATATGTGTGGTGGTATCAAGGTAGATTTGAACGGATGCTCAAGCATCAACCGCCTCTATGCCTTGGGCGAGTGCTCTTGCACCGGTCTGCATGGTGGCAACCGTCTTGCCAGCAACTCGCTCATCGAGGCTGTGGTATATGCCGAGACTGCTGCCAAGCACAGTCTGGAGCATGTAGATGAATACGACTTCAACGAGAAGGTTCCTGCATGGAACGACGAGGGTACCCTGACCAACGAGGAGAAGGTATTGATTACCCAGAGCGTCAAGGAGGTGGGCGAATGTATGAGCAACTACGTGGGCATCGTGCGAAGCGACCTTCGCCTGAAGCGTGCCTGGGACCGCCTCGACCTTCTTTACGAAGAGACCGAGAATCTCTTCAAGCGTGTGAAGGTAAGTAAGGAGCTCTGCGAGCTCCGCAACATGATCAACGTGGGTTACCTCATCACCCGTATGGCTATCGAGCGCAAGGAGAGCCGTGGTCTCCACTATACCATCGACTACCCTGTTCACGCTTACGACAAGAAATAATGAAGAAAGAATAAGATAGAAAAAAAGCTCGAATGCATCAAACATTCGAGCTTTTTTTATTTTCAAGAATTAGAGAATTTTCATTCTGCTTATTGGATGCAGAAGAATTTCCCGCCTATCTCGTCAGCGAGAACTTGATGCTCAAACCGAAATCCTGCGTGGTCGTCGGATAACTGCTGCTAGACAAGAGCGGCGTATTGGTCTGGCGATCATAGTAGAAACTCATGGTGAGCATCTTGCTCAAGGTATAATCAGCCGTAAAACTCAGCTTCAGGGCATTGTTGCCGCTGCTGGCGCTGCTCGTCATCGTGGCTATATCACGGACGATGGCTGCCTGCTTGCGGAAACTGAAGTCGAGACGCAAGTTCAGGTCGTGATTAGGACCATAGTTCCGGGTCTGATTCTTGCCCTTGCTTCCGTTTCCGCTGTTTTGTTGGGCACCCGTTCTTCCCTTCACCTTGTGTGCCTTTGGAGCACCGAAGAGATTGAAATTGTTGATGCGATAGCCCATACCTACCACCCAGTCTTTGCTCAGCGCCTCGTTCACCTGTACACTCGTCATACTGAGGTTCAGCACTCGGGTCTGGCGATACTCACCCTTGATAGTCATATTGTTGTTCAGCGTAACATCCATACCGAGCAATGGCGAGAATGCCTCGTTGATGCTCACCTGCGAAACATTGAACATGCTGCTAGGCGATGGATTGCCCGTAGAGGCATCCGTCACGAAGCCCAGACCATTCATATACTCCTGATAGGTACTGTAGCTGCTATAGCTGCCCACGGCAAAGATGCTCTTGTAGGCGTGGTTGATGTTCACACTCTTGAAGTGCTCACGGAACCAAGGCAACTTACCCAAGCCACTATAGCGCACCGTCCAGTTTGGCAAGAGTCGGCTCAATGCCGGGAAGATGGAGAGCGAACTGCCGCCCATCGAGGTATAGGCATTGAGGAATGCAGGAATCATCACATCACCGCTATACGGATTAACCGGTGTGCGGGAAGCATCATACTTGCCTCCACCCAAGGTAGAACCCGCAGGATATACCGTTCCGGCATACTGCGACTCCACTCGCTGGCGGAAACCATCGAGCGAGTTGACAAACTTCTCGAAAGTCTTGCTGCGATAACCACTGTTGGCATTTCCGATTCCCTCGAAAGCCGAACTCAGCGAGATGGTAGTCATCTGGAAAGTTCCGCTCTGGGTGGTCGGTGTACCCTCATACATATATTGTATGCTCTTTTGCGTGGTCATGGTGCGGGTGGCAGAAAGGTCTATCTTGAAATCCCTGACTGGTTCCAGGGTGGCACGCAGCTGCAGATTCTCGGTCTTGCTGGTAGTAGCCGGCGTAGCAATCGAGTCGTTGCAGAGCAGCCAGTCGTTGTCTCTTGCCTTTCCTATATAGCTGTCATCCACCAGTCCGAAGGCGAAATCCAGTCCCGGCGCCATCGTTCCCACTTTCTTCTGTCCGAAGGCATCACCCACGTTAGGAGTAAAGCCCGGCAGAAGCATCTGATAGTTGTTGCGGTAGGTGAAGCTCACCTTGCGCAGCATCATTGCCAGTCGGGCTGCCGTCTGGGCAGTCCGATACCATCTTTCGTTATCGAGCGGCTCTTTCGGCATCACCGTAATCTTCAGCTTCATCATGCTATCCACCTTCGACTTGATACGGATCTGGTTGTTATCCACCTTTTTATATTTCAGATGATACACCTTTCCATCCTCCGTCTTAGCAGAAATGATGAGTCGCTTGCTGTTCTTGCCATGTCTGATGAGCAGGGAAGTATCCGGCAGGAGGGTGATTTCCTTCTCGAAAGCCTTTCTGTTTTTCGGAAGCGCCTTCGCCAGATCTACCTGATTCTTCCGTCTGGCTTCCTTCTCCTTCTTCTTCCTCTCTATCTCACTCCTGCTTATCGAGCGGTTGAATCGGTCATTCGCCTTCTTGAGGAATGGGATGTGGTTGTAGAGGCGCACCAGGTCGAAGCTTCCGTTAATCGTCAGCTCGCGCTGGGTGTTGATGGTGTTGCCATACGAGTTGCCGTTCTCATCCTCTGTACCTCGCTCCCAAGTATAGTTAGCGTTGTAGGAGGCATCGGTATTCACCCAGTCGAAGACTGGCAGCAGATGGATAGGCAACTTATAGGATGCCGTGAAGTTCTGACTGTAGTCGAGCGGAGTACCCCAGCTCTTCACACTCTGCCATACCGAACTCCGATACACCGAATCCTTCCAGGCATAATACTGGTCGGCATAGAGATCGGCATTCACATCCGGATAAGGCACATCTACCTGTGCATGGGTGGCACTCTGGAAGTTCATGTGCAGGTTCTTGGTCAGATCCCAGCGCAGAGAGAACTCGCGGTTCCAGAGGAACTGGTCGCTCACGGTGAGCGGCAGCTGCGAATTGAGCGTACTCTCCATATCGCGTTCCTGCAGCTCATAGGTCTCGTGCGTCATCTCCGTATTGAAGGCGATGTTCTGAGGCAGCCAGTTTAATCCGAACCGCTTCAGGATGTCGAGCCACTTGCTCTTGTTCTTCCACTTCTTGAAAGGTTCCCACGCCTTATAGACCGGTGTCCAGGAATAATCCAGGGCTCCGCGCCAGTTGTCCCGATTCTCAAAGACCGTGGTCTCACCCGTGGTATGCTGATGGGCATGACTGTAGGTAAACGAGAAGTTGGCTGGATCGTAAGGCATCGGATGACGTCGGGTGGCGATACCTACCCGGGCATTGGATACCGAGAAGTTGGTCTGGGTGACTTTGGTCACGGCGATGTTCTCGATAGAGTCCCGCTCAGCCTTCGAACCGGCGGCATCCAGCGCATCCTTCAGTTCCAGATCCGTATCCAGCGGATTGTATTTCGGAGAGGTCTTCTCCTTCGTCACACTATAATATAAAGGTATGCTTACCTTCGCCTTGTCGGGGAAGAACTTACCCATCTCCAACGAGGTGGTCACGCTATAGGAACCATAATTATCGGTGCTGCGGCTAGCCACACCGTCTTCCAGTCCGCCGAAGCCTTCGCTCATATAGCGGCCGGTGGCATTCACGCTACCCAGGTCGGAGAGCTGCACGTTCAGATTGGCATTGGCAGCCCATCCTCCCTTGTTGTTATGCTCCAGAAGCCGGAGCTCGTTGACCCAGACTTCTCCACTCTTCACCTCATCCGAATTGTTTCTCACACCTATCATCAGCGTCTTTACCTCGCCCAGGCTCGGATTGCCCACGATGGTGATCCGGTTGCCCGGATGTTCTGCATCCATCATCATATAAGGTGCCATATAGGAAGCCATGCCAGCAGCCTTCGCCTTGTTGCGCTCCTTCTTGAGGCTGGTAAATACGCTCAGGGTTACATTGAGCATATTCTCCTCCGGCCAGACCAGCTTTCTGTCGGCAGAACTGTTGCGGTTATAATTGCTGCGAGGTTCGGTCAGCTTGAGCGGAATCTCATACTCATAGTAATTGTTCTTATAGTCGCTGCCCAGACGGATGAAGACCGCCAGCTGGTCGTTCTTCAGATTGGTGGCGTTCTGCTCCAGGGCATTGGCATGGGTAAACATCTGGATGCGCTTGTACTGGCGGAGATCGAGGGTAGAGTTCTTATATACCGCCTTTGCCTCGCCATGGGTCAGATCCTTTACCACCAGACTCAGCGCCTGCTCGTTTGCCTCGACAAGCTGTGGCTGCGATGGGTCCTGTTCACGGCTGATACCCGGAGGAAGCACATAGTTGACCGGTGTCTTCTCGGCGTTTTCCTCCAGACTGACTGCACTCGCCTCCAAGGTTCCGCCACTGGCTGCACCCAACGGCTGGTCGTAGGTACGCCACTTGCTGTGCACCAGGTCGAGCGTACCGAACCGGAGCACGATAGGCTTCTTGAAGTTGGTGAGGAACATTCGCATGAAGCGGATGCTGGAGAAATCGTTGATGTTTCCCTGGCGTTTCTCAAACTCATCCACAGGAATGCGGAACTGATACCAGGTAACCGTGGATTTCGTGTTGTCTCGCCAAGTCTGGGTGTATTCCCGCTTATCCACGATGAAGTTGCTGCCCACCACGAGATCTTCCGGTCGGATGCTGACGTGATACTGGAAATACTTCTCATATTCATTCAGCGTATAGTCCTGGTTGATGTCCTCCACATCCGGTGTCGATTTATAGGAGGTATCATAACTCTCAGTACGGCTTTCGCTGTCAGGCGAATTGCCCTGAGGGTTGTTGATATACTTGTATCGGTGAAGGATGGGCGCACGCATCTCATCCCAGTCAGAGCCTCTGAAATAGTGATAGTTATCCCGGGCTGGGTCGGCAAAGATACTGTCGAACACCGCCTGATTCACCTTGCCCTGTATCTGGTTGAGATAGGCACTCTTGTAGAATTCCTGCTCTTCGGCATCGGTCAGACCATTGAATCCCACATCCTGCAGGGCACGGCTGCCGCTGGTGGTGGCAAAAGCATAGGTCACGGTGCTCTGCGTAGGAATCTTACCCCACTGCGTATAGGTGAAGCTGTTGCTGCCATCCACCGGCATTCCGCTCTCATAAAACTTCTTGCCATCCCGCAGGATATCCTCGCTCACCTCGCCCAGGTTGATGTAGAAGTCGCCACCGTAGTCGGCAGCATCCGATTGCTCTCGGGAATAGATGAACGGATCGAGCATCCAGAACTCGATATACTCCACGTTTGCCTGCTCGAAATCGTTGGTATCCAGCTTGCGCATCATTCCACCCCAGTTGCGGGACGGGCTGGCAAGGGTACCATCCGACTGCAGATCGGATACATTGAAGTTGTAAGGTCCCGGCTCCGATGGATAGTAAGCCAGATTGAGAACACTCAGGGTGCTGGTGGCTCCCTGATAGGTGCTCTGCTGACGCAGAGGGAAAAGCTCCTTTACATACACCTCTCTCACGTAGTGGTTGCTCAACTGCTTGAGGTCGCTCTTGATATGACCCGGAGTGAGCGAACTTCCCCTTCGGGTGAAGAGCGGATCGATGGTGTACCAGGCTAGGCGGGAACGATGGAAACCGCTGCTCAACCCCGTCTTGTCATTGTAATCATCCTTGAAGTTGAGCGACGGCACACTGGAGATAACCCACGAAGTAGGAGTCATCACGTCGATGGTTCCCTTGGTATTCTCAAAGTCATCAATATACGAAGCATTGTCCTGCACTCCTCCTGCCTCGCCCGCCAGAAGCTGGGCAAACTCACTCTTGAAGGAGATGTAGGAAGGTTGGGTGAGATGCAGGAACGGTATCTTGTCGAGCATGTTGGTAAGCCATTGGCTCTCCTTCTTCCAGTTCAGGTTGATGCCCCAGAGCGTATTCTTCAGCGGTTCGCTGCCCATCGCCACCTTGTTGGTGAGCGCCTGTTCCGAGAGATGCTGCAAGGTTCCGCTGATCTGGAAATTTTTGGAGAATTCATACTCCCAGTTGAATTCTACCATCGTCTTTCTCATCTGCCCGTAATCGGTATTGCTCTCCAGGGAGACGTTGACCGCCGTACCGGCATCGATGATGCTCTGGTTGAGGATGGTCACCTCTCCGGCATTGTAATCCACCGAGTAGTCGGTACCCTCCTTCAGGGTAACGCCACCTGCCGTCACCACTACCGAACCCTGCGGCACATTGTAGGCATCGAGGGAGATGACATTGGCTGCCGAGCCCTTGAATTGTCCCACGATGAGATACTTATTCTTTTCGGCTATCTGCCTGGCGATGGTCTTCGTACTGTCATAGAGTTCGGTGAAGGCATACTTCTCAGCCTGCTCCTCAGACACGCCCTTCTTGACGAGATAATCCTGCATATAACTGCCGAACGGTTCCACCTTCGGCATGAACACGCGACCATTCGATACGGTATAGCCCTCTACATAATCGAAGTAGCCATTGCTGCGCGCCTTGTTGTTGTTATCGAGTCGGTCGGCACCCAGCACACGGATGATAGGCTGGTTCTTCACCTGCGTTTCCGGAATGTAGTTGACATAGACACCCGTAGTATCACTCTGATATTTCACATCAAGGCGGAACTTGTCCTTTTCCACCTGCGAAGAGAGATAATATACGTTCTTCATCATCAGGTCCCAGTTGCCCTGCTGTGGATTGCAACTGGTATTCTTCAGCGACTTCACGAAGAGAGCCTGCTTGGTATCGGTGATATCCGAGGCAAACTCGCCCACCTGATAGGTCACTCCGCCATAGGTATATTCGTATGCCACGGCAAGAACCTGGTCGGTCTGCAGACCAGACTTCAGCGAAACATATCCCATCGCCTGGTTCACGGTATATTCAGAGGAATTGAGCAGACGGGCACTCTCCAGTTTCTCGAAATCGCTGCCGCCTATCAGTCCGCCACCTTCCAGAACAGAGGCTGTCTGGTTGATGTCACGGGCAGCGGCAAACTGACCTGTCATCGATGCATACTCGGTATTCGCCTGGTTAGCCGGCACCATCGTTCCTCCTGCCCCCCACATCGGGTTGCTCACCTTTTCGTTTTCACCCAGGTCGGTCAGGGCGATGATGTTTCGGGTATTCGTGGTGGTTCCCGTCTTGTTGGTTACCCAGATTTCCACACGGTTGATGGTGATACCCGTCAGCAGATTCGGCAGTTTCTGCATCCAGGCATCATAATGACTGCGGAAATACTGAGAGAGGAAGAAGTGACGGTTTTCCTCGTAATCTGCCACATTAAGCTCGAAGGGAGTAAGCTGCACGCCACCCCGGCTCGATACACTCTTGGAAGCCGACTTCTTCTGCGAGAACACCGTCTGCAGCTTGAGCTTGCCAAACTGCATATCGGTTCTTACACCGAAAAGACTGCTGGCGCCCTTGATGAGCGAGGAGTTGCTGGGAAAGGATACATTGCCCGCCTCAACCAGCTTGATAATCTCATCTTCCTTGCCATCATACTTCAGTTTCATGTTCTGGGCATCGTAGTCGAAGGTGGCATCGGTGTTGTAATTCAGGTTGAGGTCCATCTTATCGCCCACCTTTCCATTCACGTTGAGATTGATTTTCTCATCAAAGTTCATCATCGTGGTCTTGCGGTTGCGGATAGGCAGCGACGGGTTGTCGATATTCTTCTTGTTGATACCAAACTTCAATTCGGCAGTACCCTGGGTCTTGACACGGATTCCACCGGGCCCGAAGATTTTCTCGGCAGGTCCCAGATCGAAGTGCATATCAGAGAAATCGAACTTCTCCTTGCCCTTCGCCTGATAGATTTCATCGTTCTTCTGGCGATAGAAGGCATTGCGCTCGTTCTGTTCCGTCCATTTCATATATTCATCCGGAGTGAGCATGATGGGAGCCGAAAGCCAGGTATTACCCATCCGGTTGCCGATGACATAACGGTTGAGGGTATCATTGTAGATGACTTGATACCGGAGGGCATCAGGACGCTTGAGGTCGAGCGGACTCTGATAGAGATCGCTCAGGGAATAAGGTTGGGTAAGCTGGATTTTCCAACGGGGATGCAGCAGGGAATCAGGAATCGTATCCTCATCCACCTGAATGGGCTGGTGCTTTGGAAGCTTCTTGTCTTGCTGCGGAAAAGGCAAAGCGAGGGCGTAGCCGAAAGTTGCCACCATCAGCCAAGCCATCAAAAAATAAAAAATTCTTTGCCCCTTCATAAAGTTACTGGATTTGCTTCAGCCAGAAGTGATATAATTTACTTCTGCCAGAAGTTACTTAATTTGCTTCAGCCAGAAGTTATTTAATTTGCTTCAAGGCAAGCTTTACAACCTGCTCCACCGGCAGATCAGGCTGCGCCTTCAGGATATCCACAACAACCTTGGCAGAAGGTGCCGGCGAGAAACCGAGCATGGTGAGGGCACTGACAGCCTCATCCTTGACCCCATTGTTCACCATCACCACATTACCGCCATTAGCCGGCAGCTCATCGGCAATGCCCAGACTCACGATCTTATCCTTCAGGTCGATGATGATGCGCTGGGCAGTCTTCAATCCGATACCCTTCACGGTCTTCAGCATCTTCTCGTTGCCTGTAGAAATCACATTGCAGAGTTCGCTTGGCGACATCGACGAGAGAATCATTCTCGCCGTATTGCCTCCCACACCCGATACGGTGATGAGCTGGCGATAGAGTTCGCGCTCCTGCTTGGAGGCGAAACCGAAAAGGGTGAAAGAGTCATCTCTTCCACCTGCCACCAAAACCTCATGCACGTAGAGTTTTACTTCCTGTTTGCCCTGAATGGCAGTATAGGTATTGAGCGAAATATTGAGTCCGTACCCCACTCCTGCAGTCTCTACTACTGCCATTGCCGGGGTCAGTTCGGTCAGATCGCCATGAATATATTCTATCATTTTTATTTTCTCCTTACTATTTAAACACTTGGTTATACCTCTTTCATAAATTAATTATAATAATATGAACGCACGGAATAGGGATTTATTGTATCTGGCATTGGATTATATTGCCGACATCCCTATAAGAAAAAGCCTTTATCCCCTATGGAAATTGTTTTTAGAACTAGAAGAAATCTCCGTTCAACGTCGTTGAACCGACATCCAACGTCGCTGAACGTACATTCAACGTCGGCAAACGGAGATTCAACATCGCTGAACGAAGATTTCTATTAGGTACAGGAACATTTTCCTTTAAAGGTAGAAACAAATACCTTTAAGGGCAGATACAAATTCCCTTAAGAGTAGAAACAATTTCCCTTAAGGATAGAAGCTAATTTAATCAGGAGCAGAAAGAAATCACTCATTATCCATCGACAAACAGAATAGGAAGAACTAAGGCATTCTCTTAAATCCCTGAAATCACGAAACTGTAAGGAATCTATTCAAGAGCCCTTACAATTCCCCCTTCATTCTACCTAGAAACTATGATTTTATTACCTTTTGCAAGTTTTATGAGTTAAAAATCTATTAAAACGTCACGTATTTCAAGAAAAAGCTATACTTTTGCAACCGGAAATAGATATCTAGAAGGAATTATCCAAAATAAACAACAATATAAAAGAAATAAATACATCAAATGAAAAAGTTTAGAGCAGCCGTAGTAGGTTACGGCAACATCGGTAAGTTTACAG
>OLFZ01001963.1_pt1 | contig 15422 bp, 10 predicted proteins | sample 1604861 | NCBI WGS metagenome assembly OLFZ01 (sample SAMEA3888895, study PRJEB22519) | human gut metagenome | biome: human gut; feature: human-associated habitat; material: faeces | place: Denmark | collected 2011 | reverse complement strand
TCCATTGTATGATATGGGAAAAGGAAGTCACTTGTCAAAACTAGCAGAAATGAGTAGAATAAATATGGGGATTCAGAAGGGGTATTCTATAATTTATAATAATTCGTTAAGTTATTAATCATAGTTCTTATTATTTCTTGATTCTTGTAGGCGAATGAATCCTGTGTATAAAGATAACCTAAGAGGATATTAAAAGAAAGGAAATATACATATGGAAATAAACGCAAAATTGTTTAAGATTGCTTATAAAAAGTTAAAGTCAAGTTTATATTATGATAAAACGCAAACGATATTACGAGATAAGTTAGTAAATTTTGAATCAATTTGTACCAATGTTGACCGCTATCTTGAAGAATTATCAGAAATATTTTTATCTGAAGATACTAGAGGGGAGATGTTTGAGAAAATACTTTCAAGTATTTCTTTTCATGCATTTCCGAAGAAAATATTGCCTGAGCAATCAGTTATGATTAAGAATTATGCACAAAAAAATATTGGAATTGTAGATAATCAGTATTTTATAGATATGGATATTTGTGGACATATATTAGGTGTTTTATGGTTACTGTTGATTGGATATAAAGTAGATGAAAATATGTATGAGCATTCATATGGAAATCGAATTCGTAGGAATTTATATAATGAGTTTAGTGCGGATCCCACATATTCACCATATTTATTTGAACCATATTTCCAGCAGTATGAAGGGTGGAGAGATACTGCCATGAATGAGGCTATGCAGCATTTACATGCTGGACAAGACGTGGTTATTCTTACATTGGATTTTAAAAGATTTTATTATTCTGTTGATGTGACAGAGACTCTTTTTCAAGAAATGTATAATGATGTAATGGATGAATTTGATACAGAAAATTCTGTGTTAATAGAGTTGCATCAGTTTATGTTTCAAATTATAAAGAGGTATTCGGCGTGTTTTACAGAATTTGAAAATCGTAATATACTTCCAATTGGATTTTTGCCATCTAATGTTTTAGCAAATTACGCGCTTCGAAATTTTGATAAGGCTATAGCAGATGGATGGAATCCTATTTATTATGGAAGATATGTTGATGATGTAATAATTGTTGATAAAGTTGAATCCAATAGTGACTTATGCAAAAAGGCAAAGACAAATGATTTGGATGCAAATGATATTATTGGCTATTTTTTACAGAGATGTTCTGGATGGAAAGGATTAAATGGCATACCTTGTCAAAATGGCACAAAATATGCATTGCTGCAACAAGAACACGAAACGGATAATACTTTTAGATATGTATTAAATAAATTATATAACCCAACTGCTTATGACTTGTCGAAAATAGTTATCCAAAATGATAAAGTTAAGATTTTTTATTTTAAAGAGGGAGAATCAGATGCATTAATTACCTGTTTTAGAGAGAATATTGCTAAGAATAAAAGTGAATTTCGACATATGCCAGAAGATGAAGCCATTTTTCAAAAGGATGATTATAGTAAAATTTATGATTTGAAAAATGATGAAACGCTTAATAAATTTAGAGGAATATCTGGAATTTCAATAGATAAGTATGAATTATCTAAATTATTAGGAAAACATCTTCGCATTGGAGGTTTGATTAAGGATGTGCGGGAAACTGGATTTGAAAGACATATTTCAAAAATATTTAATTCCAGGGTTATTATAGAAAATTATACAGTTTGGGAAAAAATAGTTGAAGTTTTAGTTATTAATGAATCATGGGAACCACTGAAGGTTGTTATAAAAAATATTGTAGAAGCAATCAATTCTTTAGACTATCAAAATGCCGATATGCTTGTTATAGTAAAGAATACGATGAAACTGTATTTATATGCTACACTTAGTAGGTGTTTGGCTCTGGTATGGGGGACGGAAATAAAGGAGATTATCAAAGCGGTATGCCGAGAGTGTATAAACTATGTTAATGATAGAGAGACGTGCATTTGCTATTTGTCAGAAGAACATCGGAAATCTTATTGTGAAACGAGGATGATTGACAAATCAGTAATGCCTATATTTCAGGATATGTTGGATATGGACACAATATATACAACAGAGGAGACACTTAATTTGTGTTGTTTTCAACAAACGCTAAAATATAGTAAATATGATTGGGGAGAGAATACATATGTATACTATCCATATTTAGTTACAATGTATGATTTTTCAATGATTTCTTGTATAGAGCAGTTAAATGCAACACAGAATCAATTTGATGATATGAAGAGTATATATAAGAGCCAGATTGACAATTATGTAAAAAGCAATTATGCGATTTCAGATAATGCGAGAATAATTCGGCAGATCATATATGTTGAGAAATTTAAGGATAAAGATGCATATTTGGTACAGATTAATAATTCTAAGAAAAATCGTTTAAAATTAGCAATTGCAAATGTTAGATTGGATCATGATAATTTTAAGAAAGTCGTAATAGATGATCCCAATAGAAGCTATCAGAGATATAAAGATTTATCTAAAATAATTAATGCTGCAATAGATGAGAATGCGGATATGCTTATTATGCCAGAGGCTTATGTTCCGTTTGAGTGGTTAGCTACGGTTGCAAGAACCTGTGCCAGAAATAATCTTGCAGTTGTAACTGGAATTGAACATATTAAGCAGGGCAATCAGGTTTTTAATTTAACAGCAGTTATTTTGCCATATGAAGATTTAGAAAATAAAAGTGCATTGATTTCATTTCATTTAAAAAAGCATTATGCTCCAATAGAAAAGCAAGAAATAAATGGATATAGATTGAAAGAGGTAATAGGAAAACATTATGAATTATATCAATGGCACGATTGTTATTTCCCTGTTTATTGTTGCTATGAATTAACGTCTATTGTGGAAAGAGCGATGTTTCAATCATATGCGGATTTTCTGGTAGCTATTGAATGGAATAGAGATGTAAATTATTATAGTAATATATTAGAATCGTTAAGCAGAGATATTCATTGCTATTGTGTTCAGGTTAATTCGTCTAATTATGGGGATAGTAGAATAACCATGCCGTCTAAGACAGAAGAGAAAGATATTATGAGAACCAAAGGAGGAAAGAATAGTACTATATTGGTGGATGAAATTGATATCAAAAAGATTAGGGAGTTTCAACTAAAAGATTATAATTTGCAAATGAAAGATAAGGGATTTAAGACGACACCGCCTGGATTTGATCACAAAATTGTGTTGGATAAAATAAGGGGAGAAAAATTAAAATAAAAAATATTAATGACATTTATTGACTTGCAATAATTATATATGTATGTACAATATAAATAGTAGTTATCACAAAGATTCAAATAAGTCGTAATATAAAATTATTGAGAAATAACAAGCTAACGGAAAGAGAGAAAAAATTATGAAGGGAATTATTTTAGCCGGAGGTTCCGGTACACGTTTATATCCATTGACCAGAGTAACATCGAAGCAGTTGCTCCCGATCTATGACAAGCCGATGATCTATTATCCGATGTCTGTACTTATGAATGCAGGCATCCGGGATATTCTGATTATTTCAACGCCGGCAGATACACCACGTTTTGAGGAACTGCTGGGAGATGGACACCAGTTTGGTGTGAATCTGACTTATGCAGTGCAGCCATCACCAGATGGACTGGCGCAGGCGTTTATCATTGGTGCGGATTTCATTGGTGATGATTCTGTGGCAATGGTATTGGGCGATAATATTTTTGCTGGACATGGTTTGAAGAAGCGCCTGAAAGCGGCTGTGGAGAATGCAGAGAGTGGAAAGGGTGCTACTGTATTTGGTTATTATGTAGATGATCCGGAGCGTTTTGGTATTGTAGAGTTTGATCGGGATGGAAAGGCAATCTCGATTGAAGAGAAGCCTGCACAGCCGAAGAGCAATTACTGTGTAACTGGTCTTTATTTCTATGATAATCATGTTGTAGAGTATGCGAAGAATCTGAAACCGTCTGCACGTGGAGAGCTGGAGATTACTGATTTGAACCGGATTTATCTGGAGAAGGGAAATCTGAATGTAGAATTGCTTGGACAGGGCTTTACATGGCTGGATACAGGTACACATGAGAGCCTGGTTGATGCAACGAACTTCGTAAAGACGATGGAGACGCATCAGCATCGTAAGATCGCGTGTCTGGAAGAGATCGCATATCTGAATGGTTGGATTAGCAAGGAAGAGGTACTGGAAGTGTACGAGCTTCTGAAGAAGAATCAGTATGGACAGTACTTGAAAGATGTTTTGGATGGAAAATATCTGGATGCGTTGAGATAAATATGAGTATTGAAAACGGGGTGTAGCGCATAAGTAAAGGAGAGGGTTACATGAAAAGAGGAAAGAAACTATTTACGTATTTGCTTGTGCTCGTGATGCTGCTGGCAAATACTGTAACAGGAGTTGCCGCGGAGCTGGACGAGCCGTTGCAGGAGGCGACACAGATTGTCCATGAGGATGGAAGCGGATTGCTGGCGGAAGGTGGTTTGCTGGAAGCAGGCGATGCGGTTGCGGACAGCAGTTATGACCATTCGCATGATGCAGCGATTGTGGCTGCAATGGAGAACATGCAGGATACCATAGATGTGACAGGCTATGGACTGACAAGAACCAATGTGGGAGATGTTATACACGGTATTTTGAACATGAATCCACAGTTGTTTTATGTATCGGGTGGATTTCGTTATTATCTGGATAACCAAAGTAATGTTACAAAATTGATCATTACATATAATTATACGAAGGCACAGATTACTTCTATGAAAGCGGAGATTGATGCAGAAGTTGCGAAGATGGAAGCTGCGATTGATACAACCGGGTTGAGTGATGTGGAGATTGCGCTTGCATATCATGATTACCTTGTGACAGATGTAACGTATGATTATGAGAATTATTTATCAAATTCTTTGTCGAGCGATGATTATAATATCTATGGCACACTTGTTAAGAAGAAGGCGGTTTGTCAGGGATATGCACTGACGTTCATGTATCTGATGAAACGCCAGAATATTGTCTGCGGTTATGTTTCAAGTGAGGCTGCAAATCATGCGTGGAATGCCATATATCTGAACAATCAGTGGTATCACATGGATGCCACATGGGATGATCCGACATGGGACAATCTCGGAAGGGTGAAGCATACGTATTTTATGATTTCGGATGCAACCTTGTTGTCTTTGGATAGCGATCGGACGGATTATGTAACGAGTGTTCCGTATGGCTATACCTATACCAAAGCAACTGACAGCCGCTATGAGAGTGGATTCTGGAGTGGTGTGCAGACATATATGTATCCATACAATGGAAACTGGTATTATCTGGATGGCGCATATGTGGCAGCTAATCGTAGCGCGAAATATCAGATTTCCAAGTATAATTATGCAAGCCAGACAACTACCTGTTTATATGGACCGGCATACGCGAAATGGACAACTGCAGACAATGGCGTGTGGACGGCTTATTTCGGACGTATGGCAGCACGAAATGGTGTGATTTATTTCTCAACACCGACAACGATTGAACAGTATAGCATCTCAACTGGAACGACGAAAACGATATTCACATTGCCATCAGGCACTGCAAAGGGAACCTATATATATGGACTTGGATTTATAGATGGAGATTTATGTTATGTTACTGCGGATACTGCGAATTATAAGGGGCAGGAAACTTATAATAAAGTAAGCCTTTGCACTTCTCATGTATATGGAGCGGTGCAGACAATCAATCCAACGTATGAGCAGGCGGGAAAGAAATATCATGTTTGTAAAACATGTGGATATAGTGAAGACATAGAAAATCTCCCGAAACTGGTTAAGGTGTCGACAATTACGATTGTAGGTGGCAAGAAAACCATGACGGTGGGAGAGTCATATACGGTTGAGGATTTGCGAGTGGTACCGGATAACGCTGCCAACAAGGCGGTAGCCTGGACTTCATCCAATCCAAGTGTTGCATCCGTAGATGAGAACGGAACCGTGACAGCAAAGGCGGCAGGTACAGCGACAATCACAGCAACGGCAAAGGATGGGCAGGGAGCCAAGGATTCTTTTGTTATGACAGTGAAGAAGGCCGATTCTTCAGAAACACCGGATCCGGATCCAAATCCGAATCCAGATCCGACACCAAATCCAGATCCAACGCCAACGCCGAACCCAACACCAACACCAGATCCAACACCAGATCCAACACCAAGTCAGCCGGTTACACCAGCTGTAACCGTGCGGTATACAACCCATGTGCAGACGTTTGGCTGGCAGGGAAATGAGAATGATGCAAAGACATGGTTTACAAATGGTGCGATGGCAGGAACGAGCGGAAAAGCGAAGCGCTTGGAAGGTATCAAGATTCGTGTGACGGGCAATGATAATCTGGGAATCCAGTATACAACACATTGTCAGAGCTATGGCTGGCTGCCGTGGTCTGCCAATGGCGAGATGAATGGAACAGAGGGCGAGGCAAAACGTCTCGAAGCAATCAAGATTCAGCTGACAGGTTCGGATGCAGGCAAATACGATGTATATTATCGCGTGCATGCGCAAAGCTACGGTTGGCTCGGCTGGGTGAAGAATGGCGCACCATCAGGAACAGCCGGTTATGCAAAACGTCTGGAGGGAATCCAGATTGTGGTTGTAAAGAAAGGTGCTTCCTTCAATACGAGAATGGGAAATATCAATTCCGCATATGCGCTTGGCTATTATGCGAAGGCGGGTACGTCTCCGGTTGTAAATGCAAAGAATACATCCAATGCCGATCCGCAGATTGCAGGTGAAGCACAGACAAACGTGACCTACCGTACCCATGTGCAGAGCTACGGCTGGCAGGCATGGAAGTATAATGGTCAGATGAGTGGTACAAGTGGTCAGGCAAAGCGGCTGGAGGGTATCAATATCCGTCTTTCTAACCAGCAGTACAGCGGAGACATCGTGTATACAACACATGTACAGAGCTATGGCTGGCAAGGAAATGAGAATAATCAGTCAACGTGGCGGAAGAATGGCGTGATGAGTGGTACGAGTGGCGAGGCAAAACGTCTCGAAGCAATCCGGATCAATTTGACCGGTGAGATGGCAAAGCATTATGACATTTACTATCGTGTGCATGCACAGTCATTTGGCTGGCTTGATTGGGCGAAGAATGGTGCACCATCCGGTACAGCCGGTTATGCAAAGCGTCTGGAAGGCATTCAGATCATTTTAGTTCCAAAGGGACAGCCGGCGCCGGCGAAAAATTACGGTGGCATTACTTCGGTTCGCGCATCGTATATTGCAAAATAAACATACATAAGATCCCCTCAGCATACATTTTGCTGAGGGGATTTTTTGCGTTGGAGGAGCGATGGATAGCCTGTATGGTTCGGCGTGTGGCGCCTATATATATGATGAGGATGTGCTTGATTTCCTTGTGAAATACGACAACAATCTGGCGGGGGAGATGCAGATCCTACAGCCGGACTGCAGAACGATCATTAACAGTCAGTTCCTTGTGGCGTATCGTAGTGTCTATGATGCGGCTGGAGCAGCACTCTCGGCAGATACACTGTTTCGGTTAGGTTATGACCGGATACCGAAATGCTTTGGACTGATGGATACCTCGGCATTGCAGGGGATTGGTATTGGCGCAGTTCAGACGGTGCCAGGACTTTCTTTGTCAGGAAAGGATGTGTTGGTTGGGTTTATTGATACAGGTATCGACTTTGCGAATCCACTGTTCCGCAGAGCCGACGGTACATGCCGGGTGATGGCAATCTGGGATCAGACACAGACGGCATATGAAGCGGGTGAACCCAATATGTCTGTACAGAGCGGGGAGATCGATACGCGTCCCATCTTTGGATATGGCAGGGAGTATCCGCAGGAGTTGCGATACAGACGGAACAGCCGTATCAGATTGTACCAAGCCGGGATACGGACGGGCACGGTACGTTTCTGGCATCGGTGGCTGCCGGGAACACCTATCTGGATGGGGATGATATATTTTCCGGTGTGGCACCGGAGTCGGATATTATCATGGTGAAATTAAAGCAGGCAAAGCAGCGTCTGCGAGATTTCTTCCTGATTCCCGATGGCGTTCCATGTTATTCGGAGGCAGACATCATACTTGGCGTGAAATACCTGATTAACAAGGCGATGGAGCTGGGAAGACCGCTTGTGATCTGTCTGGGACTGGGGACGAGTCAGGGGGATCACAATGGGAACCTGAATCTGGAGCTTTATCTGGATACGGTTGTGACACTGCCGGGAATCTGCGTGGTCGGAAGTGCTGGAAATGAGCTTGGTACAGGCGGGCATTTTGCAAGCCTGTCTACGATCAATCTGGGCAATCAGAACGGGATCTCACAGCCGCGGACACGGACGGTAAGAAATGAGATGGAGATCTATGTGGAAGATGAGAATCCGGGTTTTTGCACGGAGATCTGGGGGCGTGCGCCAAGTCTGTACCAGATAGCGGTATATTCCCCGACCGGGCAGCGGTTTGATCAGCTTTTTCCGAACCGTGACAGTTCTGGAATGATTACATATTTGTATGAGGGAACGACGTTGTATGCGGAAAGTGTAGTGGTCGAGAACAATTCGGGTGATCCGTTTATCCTGCTGCGGTTTGAGAAGCCTGCGACCGGTATCTGGCGAATTGAAGTGACAGAAAATTACAGCAGCTTTCCAGTAGGGTACGATGCATGGCTGCCGATCCGACAATTTTTGGGCGGCAATACGCGGTTTTCGCGACCAGATCCAGAGGTGATCCTGTGTGCGCCTGCGAATGCGCGTGGGACGATAACTGTAGCCGGGTACAATCATCTGGATAATTCGTTGTATGTGGAATCCAGCCGTGGCTATACCAGAAAAGGACGGATTCAGCCGGATTTTGCGGCGCCAGCCGTGCGTGTGGCGGGGCTGCTTGCGGGAGGCAGCGGGACGCGACCGTTGTTCGTGCGCCGGAGCGGTACGAGTGTCGGGGCTGCATTGACCGCCGGGGCGGCGGCACTTTTCTTCGAATGGGGCATCGTGCGTGGCAATTATTATGGGATGAATACCGAAGTGATCCGGCAGATTCTGATTCGCGGTGCGCGGACAGTTGTCGATATTGCATATCCAAACCCTGCGTGGGGATGGGGTGTGCTGGATATATCACGTGCTTTCGAGGTCCTGCGCGGTTAAGCAGACCGGATAACAGGATAGTTGGATGGATATCATGCTGATACTGGACAAATAGAGAAAAAAAGGGTATCATAAGGGAAATATGTCGTACGATTCAAATTTGAAAACAGGAGTTGTATAGATTATGATATGTAAACATTGTAAAGCGGAAAATGAAGATGGTGCATTGTTTTGCAGCAACTGTGGAAAACCGTTAGAAGATGAAGAATATGACCGCGAGAAAATGCGGGGGAATACGAAGCTGTATATCGGAATATCTATCGCGCTTATGATATTTCTGGCAAGTGGTCTGGTGTTTGGATTCTTCTATTTCAGTAACAAAGTACAGAAAGCCAACGATGAGCGAAATACAATTGCCTCAGAAAGCGATGTGGCAGCCAATTATTTCCGGTCACAGATCCGGGAGCAGGAGGATGCAATCACAGAGCTGCAGTCCCAGATTGATCTTCTGAAAGCATCAATCACAGATTATCAGAATAAGGAAGAAGACTATAAGAAGCAGATTACCGCGCTTGAGGATAAGGAAGAGGCGATGGATGGTCTGGCAAGCTTCACGGATGCGGTGCCATCCCAAGGCTATGAGGATATGTTTGTCAGTGATACATTCCTGAAGTTCATGACAAATGAGGCTGATACATCAGAGGAAGGCGCAGAGACAACTGAGGCACAGACGACGCAGGAAGCTGTGTTACGTGTATGTATCTCCGGTGATATTGAGGTAAGCGTAGAGTCCTCGGATGAGGATGTTGCGAGCTTCACATGGGATACTTCCCCAGTCGGACCTTCGGTAGCGAGATTACGTGTGATCCCGGGCAAGAAGGGAACGGCAATCTTGACATTCACAAACAACTTAAATGACGAGCAGATTAAGGTTTACGTCTACGTACAGTAACAAACATCCATATAGGAATTATAGAATAAATAAGAAAAGCACAGTTCAACTTTGAACTGTGCTTTTCTTATTTGTTCGATTCTTGCTTGCCAATTATACTGTTGGAGCCTTGTAGTTGTCGGAGATTGTTCCGAACTCTTTGTACTCCTGAATTCTTGACTGAATACGCTCAGACTGATCCAACAGGCTGCTGATAGAAGCGTTGTGGTTCAGGTGATCAATCAGAGTTGCGATATACTTGCTCAAGTCAGCAGACTCATACCAGTCATGGTTGAAGAGCTCTGGATCCTGATAAGTCAGGTTTGTTGTGATAACTTTCTCGATGGTACCCTCTGCCTTTGCCTGGTCGAAGATATCCAGACCAGCAGTAAACAGACCGAACGTTGCAAGACAGTACACACGTCTTGCCTTACGAGCCTTTAACTGACGGGCAACATCCAACATACTCTCACCGGAAGCAATCATATCGTCGATGATGATAACATCCTTGCCCTCGACACTGTCACCAAGGAACTCATGTGCAACGATTGGGTTCTTGCCATTTACGATCGTTGTGTAATCACGTCTCTTATAGAACATACCAACATCAACACCCAAGTGGTTTGCGAAGTAGATCGCACGGTTCATGGCACCTTCATCCGGGCTGATTACCATCATGTGATCGCTGTCCAAAGTCAGATCCGGTGTTGTGCGGAGCAGTGTCTTGATGAACTGATAGGTTGGCATGATATTTTCAAAACCGCTGTAAGGAATCGCGTTCTGGACACGAGGATCGTGAGCATCAAATGTAATGATATTGTCAACGCCAAGTCCGACTAACTCCTGCAATGCGATTGCACAGTCCAGAGACTCACGGCTGCTGCGCTTATGCTGACGGCTCTCGTACATGAAAGGCATGATAACGGTGATACGGTTTGCCTTGCCTGCCATGGCAGCGATAACACGCTTCATATCGGAATAGTGATCGTCTGGGGACATCATATTTGTCTTACCACAGATCTTGTACTCGATGCTATGGTTTACAACATCAACCATGATGTAAACATCAGTACCACGTACGGAATCCTGTAATGTACCCTTTGCTTCACCGGAACCAAAACGTGGACAAGAGGATTTCAGGATATAGGAATCTCTCTCATAGCCTGCAAATGTGATGTTGTCCTTGTGCTCGTTGTGACGTTCTGCTCTCCAGCGTGCAAGGTAGCTATCCACTTTTTCACCGAGGGCTTTGCAGCTCTCCAAAGGGATGATTCCGAGCTTTCCAACTGGAACTGTAATAAGATGACTTGAATCTGGCATGATTTTTTCCTCCATTGTGTGATTACAGCTTAGAACCCTGTATCATTTCTTTTTTTCTTTTTTGATACCTTATGTTTTCACCGTACAGTTGAAGTACAGTGTAACGTTCAATGATGCGGGACATGATACGTTCGGAATACCGCTCCTGTAATTCCTTCATGGAAAGATTGGTCGAGATGACCGTCGATTTTCCGGTAAGTCCCCTCTGGTTGATAACTTCAAAAAGCTTGGAGCAGACAAAGGCATTGGTTGTCTCTGTGCCCAGATCATCGATTACCAACAATTCGCTATTATAAATATATTTGTATAATTCTTCAAGTTCTAATTTTTTATTCATCAGATATTGTCCGAAAACCTGTTCAAACAGATCGTTTGCGGACAGATAGAGAACGGTGTGCCCTTCGTCCAGTAACGCTTTCGCGATACAGTTCGTGAGAAAAGTCTTTCCGAGACCGGTTTCTCCATATAATAACAGGTTTCCGCGTTCGGTATCCTGTGTCGCAAATGTATTCACGAAACGGTGGACAAGATGCAGCACATTTTTGGCATTGTCATATGGACTGACAGACCAGTTCCGGTTCTCCGGAATCGTGTGACTGTAATAATCCAGATCAAATGTATCGAAGTTCTCGGAATCCAGAACCTGTGTCATGTTGGACTGGCGATATAAGGCATCCACAATCCGGCGTTCAAAGCATGCGCAGACCTTGCCGTCCACATAGGCGAGATCCTTGCAGACCGGACAATCATAGATTGGTTCCAGATATGTAGCAGGGTAGCCGTGTGTCAGGAGCAGTTCCTGTATCCGCGCAGAATTGCTGCGGTTCTGATTGGAGATCTCCTGTGTGTCAGCTGCCTGTCCGAGTGCTTTTTTCTTCGCGAGCGCGATATAGGAAAGCTTGTTTTCGGATTGCAACTGTTTGATCTCTGGAATCTTCGCATAGATTTCTTCCTGCCGTTCCTGCAGGCGCCGTTTGTTGCGCAGGCGAACCTGTTCGTAATCATGCAGGATATTTTCTTTTTTCAGCAACTCAAAATTCATTGACCGTTTACCTCTTTGTGGAACAGCTGCTCCATCTCATCAAGCTCGGAGCTCATGCTGCTCTGTGTAAAGTTTGTAAATGCATTTCCGCTTTTCTTCGTGGTAGCAGAGGCTTTCTGGTTCTTGGCTGTCTCGGCGTGGGCGAGATCTTCCTGCTTGATGCCGGCAAAATCTGTCACCCCTGCGTTATGCCATGCGGTCAGAATCCCATTTACATATTTGATCGTAGGATTCTGTGTATGTAAAACTGCACGCTTGCAGGCTTCCTCTACGATATCCTCACCGAAGCCGTAGTCCTTTGTCCATGTCTTAAAGAATTCCTGCTCGATCGTTGTCGGTGCCCCGCGCTTAATGCCAAGCGTCTTGTAGAAGACACGGCAGACACCGCTCATAAGGGCGTATTGTTCCTTGGCCTGTGCCTTTGTCTGAATGCCGTCCTGATACCAGCCGATGGCGGTTGCTTCTAAGTAACGGCAGTTTTTCTTCTTCATTGTGGTACAATATTCGATCAGATACTCGAATAAGTCGACACTGAATCCAAGCGTATCATATATGTACATCAATGACTGCGTATCCGACTGTGAAATCGGCTTCTCAAATAAAGTCTCTACTTGATATAATATATCTTCCCAGTCCTGATCACGCAAGAGTTTATCGATATCTTTCTGTGTAAATTTCGGCTTTTGTGGTGCGGAAAGTTCCATCGCAGGTGTTGTGATCGGTACAATCTTGTTGGAAGCCTTCTCTGAGCGCTCCGCTGTGTCTGCTTTTTCCACATGTGCAGATGTATCATCGGAACGAAGCAGGGAAAATGCATCCGATTCTGTGGATAACTCCATTTCCGGTGCCTTCAGTGGCAGAACCACAATCCCGGTTGGCTGTCCCTTTCCGTCAAAGGTCAGACGCAGTGCATCCTTTGTCACCCAATACTTGATGGCACGGCAGATATCTTTTTCTGTGAGATTAAAATGATCCGCAATCTCGGCAACCGAGATCTGCTGTTTGCTGTTCAGCAACCGGATCAGATACAGATACACCTTTACAAACTCCCCGTTTGCATCTGTCATATAATAGTCGATAAAAAAGTTCGAGATGGAAGAATAAGTCTCGCTATTTTCAGTTGAAATCGTAATTGTCTTCATAGTTTTTTGAACCTTCCCTTCATCGCTTCGCTTAGAAGCATTTCAAATTATAGCATGAAGAAAATTAAATTCAAGCGAACATCTTTTCGGTCGGAGCGTTTACGAAAATTGTGGAAAATGTGGATAATGTGGACAATCAGTTACCATAAAAAATAAGGGTGTGGAATCAAGCCGTTTGCAGACGATTTATGTTACAATTATGTTAACTAAAAATGAAAAGACCTGTTTGGTAATTTTCCCCAAACAGGTCTGTGGATAATGTGGATAACTATTTTTTTAACAGTGTATTTCCGATAGAATCAACATTTCCGGCGCCCATAGTTATCAACAGGTCATTTTTTTTGCAATTTTTTTTCACATACTCGGTGATGCTGTCGAAGTCGCCAAGGTAGATGGCATGACCACCGTTGGCGTTGATCTTGTCACAGACATCCTTCGAGGAAACAAGTCCGGTATCCTGCTCTCTTGCGGCGTAAATATCTGCTAAAAGTACGTGATCGCAGGTTGCAAGTGCCTGTCCAAATTCGTCCAGAAGCGCCTTGGTACGGGAGTATGTATGAGGCTGGAAGATGCACCACAGTTCGTTGTGTGGTGTGTTCTTGGCAGCCGCCAAGGTTGCAGCAATCTCGGTTGGGTGATGTGCATAATCGTCGACAATTTTGACACCATTTTCTGTGACGCCCTTGTGCTCGAACCGGCGGTGGGCGCTGGAACAGCGCGCCAGACCAGCAATCGTGTATTTGCGGTCAATGCCGAGGAAATCTGCGACTGCGATAACAGACAGAGAGTTCATGACATTGTGGATACCGGTTGCATGCAGTTTGATCTGATCCTGCTTCTCGCCTTTGACAACGAGTGTGTAGGTTGGGTGACCTTCTTCGTCGAAGGTAATATCAGTTGCACTGTAATCATTTCCGGCATTCATACCGAAGGTAATGATGTTGCAGTGCAGATCTTTTGTCACATGTTCGTAATATTTCATATCGCCATTGACGACGAGCAGTCCGTCGTCAGGAAGAATCTCTGCGAATGTCTTGAAGGAATCTGCGATCTCCTCGATGCCGCTGAAGAAATCGAGATGATCCGCGTCCACATTCAGGATGATACTGATATATGGATGGAATGCGTGATAGCTGTTTGTGTATTCACAGGCCTCTGTAACGAAATAATCGGAGTGTCCCACGCGGATATTGCCGCCGATCGCATCCAACATACCACCGATGGAGATGGTTGGATCGGTCTGCGCCTCCAGCAATACATAGGAGAGCATGGAGGTTGTTGTTGTCTTGCCGTGCGTTCCGCTGACTGCAACGCCGTATTTGTAGTTCAGCATGATCTGACCGAGGAGCTGTGCCCGTGTCAGCATCGGAATATTTCTGCGTTTCACTTCTACAAATTCCGGATTGTCCGCATGAATGGCTGCGGTATATACGACAAGATCAATATCATCGGAGATATTTTCTGCTTTCTGTCCTATGAAAATGCGGGCGCCCAGGTTCTTCAAAATCTCTGTGATCTCAGATTCCTTCATATCGGAACCGGATACGGTAAAGCCCTCCTGCAATAAAATCTCGGCAAGTCCGCTCATGCTGATACCGCCGATACCCATGAAATATACATGGATCGGTTTTTCAAAATCTACTTTATACATGGTAATAATCTGCCTTCCTTAATCTCTGTTTGTGATGTATTTGGATCGCATGCGTGTCATGCGAAGCCATATTTATTCCATATTATAGCACGATTGATTGACATTACAACAAATTTACGAAATTTATATGCAATGCCAATTGACTTCATGCGGCATTTATGACATTATATATTTTAGTAGTTTTTTATTAAAATTACGACCTATAAGAGAGACTAACTATTAAAAGTCAAGTCTAAAACGAAAGTTTTGAATGAATTGCA
>OLFZ01001961.1_pt1 | contig 15449 bp, 9 predicted proteins | sample 1604861 | NCBI WGS metagenome assembly OLFZ01 (sample SAMEA3888895, study PRJEB22519) | human gut metagenome | biome: human gut; feature: human-associated habitat; material: faeces | place: Denmark | collected 2011 | reverse complement strand
GTCGCTTTCCCCGTCGCAGACAAGGATGCGGCACCGGGACCGAAATATTCGATGATGGCATTCGTCCCACCCTTCACAGTGAGGATTCCTGCCAGTTTCAAGATCACGTCCTTCGGAGATGCCCATCCGCTCAGGCTACCAGTCAGTTTTACACCTATCAGTTTCGGCATTTTCAACTCCCATTCCATACCTGTCATCACATCCACTGCGTCAGCGCCGCCTACACCGATGGCAATCATCCCCAGACCACCCGCATTTGGCGTATGCGAGTCCGTACCAATCATCATACCGCCGGGAAAAGCATAGTTCTCAAGCACTACCTGATGGATAATGCCGGCTCCCGGTTTCCAGAAACCGATACCGTACTTGTCGGAAACGGATTTTAGGAAATCATAGACTTCGCTGTTGCTCTGCGTAGCCGTTGCGATATCCGTCTTAGCTCCCATATTCGCTTGGATCAGGTGATCGCAGTGCACGGTGGCAGGAACGGCCGATTTGGATTTTCCTGCATTCATGAACTGAAGCAACGCCATCTGCGCGGTCGCATCCTGCATCGCGACACGGTCAGGACGGAAATTCACATAATCTTCACCACGGCGGAAAGGACAGATGTCCGATTCTTCATACAAATGTGCATATAATATTTTTTCAGCCAGGGTCAACGGACGGCCAACCTGTTCGCGAGCTGCATCCACCCGCTTCGGGAAATTAGAATAAAAGCTTCTCAGCATGTCAATGTCGTACACCATATCTATTCTTTTTATTAGTTAGCAATGTAGGCTGGGATAAAAATAGTATTTATATAAATACCTTTTATTCAATAATTTCTATCGGCTGATAAAGGGTATCTATGAGAACGGGCTCCCTATACGTTCAATAATAGAACGTAGCGGGAGCCCGTTTTGTTCAAAGGCTTTGTTTATTCCTTCAACGATTCTTTCCATTTATCCGCATAGCTGTGCAAAATGGAAGCGATTCCTTCCCCGATACGGACATAATCTTCACGTTTCAGATTGGCAAGCGAACAGCGGATCGACCACTCTGGCGCATCGAATCCGCCACCGTTGAGCAATACCAGTGAAGTTTCTTGTGCCAGGCGGAACACGACGTCTACCGGCTCGTAATTTTCCTGTAAGTAGACAACGAAATCATCTCCGTAAAATTTCTTCGCCCAGACCAACATATCAATCTCGCTATAGTAGCCGGCACGCAACGGATCGTCGAGCAATGTGAAACCGGTGCTTTCCCAAAGCGTATGAAGGCGGTCGTGAATGATCTGCTGCATCTTCGCCTTATAAGCATTCTCGCGATCCAGCAGGGAGAAGGAGGCAAAGAGCGCCATTTGCGTCTGCTGCGGCAGTGAAAGCCCGGCGGTATGGTTCAAGGCGACCTGACGGCTGTCGGCAACCATACGGTCGATGAAACGGATTTCCTCTGGATGGAGCGAAATACTGCTATAGCGTTCGTTCAACTGCTCTTTCCGCTCTGCCGGCAATTCCTTCAGCATCCGGTCGTATATATTCTCTTCGTGCAACGCGACAACGGCCAGGCGCCAGCCTGTCGCTCCGAAATATTTGGAGAAAGAATAGACGCAGAGGGTGTTCTCCGGCAATTCCGCCATGATCGAACGGAAATGGGGAATGTAGGTCGCATAGACATCATCGGTAATGATCATCAGGTTCGGATTGTCATTACGTACGATATCTACAATACGTTTCATCAAACCATCTGTCAAACCGTACGAAGGCGGATTGCTCGGATTGACGATAAAGGCGGCCTTGACAGAAGGGTCTTTCAGAATGTCCAGGTCTTCTTCCTTGTACTGCCAGGTATGATAGCCGTCTTTTGTCATTTTACAAGCGTGGATTTCGGTTACATCGAACAAGTAGCGGGCTTGTTCCGGTATCTCTATATAAGGAGTGAATACCGGGGCGAACAGGACGATCTTGTCACCTTTACCAAGAAGGAAATTTTGTTGCAGAGAATCGAATATATAGCACATCGCGGCGGTTCCCCCTTCGGTAGCAAAGAGATCGAACTTCCCTTTGGGCGGGCGGTTGTCGCACAATTCCTGCTTCAGGTAGTCTTCGACCAATACTTCCGTATATTTCAGGATGCGGTCGGGAACGGGATACTGGTCCCCGATGACGCCTTCCGCCCATTCGTGTACGAGGTCGTTCTCATCGACTCCTTTCTCATTCACAAGATAATCGTAGGTATCTTTCAGCAGTGCCATGCCGGGAGAGCCGGCGTGCTTCATCAGGAATTGCGTGAAACGGGTGGCGATACGTTTCTTTTCGGGGATACCGGCCAGTCCGACCATTTCCTCGCCATATTCGGAGGAACGGGCGCATTCTTCCAGTCCGAACTGGCCGAGCAGGAAAAAGGCTTCGCGGGGTACAGTACTGATCCAGTTCGGATTGCCACGCCCTGCGTTCAGCATGATATGCGTACTCTTACGGGCGCTTTCGTCCGCAAGGTCTATCAGGATATTTTTCAGTTCGAAAGGACTGATTTCTGACATTTTCTTTTCGTATTCACGAGTGATTTTGTGTGTCATAGAGAAATAACTTAATTGAATATAATGAGTATATAAAAACAATGCTTCCAATACCCTTCAGGTCATCAAGAGGACGATCACGACTCCCCAAATGATCAACAGGGTATTACCGACCGCGTATGTCACCGTATAGCCTAATGCGGGTGTCTGGCTCTCCACGGCATCCTCCACAGCACCCAAAGCTGCTGTGGTCGTACGCGCTCCGGATGTACAGCCCAACGTAATGGCCGGGTGGAACTTAAAGACATATCTTCCCAACAGCACACCGACGATCAATGGGATAGCGGTAGCCAACGCACCGATGAAGAAGAGGCTGACGCCGACCTCCTTCAAGCCGGTGACAAAGCTCGGTCCGGCCGTAATGCCGACAACGGCGATGAACATATTCAACCCGACGTTGTTCAACACCCAAAGGGATGGTTCCGGAATTCGTCCGAAAGTCGGATGCTTGGAACGCAACCAGCCGAAGACCAATCCGGCGATCAACGCCCCGCCACTCGTACTCAAGCTGATGGGAACACCTCCGAAATGGATCGCCAAGGCCCCCACGACACCTCCGAGAAAAATTCCGAGGCCGACGAAAATCATATCCGTCTGGTTCGTCGGGCGGTCGGCATAGCCTAATGTATCGGCAGCCGCATTCACCTCCAATTTTGTACCAACCAACTCCAACATGTCGCCGGGATCGATCGTCGTCGCGGCTAAAACCGGAATGTTGATACCAGCACGTTTGATGCTCTTGATGCTGACACCGTGCATAACTGGTAATTTGCGTAGTTTAGCGACTGTCATGCCTGCATATTCTTTGCGGGAGATCAATACGGGCAGGGTTTCGGCCGGAAAGTCCAACAATTCGATATCATTTACTTCATCGCCGATCCAGTCCTCCTCTCCGATCACAAATTCACGACGTCCGCTGAGCACGACTTCGTTTCCTTTCAAAAGCATTTGGTCGGATTTCGCATCCCGAATCACACCATCGATACGGACCCGTTCGACGAAAAGGCGTCTTCCTTGTCCCTCCAAATAATCTTCCAGCTCTTTCACGGTCTTTCCCGCGCCGAACCAGCCATTGTTGATCTTGTAGGCGCGGAACGTGATCGGACGGGCGGCAGGCATGAAGCCGGGTTGCTCGCTTTCGTCGTCCGAACCCATTTTGGCTTCCAGTTCGCGACAAGCTTTCTTGACCGATTCGATCCCTCCCAACAGACGGGGAGCAATATCACTCATGATCCAAGCGGATCCGGCCGTACCGAAAATATAAGAGACGGCATAGGCTACCGGCATGACATTGATCATATCCGTTTTATCTGCCACCGGTATTCCTAATTGGTTAATCGTATCTTCAGCCACACCGAGTACGGCTGATATCGTCTGCGAACCTGCCAACAGACCGGCTGCCTCTCCGGCAGAATAGCCCATGATCTTTGCCAGCACAAACGGGGCCAACAGGCAGAACAGGCACATCACGACGGCAAACAATACCTGTGGCAATCCCTCCTTTTTCAATCCTCGGAAGAATTGCGGACCGACACTATACCCTACGGCAAACAAGAACATCAGAAAAAATACCGATTTCAACGGAGCTCCGATATCGATATGCAATTGTCCGATCAATACACCGACCAGCAAGACGCTGGTTACCGTTCCTAACGTGAACTTTTTAATCTTGAATTTACCGATCCAGAAGCCGAAAGCCAGCGTGAGAAAGATAGCAAGCTCCGGGTAATGCCGGAGCAAATTGGCAAACCATTCCATATATCTATTTTTTTGGCGTTAATAAAATTGATAATGAAACACGGCAGACGAAAGAGTTGTTGTGTTAAACCGACTGAAACCGGAGTTAAATTTATAGTTGGTATATCAAAACATATTATCCATCTTTTAGGACAACCGCATCAAAATTTTCCAAGGTTGTGATCTTCATACGAAGTTTTCTACAAATCCTCTATCACTCTATCACTACGAAGGTTGTAGCTATTAATATTCAAGAGTTAGAGACAGTGATACAGGACGTTTCCCTCTATCACTCCTCTATCACTTCTGAAACATTGCATTTTATCATATTATTGAAAAACAGCACATTGTTTTCTTTTGCTTTTGAAAAAGCATATGAAATAATCGAATAAACAAATGTAAAAACGAATATAATAGGTATTAAATTGGCGAAATACAGTTCTTCGTTCCACAAGGTCCTGTTTTTTCTTCGGCATATTCCATACGATTTCCAAATTTTGGTGTGATTGCCCTGAAGACGAGGTGCTGCCGGACAATAAATTGTAAAATATTTGTTACATTTGTGACCTTAAAATTATTGCTCGATTGGGCACAAATAATCTATAGTATGAAGAACATTAAAATCTATCCGAAAGATTGGTTGCAGTTGCACCCTTATAAACAGTCAGATCCGACAGATTCCTATTATACCAATATCGCAAACCGTATTTACGGCATGTTGGAAGAAACACGTCTTGCCTATTCTTTTGAGAAGGACGAGGTCAAACAGATCAGTATACGCATGGCTGCCTATTTCGAAGATGTGATTTCCGGTCTGAATATCTGGCGCTCATTCATCACGGAACACAAAGCCTTATACGGTAAATTCCTGCCGTTTTATACACCTGACGATCACTATTATGATGACGAGGTCAACTACGAAGATATCCGGTTCTTGCTTTGGCATTACACACAGCAGTATCACGGGTTTCACAAAGGCACATTCGTCAGTCCCGACAATGCGGCAAACGGCGACACAGCCAAGCTGATCTACCAGATGTTCTGTGACGAATGGACAACTGCACCGGAGAACGAACGGCTGCAACAGCTCTTTGCTCCGGAAACCCGCTATGAGGATGTCGACAAATATAACGAGTTGCTTCACTGGTTCCATTACCAATGTTACCTGTTTACCGATTCACACCAGGAACTGACAGATACAGTCAAAGAATATTGGGAACAAACGAAAGAGAAAGACGAGCAGTTCATCATGACCGCCTACGAGGCTCTGGCACATATTTCCAAAAGTGCATTTTTGGCTTACACGGCTCCCAAATGGCTTTCGCTGATCTTTCCGGCAGATCATCCGGATCACAGCTTGTTCGTTGAAGAAGGTGAAAAGTCACAGGCATTCAAAGAACCGGTGTCCGAAGAGAGCAAGAAAATGCTGACCGAGCACTTTGAGAAATTCACGGCAGCGGCAGAAGGAAAAGCACTCCTTTATTTCCAAAACAAGCGTGAATTCCTCGACTTCCTGACGAAGATCGGCATCGAGACGGAAGGAGCGACAGGCGATACCGCCTCCCGGAAATTTGCCGTTTATGCCACTCCGTCAGAAGGTTTGCAAGTCCTGGCCGATGGTGTTGAGTATATCAAAGACGAAAACAATCCTTTCTACAATCAGAAAAAGGCGGAAAACCAAGGTTTGTCCTTCTTCATGATCCGGAAATGCAGCCCGTATCTGCTGAGAATATTGGAAGAAAAAGGCATGTTAGCCGATGCGCAAGCGAAGAGCCTGGCCGGTGAAGAACGTAGCAAAGCGATCGTTCACGAGAACTGGGAGTTCCTGATGCGGTATTTCCTTCGGGAATATTGATTGTTACTTTTCTCTTAGGAGAAAAGTAACAATCAATATCGATCAGCCGGATACCGGATTCCCAACTGCCTGCGCACCTCATCGATGATCTCCAACGTGATCAGGGAGTGTTCGTGGCTGTTGATTCTAGACTGGCGTTTGCCGGACAGAACCAGATCGATAAACTCCGCCATCTCATAATAATATTCATCCTTGTCCGTCACGACGCTTATATCCTGAGCTTCGGCAGAGGGACCTCTACCGGAAGCGGCCGCCAGACGGGGAGTATATTTTACCTCTCCGATTATATTGATCCGGTCGAGCGTTATGTTTCCCTCTTCTCCCTGTATCTCTGTCGGCAAGGATGAATTGGCTATCTTGGAATAGAGAACGGTCGCATTCATCCCTTCGTATTCGAAATTGACGGCTCCCTGTCCGTCCGCACCGGATGAAAGAACGATTCCTGAAGCATCTATCTTTTTCGGACGTCCGAACAAAACGACCATCGGATAAACAGTATAAATCCCGATATCCATCATCGCCCCGTTCGACAATTCCGGCCTGAATGCGTTCAGCACAACTCCCTCCTTGAACTTATCATAGCGGGAAGAATACTGACAATAGCAGGAAAAATAACGCCGTATCGTTCCCAAGCGTCCTAAGTTTTCCCGCACAGACCGAAAATTCGGGGTAAGGGTCGGTTTCATCGCCTCCATCAGCGTAACGTCATATTTTGCAGAGGCTGCGATCATCTCCCTCACCTCCCACGCATTCGAAGCGAAAGGTTTCTCACAGAGTACATGCTTTCCATGCTTCATGCACAAGATACTCTGTTCCGCATGAAGGAAATTAGGCGATGCGATATACACGGCATCGATCAACGGGCTTTTTGCCATCTCTTCCAAAGAGGTAAAAGTATAAGGTATCTGATGTTTGGCGGCAAAGGCATCCGCCGTCTCCTGCTTGCGGGAATAAACGGCGACCAATTCAAAACGTTCGTCCAGCCGCGCCCCGGCAATCACCCAGTCGGTTATAAAGTTGGTTCCGACCACTCCAAAACGAACTTTTCCGGTATGTTTTTCCATATATTCCATTTCTTGTCAGCGTAATATTAATGTATCTCTCTCTATTGAAAGTTCGGGAACCTTGTCCGTAATACTCAAAGTCAGGCAATAGGGAACAGCATCTTCGAGATGGTTCGCTTTCAAGCGTCCCATATGATCCGTCGTATCCAGATAGGCAAGCAGGTTCGCCTTGTTGCCCGTCCACATATCCCGGGCAATCACGGCAGCATCGCTGCCCGCCTCATACAAACCGGCATTCAGTAACGCATCCGTCAAAGCTCCTCCAAAAAGCGTATCTTCTATATTCACCTTATCCTGCCAGCCAGAACAGAGCACGACTACATCCCGCTTATGGCGGACACAGTAACCGGCCACCGCCTGCAGATTGATGAAAGCTCCCGTTATGACCCGGAAAGCGGATTTGGCGATCGTGATCGCACGTGTACCGTTGGTCGTGGTGAACACAATATCTTTCCCGGAAACCTTTTCCGCCGTATAATCAAACGGGGAATTTCCGAAATCGGCAAAACCACATCGCTTCACATTCCGTTCCGCTCCGACCAGCCAGCCTTTTGCCTTATATGCCTCAGCCTCTTCAACGGTAGCGACCGGACGGATACTGCGCACTCCGTTACTAAAAGCGGCGGCCATCGTCGTCGTTGCCCGAAACACATCCACGACCACCACGATAGCTTCCGGATTATGATAGACCGGATATAATGCCGGTGAAAAACAAACATCTATTTTCATATCAAACGATTATTATACCTGCAAAAATACGGGAGATTTTAAACATTTCCCCTATCTGCTTGTTCTTTTATTACATTTTTGAATAAACGTTTTAAACTAAGTCGTATGAAAAGAATTGTATCTATGATGGTGATCTTCACCCTTCTGTTGGGTGGCATGACACATGTGCAGGCTCAGACAAGTAAAGCCGCAGAAAAAGCTGAAAAAAAGCAGGAAAGAAAAGAGAAAAAAGAAGAAAGGTTAGCTAAGGACGCCGTTATGGGCGAAGAAGCATTCAACAATGCCATGCAGGCTATCACAAACCGGTCGTTCGTGCTCGAAGCCAACTCCGTACAACCGTTGAACGGACGTGTTTACTATGTAAACTCAAACACTAACTTCGTTTCGTTGAATGACGGACAGGCCATGGTTCAGATCGCATCCAACTCTCCTTACCCCGGTCCTAACGGATTAGGCGGCATCACCGTACAAGGCTCGGCATCCAATGTACAGGTCAAACAAGAAAACAACGGAAACGTGTATCTGTCCATGAGCGTACAAGGTATCTTTATCTCTGCAACCGTAAACCTGGTATTATACAGCGGGACCAATAATGCAATGGTTACCGTAGACCCGAACTTCTCAGGAAACAATCTGACAATGAACGGAACATTGCTTCCTTATTCAGACTCCAATGTTTTCCAGGGAACCACTTACTAATTCATATATATATTAAACAACAAGGAAGGGCGGACCGATGATCGGTCCGCCCTCTCTTTTTTATGACAATCCGGTTTACTTATCGAACCGGAACATATTGTACGAATGCTTCCATCGCTTCATAAGATGCAAGGCCTAACTGATGATACAGTTCGGCAGTAGCACGGTTACGGTCTTCGGCACGCTGCCAGAACAAACGTTCGTCGTCTCCAAGGAACGGTGCACTTTCAGCCTGAGACTGGTGTTTCAGGATCGCATTTCTCTTATGCCGCAATTCTTCGGGAGAGATAGGAACAGCCATTTCCACATGGTCCATTTCCCATTCGGCCCAAGCCCCGCGGTACATCCAGATGCGGCAGTTCTTCAGCCATTCTTCATCCTTCAGCTCGTCGATAGCTGCCAGAACGGCATTCAGACATACACGATGAGTTCCATGTGGATCGGCAAGGTCACCGGCTACAAACATCTCATCAGGTTTCACATCCGTCAGCAACTTCTTCACGATGGCAATATCCGCTTCGCTCAAGTCGTTCTTCTTCACCAATCCCGTTTCGTAGAAAGGCAAGTCGAGGAAGTGGATATGATCGTCACTCTTGATCCCGCTGTAACGGGCACCGGCACGGGCTTCTTCCCGGCGGATCGTGCCTTTCATAAAGAGGACATCGCGTTTTTCAGCTTCACCTTCCACCTTTTCATAACGGAGGAAATGGATGATTTCTTCGGCTTTCTTCTTAACCGTTTCGTCTTCCGTATATTTGGCACAAACGTCGCGCAGATATTCGCAATAGCGGATTACCTCTTCATCCCCTACGGCAATATTGCCGGAAGTTTCGTAAGCGACATGTACATCGTGATGCTGTTCACACAAACGATGGAATGTACCGCCCATCGAAATTACATCGTCATCCGGATGCGGACTGAAGATAATCACTTTCTTCGGATACGGAGTTGCACGTTCGGGACGGTTTGAATCGTCGGCATTCGGCTTGCCGCCCGGCCATCCGGTAATCGTGTGCTGGATATCGTTGAATACCCGGATATTCACATTATAGGCCGAACCGTACAGGGCGAGCAGCTCACCCAGGCCGTTTTCGCTATAATCCTTGTTTGTCAGTTTCAAGATCGGTTTGCCTGTCAACTGGCACAACCAAACGATTGCGCGACGGATCAGCTTGTTATCCCACTCACAATTGGTAACCAGCCAAGGATGACTGATACGTGTCAGATCATACGCGGCAGACAGATCGACTACGACTTTCGCATTCGTATGATTCTGGAGGTAAGAAGAGGGAACAGCGTCACTCACTTTGCCTTCCACCGTTTTGGCGATGATCTTCGCCTTATCTTCACCCCACGCCATCAGGATCACATTACGGGCTTTCATCATGGTAGCGATCCCCATCGTGATGACTCCCGCAGGCACATTGTCCAATGACGGGAACGTACGGGAAGCTTCCTTACGGGCAGTTCCTTCCAACAGAACCAGACGGGTACGCGAACTCAGCGTCGCACCTACACCGTTAAACATAATGTTGCTCGCATGTCCCACACCTAACAGGATATAATCCAAACCGCCTGCCTTCTGGATGTTTTCTTCGTACATCCGGCAGAAATCGATGATGGCATCTTTCGGCATGCATCCATCGGGAGCATAAACATTCTCAGGGGCAATATCGATATGGTCCAGCAAAGCCTCTTTCAGCTGTGCCACGTTGCCGGCGGAAGGAGAGACAAGCGGGAAGAATTCATATTCAACAAAGACAACCACGTTGCGGAAGCTCAGTTGTTCTTCCTTATGCATACGGATCAATTCTTTATATACGCTCAGCGGAGAACGGCCTCCGGGAATAGCCATCACAAAGTTTTCACCGATTTCCTGTTTCTTGCGAATCTGGTCTGCTATCTCCTTAGCGATGGCAAACGAACCTTCATCGGCCGATTCGTAGATGTTTGTCGGGATCTTTTCCAGACGGGTCAAAACTGAATGCTCAAAAGCATTCTCCGGACGATAATACCGCTGCGGTATTCGCGTCAGGGTAATCTGCGAACTAAGGTCTGTTTTCATGTTTAATTCTCGATTTAGTATATTATATCATAACTTGAATCACAAATATACTAATAAATAAACGAACTTAGCTTTACAGAGCATTTAAAAAATCAATACGGTTATAGGAAATATTGATATTACGGATTTTGGCAGAGATGAATCAAATGTATCATTTAAGAACCAGGTTCGCGGATGACACGGATCGGACGGATCTTAACGGATAAAATAATTTCAATCCGTTTTATCCGCGTCATCCACAAACCTGTTCTTCATTCTTTATCAGTTCTAATCTTCTTAAAACAGCGTATTGGCAGCCGGAACCAGGTTTCCCATCGACCAAACGGCACGGACAGTCAAGTTACGGTCCAGGATGATGATGTCGGCATCTTTTCCGCGCTGCAACGTACCCGTACGGTCGGATACCCCCATCAGGCGTGCCGGAGTTTCGGAAGCCATGCGAACGGCATCGGCCAACGGGATATTGGCTTTTTGAACCATCGTACGGACCAGCACATCCATCGTAGCGATACTTCCGGCAAGCGAAGAATGGTCGGCCAACTTGCAAACACCATCTTCAATGATAATACGTGAGCCTTCGTCCGGTTTCACATCGCTTGCAGCATAAGACAACGCATCGGTTACCAGACACGTGCGTTCCACACCTTTCAGCTTATACACCAAGCGAAGAATCGTAGAAGGCAAATGTTTACCGTCGGCAATTACTTCCACCGTCATATCATCCATCAGGAAAACACTTTCCACCGTTCCTTCGTATTTATATTCACGACGCTTGTGGAAACCGGGCATTGCGTTGTAGAACTGTGCCGCATGGGTAAAACCTGCCGCATAGGCTTCTTTGATATCCTCGAATTCGGCTTCCGTATGCGTAATGGCAGCCAGGATACCTTTCGACCTGAGATAACGGGCGAAATCATGCGCACCCGGCAATTCAGGACTGGCATCCCAACGCTTAATACAGTTCGTACTTTCCAGGATAGACATATATTCTTCCTTATCCGGATTTTTCACATCATAAAGGTTACCGGCCATCTTGGCATTCAGATACGGTCCTTCCACATGAAGTCCCAATACGGGACCGTCCTTTTCCGCCATCAGCTTCTCGCAAATGGAGACTGCCTTGCAGATCGATTCTTTAGGAGAAGACGACAAAGTGGGAAAAATAGTAGTCGCACCGTGTTTCATATGGGCGGCAATAGCACTATGGAAGGCTTCTTCCGTACATTCCTTAAAATCATGGCCGCCTCCGCCATGCACGTTCATGGCTACGAAACCGGGAATGATATACATACCCTTGGCATCCACCACCTTGGCGCCGATAACAGCCAGGTCGCTGTTCGTCACTTCCAGAATCTTTCCATCGCTAATCAATACGGAGCCATCCTTCAACCATCCCTGAGGGGTAAGGATCTGGCCATTTATTATTTGTGTCAGCATAAATCAAAACAGTTTATTCGTTCCTTCCACTAATTTACCCATCGCCCAGACAGCACGGACATTCAAGTCCTTATCCAGAATCTGGATGTCCGCATCCTTACCTCGCTGCAAAGACCCCTTACGGTCGTAAACACCCATGATGCGTGCCGGAGTTTCGGAAGCCATGCGAACGGCATCTTCCAACGGGATCTCGGCTTTCTGAACCATCGTACGGATCAGGCGGTCCATAGTCGCAATGCTGCCCGCAAGAGCAGAACGGTCGGCCAGCTTGCAAACACCGTCTTCGATGATCACACGCGGGTCAAACGCCGTCTGGCTGTCACTTGCGGCGCAAGCCAGCGCATCGGTGATCAGACAAGTACGTTCCACGCCTTTGATCTTATAGACCAGACGAAGGATCGTCGGAGGCACATGGATACCGTCGGCAACCACCTCGACCGTCATGTCGTCGATCAGATAAATACTCTCGACCGTACCTTCATATTTATATTCACGACGTTTGTGGAAACCGGGCATCGCGTTGTAGAAGTGCGTGGCATGGGTATATCCGGCTTCGTAGGCAGTCTGAATATCCTCGTATTCGGCTTGCGTATGACCGACAGATGCCAACACGCCTTTCGAGGTGACGTATTTACCGAACTGCATGGCACCCGGCAATTCGGGAGCGGCATCCCAACGTTTGATGCAATGTGTCTCTTCCAACAGGGGAATGTATTCTTCCGGATCCGGATTCTTGATATTTTCCGGTAACTGCCCGCCGGCCATCTTCATGTTGAAGTAATGCCCTTCCAGATGAAGCCCCAGGACAGGACTGTCTTTTTCCGCCATCAACTTTTCAGTCGTTGCAGCTGCTTCGCGGATCATCGGGATGGTCGAGGATGACAATGTGGGGAAAATACTGGTCGTACCATGCTGCATGTGAGCGGCTACCGCTGCCCGGAACGCTTCTTCGGTACCTTCCATAAAGTCACGGCCTCCACCGCCGTGAACATGGATTTCTACTCCGCCCGGCACGATATACATGCCTTTAGCATCTATCAAAGTGGCTCCTACCACTGCCAGATCGCAGTTAGTCACTTCCAAAATCTTGTTATCGCTTATCAGAACAGAACCGTCTTTCAACCAGCCCTGTGGGGTAAGGATCTTGCCATTTATAATCTGAGTTAACATAGCGCAAGAATTAAGTTTGTGTTTTTTAGTTTTAAGTAGGCAAAGGTAGGAAGATTTTCTAAAGAGAGTTAAAAACCGAGCGTTAATATTTACTTTTTCAAAACAGAGAGAGTAAGTCGGTCCAGGAAGGTTTTATTTAAGTGACAATAGCCATGCTTCTATTGTCAAACAGCCCAATCATTGACCTTTTGCCCTTGGTCGAAGATCTTTTCGCCCTTGGTCAAAAGCCCTTTCGACACTTGTCAAAAGCCTTTTCGACTAAGGGCGAAAAGTAAAAGAATGGTAGTAATGGCAGTAAATATCTGTGTATTTGTTTATTAGTTATAATTACAGTATCCTTATTTTAGCAGGATCGGAAATCCGCGCAATCCATGCTTAAATAGCAGGACTGCAAATCATCATTTATGATTCGTATCTACCAAGAATCGACTGCTAACTATTGGCTGCATTCAGTTCTTCCAGTTCGAGGGTCTGTTCCGTCCAGAGATCCATCGTGTCGGAAAGTTTCTTCTTCAATTCGGAATATTCGGTATATAAGGAAACATCCGCCGCCCCTTCGGGAGTGGCGAGCTTGGCCTCGATAGCAGCAATGGAGTTTTCGAGTTCCGTTATTTTCTTTTCGGATTCGGCTATCGCTTTTTCAACTTTCTTGATTGCCTTGCTTTGTTCCTTGCGGGCTTCATAAGAGAGCTTGTTTCGGGTCGGCTCCGAAGCGTTTCCTTCCATAGAGGTTGTCGTTTGGGTGGAACGTTCCAATTCGCACAAACTATCCATCTTCTTATGTTCCAGGAAATCATAAATACCTCCCAAATGTTCGATCACCCGTTTATTTCCGAATTCATAAACCTTGTCTACCAGTCCATCCAGGAATTCACGGTCGTGCGAGACGACGATAACCGTACCGTCAAACTCTTTCAAAGCATCTTTCAGCACATCTTTCGAACGCATGTCCAAATGGTTGGTCGGTTCGTCGAGGATCAACAGGTTCACCGGTTCCAACAACAGACGGATCATGGCCAGACGGGTCTTTTCTCCACCAGACAATACCTTCACTTTCTTGTCCGACGCTTCTCCACCGAACATGAAAGCCCCCAATATGTCCCGTATCTTCAGACGGATGTCCCCCTGTGCCACGTAATCCACCGTATCGAAAACGGTCATATTCTCATCCAGCAACTGTGCCTGGTTCTGTGCAAAATAGCCGATCTTCACATTATGCCCCAACTGAAGCTTTCCTGTAAAATCGGTGATCTCTCCCATTATGCATTTAACCAGCGTGGACTTACCTTCACCGTTCTTGCCGACAAAAGCGACTTTGTCTCCGCGGTTAATAGTGAAAGTGGCATGCTCGAAAATCAGATGGTCGCCATAGCGCTTGGCCACATCTTCCGCAATCACCGGATAGGAACCGGAACGGGGAGCCGGAGGGAATTTCAGGCTCAGCATAGCCGTATCCACTTCGTCCACCTCTATGCGTTCAACCTTTTCCAATTGTTTGATACGGGATTGCACCTGCACGGACTTGGTCGCTTTATAGCGGAAACGCTCGATGAAAGCTTCCGTATCGGCCAATTTCTTCTGCTGGTTTTCAAAGGCACGAAGTTGTTGTTCGCGGCGCTCTTTACGCAATTCCACATATTCGGAGTATTTTACCTTATAGTCATAAATCTTCCCAAGCTCTATCTCTATCGTCCGGAAAGTCGTATTATCGATAAACGCCCGGTCATGTGAAACAAGGATCACCGCATTGGCACGTGTCGCAATGAAGTTTTCAAGCCATTGGATGGACTCTATATCCAAATGGTTGGTCGGCTCGTCCAGCAGCAGGACATCCGGCTTGCGGAGCAGGAGCTTGGCAAGCTCGATACGCATGCGCCATCCCCCGCTGAACTCGGAGGTCGGCCGGTCGAAATCCTCACGGCTAAATCCCAAGCCGATCAACGTCCGTTCCAACTCGGCATGGTAATTGTTTCCGCCCATCATCTGGAAATGTTCCGTCAGATGCGTGACACGGTCTATGAGGTTCTGATACGATTCCGTTTCATAATCTGTCCGCTCGGCCAGTTGTTGGTTCAGCCGTTCTATCTCCTTTTCCATCTCATGGATATGCTCGAAGGCATGTTCCGCCTCTTC
>OLFZ01001952.1_pt1 | contig 15484 bp, 7 predicted proteins | sample 1604861 | NCBI WGS metagenome assembly OLFZ01 (sample SAMEA3888895, study PRJEB22519) | human gut metagenome | biome: human gut; feature: human-associated habitat; material: faeces | place: Denmark | collected 2011 | reverse complement strand
GCTGGGTCAGCTTGTCAGCTTTGCCGTCCCGCCAGATCTGCATGATGTTGTCCACACACTGATTGACCTTTGTGCCAGGTTCGTCCGGCAGCATCTGGTTGACGATCCTCTGGTCAAGCCCCAACTTACGGCCATCCGAGGTAATCTTGAGCATGTTATCCTGGGACGGGTCAACAGTTCCGCTGTGTACCAGCGATGCACGCTCCGAAAGAGCTTTGACCATTTCCTGCTGATGTTCGGTGGGCTGCGCCACGATGTTGTGGTACTCCACTTCCGGGGTAGGGAGATTTAACTGGTCGGCAGTCTTAATGTCCGCCACTTCTTTGAACAGGTTCATCAGCTCCGGCAGATTAAAGAACTTGCTGAATCTCGTTCTTGCCCGGTAGCCGGTGCCTTCCGGTGCCAGCTCCAATGCTGTGACGGTCTCCCCAAATCGGGAAGCCCAGCAGTCGAAGTGGGTCATGTTCAGTTCTTGCAGGCGTTCATACTGAAGGTAACGCTGCATGGTGTAAAGCTCGGTCATGGAGTTGCTGACCGGGGTGCCGGTGGCAAAGATAACCCCTCGGCTGCCGGTGATCTCGTCCATGTAGCGGCACTTGGCGAACATATCGCTGGACTTTTGGGCATCGCTGGTGGAGAGGCCCGCCACATTCCTCATTTTTGTGTAAAGGAACAAATTTTTGTAGTTATGAGCTTCATCGACAAATAACCTGTCCACGCCAAGCTGCTCAAAAGTCACCACATCGTCCTTACGGCTCTCGGCCTGGAGCTTTTCCAGTCTGGCCTCCAGGGATTTGCGGGTCCGTTCCAGCTGCTTGACCGTGAAACGCTCACCGCCGCTGGCCTGCACCTCGGCAATACCCTCGGTGATCTCGTCGATCTGCTCGTAGAGGAGCCGTTCCTGGCGCTCCCGGCTGATGGGGATTTTTTCAAACTGCGAATGTCCGATGATAACGGCATCGTAGTCTCCGGTGGCAATTCTGGCACAGAATTTTTTGCGGTTGTGGGTCTCAAAATCCTTGCGGGTCGTGACCAGGATTTTGGCGGAGGGATAGAGCCGCAGAAACTCCGATGCCCACTGTTCTGTCAGGTGGTTCGGCACCACAAAGAGGGACTTCTGGCATAGCCCCAGGCGCTTGGATTCCATCGCGGCGGCCACCATCTCAAAGGTTTTGCCAGCGCCTACCTCGTGTGCCAACAGCGTATTGCCGCCATACAGCACATGAGCAATAGCACCCAGCTGGTGATCCCGCAGGGTAATGGACGGGTTCATGCCGCCAAAGGTGATGTGGGACCCGTCGTATTCACGGGGCCGGGTGGAGTTCATTTCCTCGTTGTACTGGCGCACCAGGGTCTGGCGGCGCTCCGGGTCTCTCCAAATCCAATCGCGGAAAGCGTCCCGGATGGCCTGCTGCTTTTGGGCGGCCAGGGTGGTCTCCTTGGCGTTCAGCACCCGGCGTTCCTTGCCGTCTGCGTCCTCCACGGTGTCGTAAATGCGGACATCCCGCAGGTTCAGGCTGTCCTCCAGAATCTTGTAGGCGTTGGCACGGCTGGTTCCGTAAGTGGTGTAGGCCGCCACATTGTTTTCAGAGACAGAGTTTTTGCCCGTGATCTGCCACTCGGCGGTGAAAGAAGAATAGTTGACCTCGATATTGCGCTGGAGATAAAACGGCGTATCGAAGGTCTCATACATAAACTGCTGGATGTACTCTTTGTCAATCCAGGTAGCACCCAGGCGCACCTCGATTTCCGAAGCGTCCAGGTCTTTGGGCTGCGCGGCGGTCAGGGCCTCCACATTGATGGCAAAGGCCGGGTCCTGCTGTGCGGCTCGCTGTGCCTGACGGAGCTTGCGCCGAACATTGCCGGACAGGTATTCGTCGGCTGTTACATAATGGGGAGTGCCGTCTTTCTCCACCTGTCCCGGTACACGGAAGATCACGCCTTGCAGCTCGGCGGCCAGTTCGTCGCCGGTCTTGCCGGTCAGCTCCGCCATATACACCATATCGACACGGGCCTTTTCCGCGATAGATACGGCCAGAGCTTCGCTTGCGGTGTCCACGGAAGTCACCGCCTCATGGGGCTTGATGGTCCGCTTTGTGAACATATCTGCTTTGTGCTTCAGTTGGCCATTCTCGTCAATGACTTCCAGCGCGCAGAGCAGATAGTAGCTGGAATCATCAGCAAAGGCCAGCCGGTTCCCCCGGTCATTGATAAGGCCGTACTTGGCGGAAAAATCGTCATAGAGCTGGTTCAGCTCCACCTGTTTCTCACGAATGTCGCTGTCCGGTGTAGCTGCGTCCATTTGCAGGTCGATCAGTTCCTGGACACAATCCCGCAGCCTCACCATGCCTTTGACACGAGCCTCGGCGGTGGCGTTGAGATCGGGGCGCACCATGCGGCTGTTCTCCCGGAAATACACAGCTCCGTCCACCACGGTATAGGAGTAGTTCTTCACATTGGGGTCAGCGGGGATAGAGGTGTCGATGGCTTCGCCTTCGCCCAGCTCCGGCAGCTCGGCCTCCTGGTAGGTGCCGCGAATGTACTTCACGGCATCATGCAGCTGATCGGCCAGCTCCAGGCCCTCGATGGGGTTCACGGTGTAGTCCATGCCGTGAGCGGTGCTTTCCGGTTCCTGTCGGCCCAGTACCATTTCCGGGTGGTCCAGGAAATAGCGGTTGATGGAAAAGCCGTCCTCAGTCTGCCCGGTCTGCGTCCACTCCGGTACAATGTCCAGCGGGCGATCCCGCTTTTGGAGAAAGATGATGTCCGATACAACCTCGGTCCCGGCATTGGCCTTGAACGCATTGTTGGGCAAACGGATAGCCCCCAGCAGCTCAGCGCGCTGGGCAAGATACCGGCGCACAGTGGAATCTTTGGCGTCCATCGTGTAACGGCTGGTGACAAAGGCCACCACACCGCCGGGACGCACCTGGTCCAGAGCCTTGGCGAAAAAGTAGTTGTGAATGCTGAAATTCAGCTTGTCGTAGGCTTTGTCCCGGACTTGATATTGGCCAAACGGAACATTGCCCACCGCCAGATCGTAGAAATCTCGCCTGTCGGTGGTCTCAAACCCGGCCACAGTGATGTCGGCCTTGGGATAGAGCTGCTGGGCAATACGCCCGCTGATGGAATCCAGCTCCACGCCGTAAAGACGGCTGTTTCGCATTTCCTCCGGCAGAATACCGAAGAAATTGCCCACACCACAGGACGGTTCCAGAATGTTGCCGGTCTCAAATCCCATACGGCCCACAGCCTCGTAAATCGCTTTGATGACCGTAGGGCTGGTGTAGTGCGCGTTGAGGGTAGAACCTCTGGCAGCGGCATATTCCTCTGGGGTCAGCAGCTCCTTCAGCTGGGCATATTCCTTGCTCCAGCTTTCCTTGTCGGGGTCAAAGGCATCGGCAAGGCCGCCCCAACCCACATACCGGGAAAGGATTTTCTGCTGTTCCGGCGTTGCCTGCCCGGTGGTTTCCTCCAGGTGTTTCAGCAGCTTGATTGCCTCGACATTGGCCTGGAACTTGGCCTTGGGGCCGCCTTCGCCCAGGTGATCGTCGGTGATACGGAAATTCTCGGCGGTGCGGCGCAGATTGGCCTTGTATTCCTCATAAGAGGCTTCCTCGGCAGCTTTGACATTGGGGAAGGTCTGCCACTCGCCGTTTACCTGAATGGAAACGGGGTGTTCGTCCAGCACTTCATCCGGGGTTTTCTCCGGCTCGGTGACAGGTGTAGGAGGCTCCGGCTCATTGGTTCTCAGGGTCTGAACAACCACATCATAGGGCAGATGGTTCTTGTCGCCCGGATAGACAGCCACAGTCTCGGATTGGAAGGTCGGAGCTTCGGCAGCCGGTTCGGGGCGTTCCTGCCCAAAACCGTCCAGCTGCCGGGCATACATCCCGCGCAGCAAAGGCGCAACCTCGCTCCACTGGAAGAACAGCATGGCCAGACGCTTTTCGTCTGCATCCAGCACTTCCAGCTCAATACCTTCCGGCATCGTGCGGTAATCGGCGGTCTCGCCGGTCTCCAGCTCCATCGTTTCCACGATGTTGGGATAGGCCCGGCTTAGCCACAGGGCCACCTCCTGGTTGCTCTTGCCGTTGCGAAGAAGCTCGGAAAGCTCCGCCTTGTCCGCCTCACCAATCAGGCCATGGGCAAGCACATCCCGCAGGTCCTGGTCCACCGTATCCAGATTTGCAGGCAGGAACTCGGTATAGAAGTCATTGCGGTTATCCTCCCGTAAAAGCTGCTCAAACCGTTCCCGGCTCTCAGCCCGGTAGATAGGATAGCTCATGCCGGTGGGGAGCAGCTGCACCGTGTCATCCCGCAACTCTGTGATCTGATGGGGATGGTCATCCAGATAGACAATATCACCCACATTGTAGGGAGGAACCGCTGGATCGTAGGAGGTTCGCTCTCGGACCGTGCCACGGGCCGCAGCATATTCTTCATCTGACACAGGAACACGCGAATTGCCAGGAACGGGCTGTTCCTGCTGGTCCGCTTGTGCGGTCTCCCTGGATATGGCCTCCACATCCCGCATGACCTGCTGAATAAAAGGGTCGTTGTCCAGCTTTTCCGGGGCCACCACATGGCCGTCCACAATGCCGCGCTGGGCCAGGGCCTCCCGGATGGCGATGGGGTCCACATCGTCCAGATTGTCCTGTTCGACCTGGGTGTAGAAGCGATCCTCCTTGATGAGCTGGGCAATCCGGCGCTGCACCTTGGGCCAGGGCAGCGCCGTTCCTTCGGGGCTTTCCGGTCGGATCGCAAACGGGGTTTTACCATCGCCGCCGTCAAACTCATGGGCCAGCCATGCTGCGGTGTCTCTTTCTCGCGCATGGTCTTTCATGTAGCGGACAACGGCGTGTTTGCTCTCGATTTTACCATTCCAGTCCTGGATAGCTCGGTCAATGTCATTGTCCGAAAGTGGGCGCAGCAGCTCATGGAGCTTGGGATAGGTCTCGTCTATGACTTCCCGATGAAGGCGCTGCCGGAACTCCGGGGTGTCAGAATAGAGGCGAAGCAGCCCCATATTACCGGACCCCAGGACAGCACGGCGAATAGCGGCGTTGCCCTCGATCACGGCGTTCTCGTAGTCACTGTGACCGCAGGCGTTCCGGTATCTGATGTCCTGGCTAACAGCCTCCAGCACGATGGGCTCGTATTGCTCATGCAGCTCCCGGAGGGTGGCGGCTTGGATGGCTTCTTCGTCCCGGAACGCCCGGAACCCGTCAGCACCATACTCCGCTTCATGGGCGTTGATGTCCTGTTCGGCCTCATGGTCGATAGAGAGGACGGAATACTCCCGGCGCTGGGTGCTACCCTCCAGGGTGGTGGAGACCGTCACATCATGCTTGGCCCGGAGCTGTTCCAGGTACTGCTCCAGCCGGTTTGCCGGGAACCCACACATTTCCACACGGCCACCGCCAGGGATAGCACGGGAGACCAGTTGCAACCCCAGCTCCGGCGCGGCTTCTTTGGCGTCCTCGCCATAAATCTCGAAGAAATCGCCCATCTGATACAGGACCATATCATCCGGGTGTCGCTCCTTGACACCGTTGTATTCCCACACAGCCGGGTCCGGCTGCGGCTGTTCTTGGGCAAAAGAAAAAGCAGAGGATGTTTTCACATTCTCTGCTTCATCTATTCTTTGGATTTGTTCCGCTTCGGAGAGGAACAGGTTTAGGGTTAGCTGTTGATAAGCTCCGCCATCAAAATCTCCTCCACTTGGGCCTTGCAGGTGTTCATCAGGCCCACCCAGCGCATCGGATCGCGGGCTTTCAGCTCCTCCATCGCGCCCGCCGACTCCGCCAACTGAGGAATCATCTGCTCCAGACGGCTGTTCGCCGTCTCGTCGATTTCCAGCAGGTGCGGGTACAGCTTCTCGGTCAGCAGCAGCTGGTTGTAGATCAGGGGTCGGTGTTCCTTCAGGTACGCTTTCCGCATCCTGCCGTACTTGCCCAGGGGCTTCTCCGGCTGTTCGCTCAGGCTCAGGTCGGGAATCAGGTAATCGCCGTTCCTCGTGTAAGTCAGGTTGTTCTCCATGTGTAACGCTCCTTTCCGCGAGTTGTTCGCGCTCATAGTTCTGGATGGTGACGCCGATCTGCCGCAGCACCTGCTGGTTCATTTGACTGACCGCCGCTCCCAGCGCCCCAACCGTGGCCGGGGTATTGAAATCGAAAATCGGCATGAAGTCCTCATGCTGGAAATATTGTTCCGTATCCAGCCCACAGCGGGACATCAGGGCATAGGCGATGCTGACGGTGGCGGCGGACTTAAATTGGACTTCGATGTTGAGATCATCGTACTCCTCCAGAAATGAACCGTCAACGATATAGCGGAAGTCCTGTTGATGCTCGTCCCAATACTCACTCGCCAGTTTTCCGGCCACATCGGTGAGCTGCTGGGCAAGATCTTCACCGGCAACGCCGTAGTTGCGCTCCAGCATGGCCGACACAGGCCCGATGTGCTGTTCCTCCAGTTGCCACAGCCAGGGGGTGCGGGAATGTTCACGGGTCCCGGTGTCGGAAATATCGAACACATAGCGCAGCCGGGGCCTGTCGCCGGAATCGTCCACCAGAGCGATCCCCTTGGAGCCACGGCGCACATATCGTCCCATTTTTTCATTCCACAGGTCGTACTCGGCGCAGGCGGTGGCGTCCGGGCGCTGGGCGTAAATCATCATCTGTTCATGGAATGGGTATTTGTAGAGGCGGGCGGCAGTAGTGAGAAAGGCTGTCCATTCTTTCCAGCTGCCCACAAGCCGGGTCGATACCTGTTCGGCCATCTGCCGGTAAAATTCAGCTTTGGATGGCATGGTTTTCTGTCCTCCTTTCGTTTTTGAGGTAAAAGAAAAGCAGGAAATCGCGAAGGATTTCCTGCTTTTGCAGTGTTGTTTCACTATAACTATTAGCGCTAGGTTAATTATACGACACTTTAATCTGCATCCCCTATTTCCCAGAATGGAAATACTATATTTTTGAAGTTACTACTTCTTGCTCCTTTTGATTTATTACAGCTCTCGCAAGTTAATTGCCAATTAGATGGATCGTTGTTTCCTCCTACTTTTAAGGGAATGATATGGTCGAAGTTTTCATCAACAATCGTTGTAAATGCGCTAGATAGATCACAGCCACATATTGAACATCTATACTTATCCCTGTATTCTATTCCCCGTTTAAGCCAAGTTGGACAGTAGCTAATTCTTTTTACTACACCATCCTCTTTTAATAAATCAGGATAATCATCCTTTTTTAGAGTTTTAATTATTTCTGAACATTGCCTATTAAATTCGTGCAAAAAATTCTTATCCATGTAGAGAATAGAAAAAACATCATCGACAATAACATCTAATAGATTATCAACAAAAAACTCTTGAAGTCTATCTGCGTATTCACCTAATTCTTCTGTATAATAATCTGAGGAAAAACTAGCAACATCTATTTTGCCAACACATGAATAATCGACTTCATAATGTTCCAGCAGATTTTGCATTTTTCTAATTTCATCAACTACAAAATATTTATCGAATATGTAGTCTTGCGAATCAAGATATTGATATTTGATATATTCATGTAGCAAAGTTTTCTTTTGTGGTTTGCCCCATTTCTTGACGGCTGTTTCAAAAGAATCAGAATACTCAATCCAATGTGAAACATCCTGATACTGGGTATCATCATAAAGACACTCAATTATAAATGAAGCTATTGATATAGCAGAATCCATATTAACATTTCTTGCATTTTTCATGTTTATCATCCATCTAAAAAAGTATTTTACAGAACTGCTAGGAGAAATTCTTTTTTGCAGGACTGTAAAAACATTGTAGCATAGCTGGACTTTATTTCATAGTTCATTTACTCAAAATCCGGGTACAGCTCCAACTCGGCAAACTCGGCGTCGCTCATGGCCTGGAGCTTGCCCAGGGCGCTGTCGGTCAGCTCCCGCAGTTCGGCTTCCTCCGGCGAAAGCTCGCCGCGCATCTCCGTCAGGGCGTCGATCAGCCCGGTGCGGCTGCCGTTGTTGTAGATGCAAAGAAGGTTCGTTTCCTCAAAAGTGAAGTTTCCCATATCAAATCTCCCTTTCCGCGCTCTTTTTGGGCGCTGTCTTTTTGTGTTCCGCCTTGGGCTGGTTTTTCAGCTGCTCCATGACGGACTTTTTCTTTTCTCGGTCCTCCCGGTGGGCAGCGGCAGCCAAATCCATGAGAGAGATCGGCTGGCCGCTGCGGGCCTGCTGTTCCAACTGAGCCACTGTCGGCTCCTTGGGGCCGTTGTTGATAATCCCGTCGATCATGCCGTAATCATCTTCCACCGCCATTTCCGCATTTCTCAGCGAATTTTCCGGCAAGAAACCCGGCACCTGGGTGAAACCAACACTGTCGCAGTAATGACAGGATACCTGACCATTCTGCTTGATGGCAACGATGTCACTGACGCTCATAGACGGGCTGTGAAAATCCACCGGTTTTTGCAGATTGAACTGCTCATACAGCCTTTCCAGCTGCTCCATTGTACTGCCAGAACCGTCCAGAGGGGCTGTATAGATAAGGTCATAGTTGCTCCGCTCTACGGACAGATTGTGGGATTGCAGCCAATCCAGATTCATAAAACGCACATTCTGCGGATCGTCCTGGCTCACCTGATAAATAGCAAAACAGTTTCCCTCATGGGAAAGAAATGCCTGTTCTCGTTCCAACTGCCGATCCTGTCGTTCCAAAACTTTTTCGTGAAACTCCGGGCTTTCCTCCCATTCCTCGCGGGACACAGCAAAGATACCGTCATGGGCGTCCAGGTCAGCGGTATCAAAGGCCATTTCCGGGTTTTCGCCCTCTTGGATAATGTAAACAGTCAGGTCGCGATCCATCAGCTCATAGGCTCTCTCTTTGGAGAGGGGCAGCAAATCGCTGTCCAAGTAGCCACACTTCTCCAGATCATCCTGGGTCAACACCGGGTCCGGCATGGGATACTCGTCCAACGCCTGCTCCTGGGCATCCGGCAGCTGAGTGGCGGCTGCTTCTGCGGTCTGCTGGTAGGCGGCCTCCTGCAAAGTCTCGATCATGGACAACGGCGCATACTTGATGGACTTGCCGCCCATCCCCAGGTCCTCACAGATATGGCTTACCGCTGTGGAACGGCCCATATCCGGCCCGTCCAACTGGCCGCCGTCCATCTGCTTCATGGTTGCCACATCGTAGAGCGTGTAGTCCCAGCCGGTGTCACAGGGCTGAACATGAAGGTAGCTGGTATCATCCAGTACCAACAGGGCCTCCCGGTACTCGGCGCTGGGCTGGACACTTTCGGTATTTTCCGGCTCGGTCAGCTGTTCCGGTTCAGTCATCGGCACCAGCTGATCCAGGCGTCCCATAAGCTCGGCAGCTTTTTGGGTGGTTTCATCCGGTTCGTCCTCGTTCACGATATTCTGGAGCCATTCGCGTACACCGCTGGCATCTCCGCTTCGGAGTGTGGCAGTCAGTTCGTGCAGTGCGTCCTCACGGCTATCTGCATTGTTCCGATACTCATAAGGGTCATAATCGAAAGTGAACTGGTCGATGTCTGATGCCAGCTGCTCGATAGAGTCCTGCTTCGGTTCCGTGGCGGCAGTCAGGTCAATGCCGCGCTCCTTGCAGATTTCCTTGTAGTTGCGCTCGATGTCGTTAATCAGCTCGCAGGAAGTCTTGTTGATGGTCTCCAGGCTGGCCCGCAGCTCCTTCAGCTCCTTGTCCTTGGACCAGGAAGCGATGTAGCCGAAGCTGTTTTCGCCGGTCTGGATACCGAAATACTGGCAGACCGCATAGGAAATGCTCTCGGCCTCTACTTCCTCGGTGTTGCGGTTCTTGACGGCCTGTTTCACCGCCGTCAGATCTTCCTCCACCTCCAGCCGCCACTCAAACTGATTCTCGTCCACATAGCGCCAGCCTTCCTCGGCGGCGGCCTGTTCCGCCTCCGCTTCGGTGGCGAAGTCCAGGCGATAATCGTGCTTGACACCGCCCTCACTCACCATCACGATCTTCCAGGTCGGCTCCGCCCCATACTTTTTGGGGTCGTGGAGCTTGCTGTGTGCGGTCTCATGGACAGCGGCGGAAATGGTCTGTACCTCGCTCATGCCTTCCCGGAGGGCGATCCGCTGCCGCTCGGATGAAAAATAGCCGTCCATGTTCTCAGTCATTGGCTCAAACTCGATGGGGACCGGAGCGGAGCGCCGCACCGCCTCCAGGAACGCCTCATAGTGCGGCACCGTCCCGGACAGGCTGGAGGCCAGCTCCGGCAGAGGCTTTCCGTCCGTCTGCGAAACATCAAACACCTTCACCGGGCGGAACATGGGGATTTCGATTTCCTTTTCCTCCATGACGGCCTTGCCATCTGCGTCCAGAATAGGAGCCTGGGTATCCGGGTCGCGCTTCATTTCCTCGATCTTCTTTTTGTAGGGCGTAGGGGCAATGATCGTGATGCCATGCTCACCCTTTTTCACATGGCGCTCAAACTGGTTTTTCCACTTATTGAATCCAGCCACCAGGGTGGCGTCCGGGCGCTGCATATAGATGAGCATGGTGTTGTTGACGGAGTAGCGGTGGAACTTGGACATGACGGACAGGTAGCGCATATACTTTTCACTCTCGAACAGCTCCTTGATACCCTGTTCAATGCCTGCCGTGATTTCCTGCAACCGCTCCCGGTTGGTGGGCTTATCAGTCATGAATTTCACTCTCCTTTCCAAATTGGCGATTTCTGATTGATGTTCGGCAATCCACAGCTTTTGTTCCTCCGGGCCGTCCTCCAGGAAAAAATCCAGCAAATAGCCCGTATAGTCCTTTTTCTGAATTGCCTCCATAAAACGGGGATGTGGATTTTCCTCCGGTGTTTTGGGTGTGTAGTCCGTTTCCCACTTGCGGAGCAAATGAAAGTAGTCGGCCAGGACACGAAAGGCATGGTCCCGGTCCTCCTTGAATTTCTGGGCCTCGGATTTCCGCCGGACATAGCGCCTCCGGGGAGGGGCTTGACTGTCATAAGCCAGGCCAAAATCTTGGGCCAGCTTCTCGGCGGCCTCTTTGGGGGACAGATTGTAGAGCCTCGCTGTGAAGTCGATTACATCACCGGTGGCTCCGCAGCCGAAGCAGTAGAAGTATTCCTCGTTCAGCTTCATGCTGGGATTTTTGTCATCGTGGAACGGGCAACAGGCCATGCCGCTCCGGTTGACCTCGATCCCATACATCTGCGCCGCTTCCCGGACGGTGACAGACTGTTTGACGGCCTCAAAGACGCTCTCGGCCATGCTCATTCATTGCCTTTCTTGGGGGTGGGCGGCCTGTACCCGGCAGCCTTGGCCCGTTCACTGGCTGCCTTACGGCGCTCGGCGCTGTACGGTTCCCGGACGGACACGCAGCGTTTGGGAACGAGAAAGGTTTGGCGGTCCTTTTTCACAATCTGATCCGGGTATTTCTCCGCCAGCCGCCGCAGCTTTTCCAGTAGCCGGGGGTCATGGGTATAGACCTCGGCGGTGGCTTCAGCCTGGTTGTAGAGGATGATGGTTTCCTGTTCATAAAGGCTCAGTTTCATTTGCCGCCTCCTTTCCGCCGGTCAAACTCCAGCTTGAAGTTGGCGTACTGCCCATCGTCCTCCAACACCACGGTGGCGTCGTAGGTCTTGCCGGTTTTCTCGGAATACAGGCCGGTCACATGGGCGCGGCCATCTTTGAGCAGCGCCGTCACGATGGCCTTGGTGGGCTGCTTTCGCTTCAGCTCCCACCACTTGTTGTTTTTCCAGATGGCGAATTTACAGTCCTCGTTCTGGCAGAAGAACCCCTTTTGCAGCTCCGCCACATCGCCGCCGCAGCGGGGGCATTTGCCCACCACTTCGCGGGGCGGCGTGAACAGATACTCGGTCCCCTTGATGACCTGATAGGTACTCACCAGCTCCTGGAGCATGGTGCTGATACCGGCCATGAAGTCCTCCGGGGCCAGCTCTCCGCGCTCGATCTCGCCCAGCCGGTACTCCCATTCAGCGGTCAGCAGGGGCGATTGCAGCTGCTCCGGCAGCACGGTGATAAGGGACACCGCATCATGGGACGGCAGGAGCTGCACAGTTTTCTTGCTCTTTTTGCGCTCCAGAAAGCCGGTGGACACCAGCTTTTCCAGGATGCCGGCGCGGGTGGCCGGGGTCCCCAGCCCCTTGCGCTCGGCGTCCTCCGGCATATCGTCCTTCCCGGCAGTCTCCATCGCAGAAAGCAGCGTATCTTCGGTGAAGTGCTTGGGCGGAGTGGTCTTGCCCTCCTTGACAGCAGCGCCGGAAAGGGGTAAGCTCTGGCCCTCCATCAGCTCCGGTAGCGCCTTGTCCTCGGTTTCTTTGTCCGGCTCCACATTTTTCAGCCCTGCGCGGTATGCAGCGTCCAGCGCCCGCCAGCCGTGATCTTTCACCGTGCGGCCTTTGGCGGTAAACTCCGCACCGGCGCACTCCACAACAACGGCGGTTTCCGCAAAAATATAGGGTTGAGCCACAGCGCACAGCAACCGCAGGGCCACCAGCTCCAGCACCGCCTTTTCGCCAACTGGCAAGCTGGACAGGTCCGCGCCCTGGAGGTTGCGGGTGGGGATCACCGCATGGTGGTCGGTCACTTTCTTGTCGTTGATGACCTGTGCCGCATTGCAGGCAAGCTCCATACCAGCGGCAAAGGGCAGCGCTCCAGCGGTAAGCCGGACCAGCTCCGGCAGACTTGCTGCCATATCCGAAGTCAGGTAACGGCTGTCCGTCCGAGGATAGGTGCAGAGCTTCTTTTCATAGAGGTTCTGCAAATAGTCCAAGGTTTGCTGGGCTGTGAACCCCAGCAGCCGGTTGGCGTCCCGCTGGAGGGTGGTCAGGTCATAGAGGGCGGGCGGCTTCTCGGATTTGTCCTTGCGCTCCACCTTTTTCACCGTAGCAGCCGCATCCTGGCAGGCCGTTTTCAGCTGCTGGGCGGTGCCCTTGTCCGCCATGCGTTCCCCTGAAACAGAGAAACCGGGCAGCTCCAGCGTCACCGTGTAAAACGGCACCGGCTTAAAGGTGTCGATCTCGGCCTCCCGCTGGACAATGAGGGCCAGTGTTGGGGACATGACGCGCCCGATGTTGAGGGTCCGGTGGTACAGCACGGAAAACAGCCGGGTGGCGTTGATCCCCACCAGCCAGTCCGCCTTGGCACGGCAGAGGGCCGCATCCCGTAAGCCGTCATAGTCCGCACCGGGGCGCAGGTTTGCAAAGCCCTCCCGGATGGCGGAATCCTCCATCGAGGAAATCCAGAGCCGCTTCATAGGCTTCTGGCAGCCCGCCAGCTCGTAGACGCTGCGGAAGATCAGCTCCCCCTCGCGTCCGGCGTCGCAGGCGTTTACCACTTCGGTCACATCCGGGGCGTTCATCAGCTGTTTCAGCACATCAAACTGTTTCTTCTTGTCCTTGCTCACCACCATCTGCCAGGGTTCCGGCAGAATGGGCAGATCGTCATAGCGCCACTTGGCGTAGTCCGGGTTATAAGCGTCGGCGTCGGCCAGCCCAGCCAGGTGGCCCACACACCAGCTGACCCGCCAGCCGCCGCCCTCCAGGTAGCCGTCCTTGCGGGCGGTGGCCCCGATCACGGCGGCCAGACTTTGGGCAACGGACGGTTTCTCAGCGATCACCAGCTTCATGGTTTTTCTTCCTCCTTTCCCGCAGCCATGCGGTCAGCTGCCGGTGGCAGAATCCCACGCAGGGCTGACCGTCACGGTAATTTCCGCAGCCATAACAGGGGTGGCCGGGAGATAAAGAAGGAGGACGGGAAGTTTCCTTCCCGCCCTCCGGCCTGCGTGTCATCATGCGTTCATAGGGGCTGTCGGTGAAGCGGGTCAAACCGTCTTGTCCTCGCTTTCCTCGTCGCCGCCCCCGTCAGCGTCCGGCTCGTCAGATTCCTCGGTCTCCCAGGAGTCCTCGTCCTCCTGGTCGGTATCATCCTCGCCGTAGTCATAATCGCCCAAATTGTCGTTGCCCTTGGTCTTGGGTTTGTTTTTCACCAGCTTAAAGTAGGCAAAAGCGCCGCCGCCACCCATCAGAGCCAGCACCGCCAAAAGAATGGCCGGATTCAGTCCTGCGGGTTTCTGCGCCGGTTCTTCCGGCTCCGGGGTTTCTTCCGGGGTCTCCGGTTCCGGCTCCTTACCCGTGCAGGCGCTCATATTGATGGCACACACCGGGCAGGCCGTATTCACCGCACCGGCCACACATTTCTCCGTACAGGTACAGGTGGCGGGCTGCTCCTGGGTAGTCTGACTGTCCTCCATCAACGCCATCAGGTCCGCCTCGTCCACCTGGTTCAAGAAGTGGACAGCGGTTTCCTTGTCCTCGTTGGCCCGGTCAATGAGAATGTAGAAGTAGTTGCCCGCCTTGGTGGTGACGGTGATGAGCTGCTTGTTGCCGCCGAAATCATCCACCAGGGCGGCGTTGCCATCCGGGGTCAGGGCCGGACTGTCCTCGGTTTCCTCTACCACCACATTGCTGTCGTTGGTGGCGTCCTCCGCCGGAGGCTGGTCCGTCCCCTGGGCAAAAGCAGTCACGGAAAGGCCCATCATCAGCACCAGGGCAGCGCAGAGGGCCGAAAAGGTCTTGAAAATTCTCTTATTCTTCATGGTCGATGTCCTCCTGTTCGTCGTAATCGGCGGAGGCAGCGGCCATGCCGGGGACCGCACCGCCGGAGAGCATGGCGTTCAGTTGCTCCGGGGTCAGCCGCAGGGCGCGCACCATCTGGACGATCTCCAGGTTCTCCGCCTCGGTTTTCTGCGCCTCCAGGGTTTTCAGCTTATCCTGGTACTCCGCGATCTTCTCGCGGACCTTGGCAATCTCCTGGTCAATGCGCTGGATTTTGTTCTTAGCCATAATCAATCACTCCTTCTTGAAAAAACTCTGTTACCAGTTCATCAGGCCGTAGCCCTTGATGCACTCGTAGGACAGGGAATAACTCTTGATCTTGCAGGCGTCGCCGCTGTTCCCCTCGACCGTGTAGACCCGGCTGCCGTCCGTGCCGACCACAAGGCCCACATGGTCGGCGCTGCCATCCAGGTCCCAGTCAAAGAAGATGGCGTCGCCGGGAGCAATATTGGCGTAATCACGCCCGCCCCATTGTCCGTGAGACTGGAACCACGGGATACCCTGGGACTGGCAGGCGGCAAAGCGCGGCTCGGACAGCCCCATCTGGCCGTAGCACCAGGACACGAAGCAGGCGCACCATTCCACACGGGAATTGAAGCCGTACCAGCTCCAGTAGGGCTGACCACCCACATTGCCCACCTGACTTTTGGCTATGTCCACCACGGCCTGATTGCCGGGGCGGGTGCCGTTGATGAACTCAACACCGGCTAAACTCTCGGAATCGCTGGTGTCGGAGGAGCCGCCGCCGAAGATCAGCGGCTTGTTGCCCAGCGTCTGCCGGTACACCTGATACATTTCCAGCTGTTCCGGGGTCAACAGCTCCGAGGCAACAGACGAAATGGGCTTGCTGG
>OLFZ01001947.1_pt1 | contig 15533 bp, 16 predicted proteins | sample 1604861 | NCBI WGS metagenome assembly OLFZ01 (sample SAMEA3888895, study PRJEB22519) | human gut metagenome | biome: human gut; feature: human-associated habitat; material: faeces | place: Denmark | collected 2011 | reverse complement strand
GGAAATGAAGATTTATGTAGTTGCTCATGAAAATATTGTATGTCCAAAAGAATATAGGAAAGTCGAAATTATGGAGGAAGACGTAGAGGGATATATTAAAAGATCGGTAGCTTATCAAGATATGCTTGAAACTCTGCCAGATATGAGCAGTATCGGATCAGTGGAAGAAGAGTTTTATGTGGATTATCTTTCAAAGATCTGGTTATATAGCCAAATGCAAGAATTCTATAAGCAATGTTATTACAATCTTGGAGATTTTGATTTAATAATTGAGAATTAGGGGCTGAAAATTCAGCCCTTTATTAACAAATTAATCAATGAAGGTTATGTATTGAAATTAACTGTCCGTGAAGGAGGAAATTATATCTTTTCATACTATGCAGATAATTCTGAAGTATTTGATAAATATATGAAAATAGAAAAGAATTTAGAGGATTAAAACTTACAATACGTCGACCAGCATGCTGGGGGCGGGGGTAGTGAACAAACGTATTATGACGCGAGTGCTCAAATGATTTTTAAAATAAAGCTTTTACATGAAAGTACTGGATTATATACCTGCGATTGTTATTATATAGCTACCTCAACATATCACATAAATATTAATAGCGGAAAAATGAGTGGATTCATGGAAATTCCTCATACATTAAGTGAATTTTTAACTGATAATGGTTATACTTTTGAAAGTTCTAATCTCAACCTTATTTCATTTGCTTCACATTCATCTGGATTTTGTAGTAATCAATTATGTTCTTTAGGTGAAGAATATCTTACTCTTTGGTGCACAAGTCCAACTCCAGTAAGTTCGCTTATTGAAATACCTTTTCATCTAAACAATGGATTCTTATGTTCAGCAATTTTAAGAAAATAAAAAAGGGGTTAATCCCCTTTTTATCTGGTTTTTGTAAGTATAGCTGAACATAAAAATCCAGCTGCTAATCTTACACTTACGGAAGTGGCAGAGTCTGTCTTGTAACTCAAAGTTGCTTTAGCTCGGATTTTATAATCAAATAATGTACAATATACAGAAAAGGAATACCCTGCATTTGTTACTCCTGTATTTATAAAATAGGAATTAGCAGATTGCATAACGTAATTGTTACTCGTAAGGTACGAATTTAAATTATGTAGAATTGTAACTTCGCCTGCGCTCATATTAGTTGGAAATTCTATAGTATAATTACCAGAAGTTAATAAATAGCATTTACATTCATACACATTTAAATCTGTAGATAGCGGGTTAATTAAGAAGATAATATTATGTTCACTATCATAATAAGTTTCACCCCCGCCCCCAGCATGCTGGTCGACATACTGCTTTGTAGCAACTTGCATATTCTGAGTTGGATCTTCAGCAACTAATAATGAAGAGCTAACCTTTACCGTTTCAAAACTTCCAATATTCATTTGCTTCACACCATTGCCTGCACAGGTGTAATGAATATCTGAACCAACATTAGCTAATGTGTAGGTAACGCCGTCGGTAGAAGTTGAATCATTCGTATGAATAATAGTCTGTGTCACAATACCTAAATTACCACTGTTCATTTTGGCAACCAGTCCAAAATCAACTAATTCACCTATAGAAGCAGTAGTACCAAAACGAACAGCACCAGTCAACGTACCGCCGGATAGAGGTAAATAATTATGAATCTGCTCATAAACATCATCTTTAGCAATACTAATCTGACCATCAACATATGATTTCGGCGCGGCATCTCCGTTATTCGTAGGAGTTTTTATATTTTGGATTTTTGTTTCATTTCCAAACTGAACCGTGCCAATATTGTTCATTTCTACAATGTCAGTCTTGGAGTTACCCGTAAGAACCAAATGTCCAGTACCTTCATTCTGATAGAGAGCATAATTCGCCGCACCGAAACGAACGGAATTATTTACTCCCATATTGATATCGCCGCTCATCGTACCACCAGTCAGTGGCAGATAATCTCCAGTAGGTTTTACCCCAGCAACAGCATTATCAACGTATTCCTTGTTTGCGGCATCCATCGCTTCCGCAGGATTAGCAACCATAGAAATCTTTGCGCCGTCAACATCAATTAACGGATAACCTTCGAAGAGAAGCGTATTATTTCCACCCACAATATGGCCGGTATCCATCACGATTTGATTCAGTCCCATAGTGAGATTGCCGGTCATGGTATCGCCAGCTTTCTTAACATAGTCACCTTCTACCGTGGTAATGTCCTGTTTAATATTAGTGATCTCAGTATTAATGTTATTGATACTCGTCTCATTCGTAGTCACACGATTAGTAAGCGAAGCGATATCAGATGTATTTTTCGTGATATTCTTCTCTGCAGTACCCATTCTTGTCGTAAGAGCCGCAATCTGATTATTTACGTCAGTGAGTTCAGCATTAATACCAGTTACTTTACTATCCAATGTTATCTTATTTACAGCATCAAAATCATTCTGAGGATTTCCCACATTTGAAATTCTCAATGGAGAAGGCTCAAACGATAAAGGAGCGTAAAGTTTCAATCCATCTTGAAGGTTAGCAAATTTAAGGGCAACATTGCTACCAATACTCATGTTTAACATATCATTGAGATAAAGATTTCCGTATAAATGGGTATCCCTATGATCGTCGGGTTTACCAACCTGTAAACGACCCGTGTTAAGATCTCCTGATATGTCAGCGGATCCATCAACAGAAAGACCTCCATAAGAGATGGTAAGCTTACCCGACATAGTATCCCCAGCTTTTTTCACAAAGGTTTCCTTTGCTTCATCCAGAGTATCTGCAGCTTCTTTTGCGGAGTTTGCCGCATCGGTAGCAGACTGAGCCGCCTGAGAAGCAGAGCTCGCTGAAGCTTCCGCACTGTTCTGGGAAGCAGTAGCAGAGTTCGCTGAAGCTTCCGCACTGTTCTGGGAAGCAGTGGCAGACTGAGCCGCCTGAGAAGCAGAGTTCGCTGAAGCATCCGCACTGTTTTTCGATTCTGTAGCAGAAGCGGCGGAAGCATCTGCACTCTTTTTCGATTCTGTAGCAGAAGCGGCACTTTCCGATGCGCTACCGGCGGATGCGGCCGCGGACGTTGCGGATTCCTGTGCGGAGTTTGCCGCGGCTTGAGCCTGAGCTTTTGCGTTTTCTGCTTCTGTGTGGGCACGATCCGCTTCCGAAGATGCTCTGTCTGCCTGATTCTGAGCTTCTACAGCAGAAGCGGCGGCGGCGTCGGCTTCACTTTTTGCTCGATCTGCCTGATTTCTGGCATCTTCCGCTGCCTGCTGGGAAGCTTCTGCGGACGCTTGCGATTTATTCGCTTCCTGTTCTGCCCGATCTGCTTGCGCTTTCGCTTCTTCCATCCATTTGTTGGTCTGTTCAAGAACCTCTTGAAATGCCTTATCAATGATTTCATAGTTTTCATTCATGTCATTGATCACTTCATTGAAGTGCAGATTCGTCTTGTTCATAATCTCGTAGAACGAGAGAGAATCATCATAGATGGTCGGAATAGCTAACTGTGTGTGATAGTGGATATAGCGAAGTGGGTTTAAATATCTCATAGTTACCTCCTAATAATATACGCCGAGGAAGCAATCTTCCAGCTCCTCAATAATCATCACATCAATATTTAAAAGGGTTTCTCTCCACTTTAAAATAAGATCGTTCGGGTTTACACCGTCCCAACCGGTGATTTCACGAATATAATCAGTATTCGTTTTACCCTTGACGTTATGAGTATAGTCCGTATCACGGCTATTTTCATCGGTAAAATGACGATCATAAGTAGAATCAACTTTTGTGTTTGAAGTATCGTTATAGGTTTGATCCGTTGTATTCTCTGAGGTACCGTCATTCGTTGTGTTCTCATTTCCCGAGGTGGAACGAAAATCTGTTGAGGTGGCATATAGATTATTTTCCAGATCGTTCCATGTTAACTGATTCATCGGGGTGTTGGATGCCACATCTTTTACCGTTTCGGAATAAGTTCTGGTACCTTCGTCATGTGTTTTTCCCGTCTGTTTGATATTGGTCTTGGCATCGTCGGTAAAATCAGTTAACGTATTTGCTGTATCAGAAGTTGTCGCAGTGTCATGATAGTCGCTTGATTCGTTTGATGTCTTGTCTTCGGTACGATTTTCATTTCCGAGATATTTTTCAATGTAATTTCTCGTCCAAAGTTTTTCATATTCTACTTGTGTCGTTTCCCAGAGCTGAATATAGTACGGCATGATCTCGCCGAGGGTTTGCTGTAGACGTAGTTTCCAAAACTCTACCGTTTCCTCGCCAATTTCCCGGAAGTAATAATGCCGTAAAATCTTTTGGCAGAGGGTAGGTCGATAGGATTCTTCCCAGATGGGAAACTCATAAAATATCTTTTCCCATACGGCGGGGATGATGGTATTTACATCCGTGACCCAATTATTTGGGGGCTTGGTATTGTCGTTGATTACTTGGTTATACAAATATTCGCAATACCAGCGCACCATAGTTGTTGTGCTACTCACTACTGCTCACCCCCCTTGGACTGACGCGCAGTTCTTTGCGTAGAGAAGGTATCATCTTCTGGATTATCCTGATAGGTATTATAAGTATAACCCTGTGTATTTTCTCCGAGAATATCTGCGTAAAGGTTGGAACGAAAGTCTACGGATACGTTCGTACCAAAAAGTTCATTGAAATGTTCTACTGCTTGCCGACGAGAAACAAGACCTACATTCTGCGCCATTTCGGAATAACCTAACCCAGCGGTTACTTCATTTGATACGAGACGCTCGGTCTTTTCCGATGCTGGGGTAACGATACCAAAGGCAGATAACATTTCTTTCCACGTATTAATCTTTTGAATCTGTAACTTATCCGCAATATACGGGATATTTTGATTCAAAATTTCAATGTTATCAATCGGTGTTCCTTCCGAAGTCATAATAAAAGGTTGATAGCCAAAGAACTTCTGCATTAGGTTCTTATAGGTAAGTTTCTTTTTCTCTGGTGTTTTGACAATCAGTGCGAACTTCTGCAATTCAACGTTAGACAGAATATTCATTTCAATACTGGTCAATTTCTGTGCGAAGAGATAAGCGGTCGGTTCATCGGGTAACCAGCTTAAATTATTGAAACACAGAGCACAGTTTTTCATATCCAATTCTTTGTAGGTATAATTTACATTTGTACTATACGCTGTGACTTTTTTCGGCAGATTATAAAAATCCATCTCACCGGTAGTCGTACATTGAAGCGAGAGATATTTTTCCAGAATTTCATCGTAAAAGAAGACACATTTTCCGTTGTAAAATAGCAACCATTCGATATATCTTTCATTCATATCTTCTGGAAGATCTCTCCACTCATAGCGAGATAATGCAATATTTCGAATACGATTGTAATAATCGTGAAATATCGCGTTTTTCATCCTTAGAATTGTTTTGTCCGACCATTCTAATGGTAAACCCCTGTTTCTCAATGTCCTAACACTCCTTCATTATTATTTAGATCATAATTTCCAACATCTGTGGTATGCCAGAACGTGATCCCGTTGGATAAAATCTGCTTGATCATTCGCATATCTCCTACAGGCATGTTTCCGGTCACCGATGGTTGATCTAACTTCAGGTAGTTCCAGTATTTTCTTGTATGTAAATTAGGTACCCCGGTACTATTGACGCGATATCCAAACTTCGTAAAGTAATCATCAATTTTTACAACATAGCCCCAGTGGAGACGCTTATGAATAATCCAAAAATCCATTGTTTCCATGTTGTAATTCACGCCGCCGACATTGTGTGCGCCTTTGCTCTGGTCTGGTTGGCTTTTGACTACGGATAATCCGCCGAAAGTAGAAAGGCCGGCCTGTAAGGCTCCCATACCAGCCTGTGCAATAGACATTCCCGCGCTTGCAGCTAAGGAACCCTTGGAACCTCCCGAAGAGTTAATCACACCGCTTGCTGCTTGGTTTGCCGAACCTAATGCCGAAGCTAACATACTCAAGTTAATATTGGTATCTTGCTGTGCATAGTAGTTCTCCCATACACCAAAGTTCCAATTGCATTTCGGAAAACCAGAAAGTTTGATTCCGTAATCATAGTTATTATTGCACTTCATATAGTACGATGGATACATGAAATAGGTAGGGTCTGTACCGAAAGCAAATTTAAATTTAAATTTCATCGTAGTAGTTGTGCCGGGAACTGGATCGCTTTCTATAATATCCTCATACTTGTAGTCATAACTTTGACCGTCGAGAGTCGTAATGCTGAAGAAGTGATATGGCCAGCAGAACAGCTTATTGTTTTTCGGAATGTAACCATCATCAAGAGTCGAATAATTGATTAGATATTCCTTTTCTCCTACGTTACCATTCGGATCTTCAATATTAATATTTAATTTTCCATTTCCACCGGAACTATAAGTCAAGCCAGCAGATGGAACCATTGAAATACTGTTAATTGCGCCAGCTTTTCCTCCCTCATTCATTCGTTTTAGCCATGCATTACAGTATCTAACTCCAAGGTCATTCGCATTAAATCCAATATATTTTAAACCTTGATAAGTATTTTGAATTAAACCTCCTTCTAAAACCTCATCCTCTTCGTCCACATCTTCAGAAGTTGCGACAAGAATAATGGAGTCATATATGAGATAGGCATCAAATTCGCCATCAGTATCTAACGAGCGTGTTGATCCTTCAAATAGCCTTGAATTTTCAACATAGTAATATTCATACCGTTGCATGAAATTCAAATCTTCTTCCACCAAATTTCGTGAGATAGTATCATCCGCAACGTGCATCCGCTCGATAAAGGATTTTTTAATTTCAAAATCGAAAAGCCATGTTTGCATGACATCAATTTCAAAAGTAATTGCCGTGCAATTTTCGTTGATATACAAAATATCGGAAATAAAGGCATAAAGCCACTTATTACCAAACCCTCCATTCTGAAAACATAGATAGTTACAATCATAGAAATAATCTGCTACGTCTTCCAGAAAGATTGCCCACGTAGAACTATTCGATGCCAGCCGCTGATACGTTAAACCGCTATAGACCTTTTTCGTTTTCGATGCAAAATAGCTTTCCTGCGCTGATTTTGACGTAAACAGAATGGTATCCGTATAGGTGTTATCTAACGGGATTGATTGACACACGCGAACTGTTGTCGATGGGCCAATTAAAGGACGAATCATTTTTTACCTCCAATTCAGCGATAGCCTACCATTCTTTGGTAGGCTATCATATAGTAAAAGGAAAGGAGTAGAGTTAAGCATTTTCCCTCGTCGAAATGGTAGCCGTCTGGCTAACTGGAAAATACTTCGATTTTGCAATAATGTTAAACGTGTTTGGAATCTTTTCATTTGCAGAAACATGTACTCGAACCTGAGTATTATTTACAACCGTCATGGTTGTTTCGGTAGATTCATTTCCGGCCATTTCCCACTCAAGGGTATCATCTACCGTGCCCGTGGACTTGATCGTCGCATTGATGGTCACATCTTTTGGCAACTGAGATCTCTGAATGGTACTGTTAGATGGACTCAGTGTAATTCCTGTAATCTCATTATCTGGAACAGTAAACAGAATCGCATTTGCAAAACGAGAAACAGAAAATACTGTCCACTTATGAAGGAAGTAGTTCCAATACAGTCCTTCCGGATTGCGAACATCTTCAAACTGGAGAAGCACATCGTAAATCTGGAAAAAGCTTTCGTCACACAGAAGCAGTTTTGCCCCGGTAAGCTCACCGAAGTTATCAATTAAGATTCTTCTTCCCATGAACTCTGCTTTATCCATGTTAAATGCGGAAGCCAGTACTTCCACATCCATCATTGCATCAAATTCTGCGTCGATGAAGATAATCTGCGAACTGCGATCTGTATAGGTCGGAACTCCCATCGCGTTGTACTGCGTGGACATAAAGGTCAGCTTATTGCTGTAACCCTTTACCGTAGAAATGATCGACTTCATATTATCCGCAGTAACTGTCGGAATTTCTACCTCATAGAATAAGCCTTTCTTTGCATATTCTACAATCAACTGCTTCATCGTAATAAACTCGTCATATTCCATACCGGAGTACAGGCTGGAAATAATATCACTTACCAGATTGTAAACGCCATCTTCCGACAGGAACGCTCTTTCCAGATCTCTTCTCTGAATTGTCGTTTTGAAGAAATTCTGATAGTCCAGCTTATGGAAAATAGATTTTACATCCGGAATTTCCCGCTTCATGAACTCCGTTTCCGCTGTCTGAGGATCGTAAATCTTTGCCTTAGCAAGAGAAGTGTATACTTCTTCAATGGTTTCTCCGTAATCAAGCATACCCTTTTTCAGCATAGCAAACGGATTCTTGTAAAGCCTTGAAGTAAGAATGACTTTACCGATACGATTTACCAAAGCATCAAGAAACTCATTTGCCAGCCCCGGAAAATTGAGAACCGCAGACCCGTAAGTCTTAATATCTTCCTGCGTTGCTACAGGAACTCTTTCCTGAAAGGAAAGGGATGCGTCATTACGAATCGCATTTAAAATATCTACACCGTTTTTTGCTAATTTCACATTTTTTGGTTTTGTTGCCATTTCACACCTCTTAATCTTCTTCCGTCACAAAGACATCATCATAAGTAAGTTCTTCTGCACTATGCGCAGTTTCTCCTTCATCTAATACGGACGTATCAGAGTCCACCGTAGAATCTCCGTTCATAAAACGTTCTACATAGCGCCTTTTTAAATCATTATAAGAATTTAAGGCATCATCTTTTTCTGCATGAGCGGCAGCTAACGCTTCATCCAAAGTAACAATTTTGCCTTCTAATTCTTTGTTGTAATCAGCAATCGTTTTGACTGCGGTCAATCCTTCATCCGAATCCGCGAAGCCCTGACTTACAATGTCTAACGCTTCATATACCGTCATTTGGTTTCACCTCCTAAATTTTTCGCAAGCTGATAAATGTTATTTGCGTTCGTGAGAGCCATGCGATAGCAAATAACAATCACACGGAGCATATCTTCTGTCAAATTCAAACCTTCTCCTGTACCTTTAATTATATCAGATTTGATCAAATCTTCAATAATTTCTTTTGCGTAATCAGGAATTTCTTCTAATTTCTGGTATCTTTTTTCTGCCATTTCTGTTTCCTCCTTAATTTCTTCGGCTTTATATTTTTCATAATTGGCCCGAACAAATTCCGTATTTCCACGGAATAACTTTACGGTTGTTCGAGTATCTACATGAGTAAACGTCGTATACGTTCCAACCGTATATTTACTATGGTCATAGACATAGGCCTGCACTGCGGCTGGGGGAACTCCGGATACCTGTATATCTGCGGCTTTTCCAAGCGTATGCTGTGAATTGGATACGCCCCCAACTGCCGCATTATGCGACTTCGTACGATATCCCGAAGTAATGAGTACAGGTTTTCCAAAATATTCTCGGATTTGATCCAACAGATCGACTAAATTATCGTCGATTAAAACGGTAGGATATCCATCTTTTGACTGAAATTCTCTTACTTTAAAATACTTACCCACTTGATAGTCTAAATTCGTAAAAGTGCTAACCATCCGAACCTCCTGTTAAATGTACATTCGACGCTGAAATATTTTGAATGTGCGTAATATGCGCCCAATAGCCAGCTTTAAAATACTGCTGATAATTTCCAAGGATATCATCACAACGATAGAACTCACTATCATTAAAATACCACCACCCGTTAGAATAAGACGGAAAATAGGTGCCGGTATACGTTTTCCCATTGGGACGCTTAAAGACTACCGTAAATCTGCGGATCGTAACATCAATCGCTCCGGACTCTCCGCCGCCCCCTTCTCCTCCACCGCCGGGGTCAGCTCCATTCTGAAATTCACGCCAGTAACCTTCCGAAGCTCCCGTACTGCTCACGGTATTCGACCCATTGTTTTTCCAGATAACGCGGGACCTTCGCGTATCCACATGGGTAAAAGTACCGTAAACACCGATTCCCCCGGTCGAAAAGGTTTCTTCCACGTAGTTTGCTACGGCTAAGGGCGGTACACCTCGAAGCTGAATATCAGCGGCTGTCCCCTTGGTATGCTGACTGGATGCCGCACCGCCTACCGCGGCATTATACGATGGGGTACGGTACCCGGACGTTATTGTGATCCCCGACCCGAAAACGCCGCGAATCCGCTCCAATCGTTCGGCAAGAGCATCGTCGATCAACACGGTATCCGATCCATCATTACACGCAAACTCGCGAACCTTAAAATGTTCCGATACATTGGTGTTTGCGTCGGTTCTCATGCTATACGTCTGTACCGCCATTGTTTACCGCCTTTTTAATTTCTTCCACCATCACCTTAATCTGTGTTAACATTTCATTCATGTGCTCATCTGACTTTGTCATCTGATAATAAAAAAGCAGACACATCACGATCGGAAATCCTACTGTGGAAATATAAGACATAATCTGTTCCATTCGAGTCTCCTTTAACGAATCATATTTAAAATCTCCAAACCAATCCGCTTGACGCGCTGGTTTTCAAAATATAGAAATCCCTGCTCGTATCCCTGAATCATCAGATTCAGCCACGCAATTTTTCTTCCTCGATTTGCAAAATAGGTATTTTCGGTATGGTCTTCTCTGGTTAATGCATAGGTTACACGTGACTTGTCGAAAGTAGAATCCATATACAGGTAACCATTTCTGCGATCAAACCAAAGCCCATACTCATTATCCAAATATACAAGATTGCATACGCTCTTGACATCTCCGGTTTTCTTTTTAATAAAGTCCTTAGTATCTTCAACATATTCGTTATCTATTGCATATTGCCCGAACTTAGATCCCTCGATCAACTGCCCGAACCGAGTTGATTTTTTCTTATCCCGATAATCTTGCGATAAGGTATGTTCCAAGTAAATTAATCCATTATCCGTTAGTTTCCAACGCTTTTTCCCGTAAGGCTGGGATAAGTTAAAATAATCATAATAAACATTGGAAACATTAATACTATTGGATAGAAAATATACCGGAACATCATTCATTCGAGATATCGTTTCGTAAAGGTCTAAAAATAACCGAATCTCATTTTTTAAGTATTTCTTGCTCTGAAATTCATCAAAACATATGGAAGTAACTCCAGCGTAAGATACGGACTTATCTTTCCCTCCGGTATTTAAATCCACTCCATAGCCCATAAGCTTCCATCCACCTTTTTCTACTTCACGTCCACGCTCATAGAAAAAAGTTCCGCTTTTCCCCGTCGTTACTTTGAATTCTTTCTCCGGATATAAATGCTCTATATCTTTAAAAAAAGACTTTGCCGCCTTTACTAATTCCGTTTCAAATCTTCGTAAATAAACAAAATTTTCATCTTTTTCAAAATAATTTTTACAAGCAATCTGCGTTTTAAAACCGTAAGTCTTTCCGTTTCCTCGCTCTCCGGTAATAAAATTAAATAATGCTTTCTTTTCTAAACAATTTTCATAACTATAATACATTCTTTCGCCCCTTTTTAAAAATGTACAGGCGCAGAATAACACTATTCCCATAGCCATGGATGTCCGGGCGGGGCTTAATCCGTGGATTCCCTTCATCATTATTTCCGCTAACCTGTACATAATTATTATATCAAAAAATGTGTGTATAGTCTATTTTAAATTAAAAGTAGTTTCAATTAATACAGCCCCGCCTTCCGTTTGCGTAAGCATTAATTTTCCTGTGTAAATCTGACCTGTTTTAAAATTATCATACGTAACTTGTTCATAGCATTTTGCTGGTAGACCTGCACAGGTGATTAATAACTCACCATCTTTTTCTCCAATGTATCGTTTCGCTCTGATATATCTTGCTCGATCAAATTCTTTTTCAATTTTAAAATATCCTAATTTTTCATTGTCCAAAGGGATATTGTCTGATTTTTCTTTTAAATGTAATGAATCTGTGTCGCAGTAAATAAAGCTATCGTAATTTTTCTGTGCATAAGATATGATATGCTTTCTTGCATATGCAGTCACGAATAACCCAACAGGTAAATAATATTCTGGACGAAATTCTGGTGACATTGTTTGAAATCGTAAAATATTATTTTCTAAGTAAGGAATTTTTTGTGATTTTAACGGATTCGTCGCAAATTTTCCATAAGTTGAATTTTGCATCTGTTTTGAAATAAAACGTAATCCATTATTCCCTTCTCTTCCTGCCTTTTCTTTTACTGCTGCCCATTTTTGGATGAACTCAGTGAAGAGATCTTCTGTGCCACGAAAATAGTAAACCTTATGCACTCTAAAATACGCTACTTCATAATGTTCTAAAAACATTTCATAGTCAACCGAAGTTAAGGTTAAGTTCACAATTTCACTTTTACTATTTTCCAGATACTCCCTTCCGTTAAATAACTGCGAATTTTTAATCTGTATCGTAGGCAATTTACCATCTTTCAACCAAAATTCACAATCAAAATTAATAATAAAAAGACTATATCCGGTTATCTCTTCCAGATCATGGATGATGATCGGCGCTCCGAATGGAAATATATTTTCTGACATGACATAAGGGTAAAGAGAATTTACATCGTATACGACTACATTCTCAAATTCTTTCCCCTCATATCCCTTTTTTAAATAAGTCCATCCTCCTCGATAGGCATGTCGTAATTCTTTATCAATCGATAATGCTAAATTTTCTTGCTTTGATAAGTTTAAATTCGTAAGATACGGTTCGTCATTTTGCAATATTGGGAAAATTCGTTTAAATTTTTGCTTTCCTATGGTTTCTTTCAAGTCATTCATCGCTGCCGAAGATAAGGTTAGTCGGTTGATGTTATTCTCAAACATTTGATTTAACGAGTCCCTTAAAATAATGACATCATTTTTTAAATACTCAAAATCTTGCTGAGATAACGAACCTCCAATTTCTCGTTCTTCATCGTAATCAATTTCTAACTTCTCAATTCCCAAGTTAAATGTCTTTGGCATTTTACTAATCGGCATAGGAATCAACTTCAATGAATCAACGAAAGTAACTTTAAAAATTTTCGTTACTCTTTTCTGCGACGTATAGAAAAAATTACATTCAATTCTATACCATTGATTTCGATCTGTAATTAATGTACGAAATTCACATGCTTCTTCTAACTTCTCTTGCTTATGTGTCCATCCGTTTTGTAGTAAATAATTTACAATAAAACTTCCGTCAAATTTGAGATTGTGAAAATAGATTTTGCTTCGTTTCTTTAGTTTATAACAAAATTCAATAAAAGATTGAATATTTGTTCCGCATTCAAAGGGTGACATACAATCTAAATTACTAATCCCCCATGCCCAAACTTCCGTTTTTTCTGGATCCGTTGTTGTTTCAAAATCTGCCGCAAAAATCTCCGTCTTAGACATAGGATTTTACTTGCTCAATTCCCCATAATAATTCTTGAATTTTCTGCTCTGCGGAAATTGGCATGTAAATTATAAATTCGATTGTAAACACATCTCTATAATCTTCGGTTAACGCTAATTGGTAAAATTCTTCAGGACTAATATCTCCCAGCGCTTCCTCCACTACTCCTCGTATTTCTGGACCTAATTCATCTTCTATCCCGTTTAAATAGTTTTGATAATAAGAATCAACATTTCTTTCTTTTGATAAGTCAATCATTAGATTTCGTTTAAACCTTGACCATTGATTTGGGTCGTTAAAACGGGCTTCATCAAAGGGCACAGGTTCTTGCAAACTTTTTTCTTGTGATGCTGTCCATCCAGATCTTCCTTCTACAAACCTACCATATTTTTCTGCTCTTTTTCTTCTCTTTTCGTTTCTTCTCTGATTTAATCTCGCCGTTTCTGATATGGCATAAGTAGATGTTAAAACGTCTTTTACTCTCACAATTTCAAGATTCTTCGGTGATGGTATTTTCTTCATCTGCTTTACTTCAGAACGTAATGCTTTCATGTTTGGATAGTTCTTCATTAGCTCATCCACCGAACGACGTGGTGGTGCATAGCTCTTGCCGAACTGTTTTTCAATCCTTGTAACCGCAGCGTTATAACTTCTTACCGCAGAAGCGGCGAATTGACGCCGCTTACGGTAAGCCTGTGTTAGTTTCGGCTTCTTTGCCATATTTTAACTCCTATACTAAATTAAATGTGGCATACTTTTTCATTCCTGTTCCTTCCTGACGAATTTCAATAGTAATCGGTTTGTTCAAAATGACTTCCTCGCCAAAGATCAACTGATAATTTCTTACAGCGCCCGCAAACCCTCTGGATAACGCAGAATAAGATTTACCTGCTGTGTCAATGATAATTGTTCTTGGCAATACTTCAATTTCCCCTGTCTGCTGTGATTTCATTTCTACTGGATAAACTAACCAAGCCTGCACTTCAATCTGCTGACCGTAACAGTCTGAAATTTTGTAATCAGGATTGTTCAAAGCATTGAAAACATTCATTTTCAGTTCTTCAGGTAATGTCTGCACTGTTTTCTGTACACTTAATTCGTTCATTTTATTTCCTCCTATTTTAAAAAAAGAAATGATTATATATTCAATAAAGAATCTCTCAATTCTTTAATGACACGATTTAAATCTAAAATATCAAGTCTCTCTAATTTATCGGTAATATCTATCCAACCAAATTTCACTTGATCACATTCTGTATCCTTTAAATCTAAACATACATCATCAGTAACTAAATTATACCACAAACTATAAGATTGATCCCTGTATATTCTATCACGTATTTCAAATAATGCTTCAATTTTCCTCATAAATTCTGCAACACCTCACTGTACATGTTCATTGCGTGTAAATAGATAAATAAGTTATATCCAAAGTATAATACACCAAATACTATGATTGCAATGCCTATCCAAAAATATTGTTTTTTCATTTTATTTTTATCCTTTCCTGTAATACTTTAAAAGAAAATTATAATAAACTCAAGCAGTAACATTACAATTCCTATCCAAAAATATTGTCGGTTATTTTTTCCTATATTCATAATATTTTGTCTCATCCATTAGAACGTATTCATTTTCAACTTTTACGATCTTTTTTCCTTCACTATTTGCTTTCTTTGCAAAATATCTGGAAATATATCTTCCTGTTTCTGGATTAATTCCCTTTTTCTCATATTCTGTTTGAGGTGGCTTCCGATGTCTCTTTCTATATGCAATATCTGCAATCGCTGTACTGACTTTATAATATCGGCGATGATATACGTAACCCTCAGGATTTTCAATGTAATTCCCATGTATGGTTAAATGTAATCTCCAATCATCTTTATCTTCGTAAATTCTGTCTTCCCATGATTTTGCAATACACTCAAAGTTTTCTTTTTCATTTTCAGGAATTTCAAAGAAAAGATAGTTATTTTTTAAATAAAGTAGAATATATTCTTCTGCTTCTTCTTTTGTCGGAAAATCCCCAAAAATTCTATTAAATTGTGTTTTAATATAATATTTACATTCAATCGGTATGATCAGAAATCCATACATTTCGTACCAACGCTTTGGGGCTAAATCATGTCTTTTTTCTAAATAATGTAAATGGTACAGTTGAATATCTGAAGCTTCTTTAAAATCTATATACATTTGT
>OLFZ01001928.1_pt1 | contig 15748 bp, 9 predicted proteins | sample 1604861 | NCBI WGS metagenome assembly OLFZ01 (sample SAMEA3888895, study PRJEB22519) | human gut metagenome | biome: human gut; feature: human-associated habitat; material: faeces | place: Denmark | collected 2011 | reverse complement strand
CTTTTTCTGTCTGATAAGGGGGGATCATTTGATTTGAATTTAAAGCATGGTCATACATGGAAATTAAGAAAACGTATCTATTTTAATACTATATTTACAAAAACAAAGGAGGATTCAGATGAGAAGATTAAAGCATAATTTTAAGAAAGGAATGGCGTTTGTTCTTACCTTTGCCATGATAGCAGGACTGGTTCCTGCTATGTCAGGCGGAGCAAATACGGTGCAGGCTGCAACCGGTTCCGGAACAGAACCAAGCGTTACCGCATATGCTACGAAGGACCAGTTAATGACCGCATTTACCCCGGATGCTAATGGTACTGCTACGACCAAAGGGAAGCTGGTATTTGGTAAGAAATCAGATGGAACAACAGCACAGGAATGGTACATCTTAGGAAAGGATGAGGGTGTATCAGGGGATAATACCATCATCGTTGCCGCAAGCCCGATTGCAAGAGGGCAGAAGTTTAATTCAGACATAAGCAATAAGAATGATGAAAATCTATGGTCAGATTGTGTTTATAGTGAAGCGACTATAACAGAAGTATACGCAAATCACTACGGAGCAAGTGAACTTCGTGATACACTGCAGGGTATGGCTACGAATACATCCTACTTCACCTCAGCCGAGCAGGGCTTGATGAATGCCACCACAGTGACAACGAAGGATACGAAGAATAGTAGTGTAACCTATACCACCACAGACAAACTGTATGCGTTACAGGGAGATCATGATAATGACCAATACTTGTGGGCAGGAACCGATGACAGTACAGTACTTGCCATGAGAAGTTACTTGAGGAACGGAGAGTGGTTCTGGCTGCGCTCGCCTTACGGTGGTAGTGGTGACTTTGCGTTGCTCGCTTATCCGGGCGATTTTGTCGACTACGCCTTTGTCGACGAAGGATCCACTGTTCAGCCCGCTTCCAATCTGGATCTGTCATCTGTTCTCTTCGCATCTGCTGCGATAGCAGCATCATCTGATACAAAATCGGAAAAGATAACAGACAGTGCGGCGATGACTTTAAGACTGGACGGAACAGGTAAGGATATTGGTACAGTAACATATAACACTACAACAGGTGATATTAAGGTGGGGAAGGGCAGTACAGCACAAACTGTGTCACTTGTCGTACAGGGCAATGACGGAACAAACGATTGGTATTACAATAAACAGATTGAAGGACCAGAGACGGTAAATGCTTCAGATATTAAGTCAGCACTCAGTTTGACATCAGATATAGATTTATCCGCATGCAAAATCTGGCTGGAAATAACCGAGGATAATGTTTCGTATGCGGTAAACGCAGAAAAAGAGATTGAGCGGCATGTGCATTGCGTATGTGGTACAAGTGGATGCAAACTTTCTGGAAACACGCATAGGGATGTGACATGGACACCGGTATCAGACTTGAATGAGATCAAGACAGCTGGTAACTATTATCTGACACAAGATATTGAGATGAAAGAGACCTGGGAGCCGCAGGCAGGTGTCGTACTCTGTCTCAATGGACACAGCATATCAAATACATACAAAAATAACATACGCCGTGAGGAAAAAGCAACGATTCGGATTATCGGTAAAAAATTTACGCTTACAGATTGTAGTCGGGATGAGCATGGACAGAATAAGGGGAGTGTTACCCATGCAAAAGAAAGTTATGGAACAGGTGTGACATTCTTTAACACAAATACTTCATTTGACATGTATGGCGGCAATATCAGAGGAAATTATGCTGTGGATCATCGTCCGGGGTGGAATGGCGCCGGGGTATATGTGTCTTCATCCGGATGTCATTTTACTATGTATGGCGGAAGCATTTCCGATAATCAAGGTCATGGGGTATCTGTTGTCGAAGGAGCAACCTTTACCATGAATGGTGGTAGCATTACAAATAATACGATATCAGGTTCAAGTGGTGCTGGAGTGGTCAATTGTGGAAAAGTTGTCATGAATAAGGGATTGATTTCTAAAAATAGCATAACCGACGGTGATGGCGCTGGTGTCTATAATGGACCGGCTGTAATCAATGCGAATTATCAAAAACCAGTATTTGATATGCGAGGAGGAGAAATTTCTGAGAACACTACAACTGGAGGCGGCGGCGGAATATCTAACTTGGATGCCGTATGTACCATTACAAGTGGTAGTATCTGCAGAAATCAAGCAGGAAATGGTGGTGGTGTAAATAACACAGAATCTGTTTTTAAAATGCAGGGTGGAGAAATTATTGGCAACAGTGCAAACAGGTATTCCGGAGGCGGTGTTAACAACAACACCGGATTAGCGACGGGTTCCTTTACCATGTCTGGTGGTGTGATCAAAGAAAATCAAGCCGCGCAATATGGTGGTGGTGTGGCATGTTATGAATATACTACTACTACTGGTAAAGGCGTATTAACGATTAGCGTTAAAAATGCTGCTGTGATACAGAATAACACGTTAGAAAATAATAAATCCAGTAATTTGGGATTACGTGACAATGTTGTACTGACGGATGTGCAGCTTAATGGCTCAAATCAGATTGGCATTTCGACTGAGACGGCACCAAAAACAGAGAAACCGATTACCATTGCAAATAAAACTGGTCTGATGGACGGCTTGTTTTCGGATCATGCGGCATATGAAATAGCCGAGGAAGATGGAAAGACCATTTTACAGATGAAAAAATATACAGTAAAACTGGTTTTGCCGGAAGATGGAAGCGTAAGTAAAATCAGTGGCGGTGACTTGGAGCAGAAAGTAAATGACAATATTCAGACGGTGCAATTACAGGCAGATGATAACCATTACTTTAGCGAAGCGAATAAGAGTGCAATGAGACAAGCCGGTATAGAGGTATCGTCAACTAGCGGAAATGTCAGCGAGATCACGATTTATGGCAGACCTACGGCAGATGTTGAAGTACAGATTTTGGCAACGGAAAAAGCATCGCAGGAAGCACCGGGAAACATATCTGGAATCGCGCCGACACAAGAAGGTGGCAAGGGTTACCTTGAGGGCGTTGATGCAAAAATGGAGTATCGTGAAAAAGGAACAGATACCTGGATTACCTGTCAGGATAACAGTTTAGGTCAGGAAGTTACCGCTGGTAAAACATATGAAGTGCGTAAAAAGGGAGATATTACAAAAAAGGCTTCGCCAATCAAAGAAGTGTTTGTTCCGAATAAAGAAAATGTGACACCGAATCCAGAACCAAATCCAAATCCGACACCAAATCCGGAACCGACACCAAATCCGGAACCAAACCCAGAACCAGAACCGAATCCAAATCCGACACCGACTCCAACCCCTGAAAAGCCGGTAATGAAGGATGGAGATAATGGACAATATACTGAGGGCAAAATGGAAACACTCACTTTCCGTTCCAGTGCACCATTGAGCGATTTTCAGGCGGTTTATGTAGATGGTGTTATCGTAGACAGATCACATTATGAATTGGCATCGGGCAGTACCATCGTACGTTTGAGGAAGGAATTCTTAGATAGTTTGGCAGAGGGAATACACACGCTGGAAATCCGTTCAACTGGTGGAACAGCCTCAGCAAAGTTCACAGTTGTTAAAGCTACAGAATCGGGAAGTGGTACAGGTAGTGGTGGAACAACTGGTGGTACAGGAAATGGAACTACTACAGGCGCTGGCGGTACAATAGGCTCTGCCACAACACCAACCCCTTCCACCCCAACCGCAGGTATTACAAATGTCCAGCCGAATGGTGGAGCGCAGGCAGCACAGAAAACAACAGTAAATGCTAAAGCACCGGTAACTGGAGAAGCTTTACCGGTATCTTGCGTGGTACTGGCCTTAATTATTGTTGGTGGATTTGCACTTTTGATTGTAGAATTGCGCAAGGCACACAGAGCATAAATGTAATATTGTATAAGACCACTACCTTGTAAAACATTGCGAGGTAGTGGCCTTTTTCACATTTCACACCCCAAAAACGACACTTCGCGCTGAACGAAATTTTAAGCCCCAAAATTCGTTATGATAGATACAAGAAAAGGTGGATGGAAAGAAAACGACACCAAAGGGAATGGAAAAAAGGAGAACGCTTATGAAAAAGACATTTGGAAAAATACTTGGGGCTTTCTTATGCTTAGGAATGGTGCTTGGACTTATGCCAAGTCAGGCATTGCAGGTAAAGGCAGCCGGTGAACACAAACACTGTGTATGTGGAGCAACGCATAAAGATGTTGGCGACCATACGTCGGAAACAGAAATCACATTTGAGGCATGGACAAAAACGAATAGCCTGCCGGATACAGCGGGGAATTACTATCTGGAAAATGATGTCGTACTTAATGTGCCGACAGATGCGGAGGAAATGTATCGTGGCTGGCAAGTGCCTGATGGTGTAGTACTTTGCTTAAACGGTCATAGTATTACAGCGACAGGTAGGAATCTGAGTAATGATATTTTCGTAACGAGTAATACTACATTTACAATGACGGACTGTAAGAATGCAGGCAAGGTTACACATGCTAAGAATGAGGATGGAATAACATATACAGGTAGTGCTATAAATGTCAGCGGGGGAACCTTCAATATGTATGGAGGATCAATTACTGGAAACGATGCTACAAGTAATAATCCATCTGATGGTAGAAATTGTGGTGGTGGCGTGTATTTATCTGGAACCTTTAAGATGTATGGTGGCTCGATTACCAATAATCATTCGGCTAGTGATGGTGGTGGTGTGTATATACCGAAACCGTGGGGCTGTTATTTTTATATGTATGGCGGAAATATCACAGGTAATACTACGGGAAAAGAAGGCGGTGGAGTGTACGCTGTTAGCGACATGACAGTGTCGGGTAACGTCAACATCACTGGTAATAAAAAGGCAGATGGTAGTGTAAGTAATGTTGGCTTATATACAACAACCGATAAGAGTGAGACCAAGACCATTAAAATTGATGGAGATATGAATGGTACGATTGGTGTGTACACGGATAGAGTGGTGCCAACTGCTGAAAATCCGGTTGTTGTTGTTCAAGGAGCAACTGCAAATAAGGACTATAGTAACTTTATTACCAGTGATAGCTCTAACTATAAGATTATGCACGATAGTAGTGATTCTACGAAACTGGTGTTAACAGGGAAGGACGCAACAGAACCGGCACCTACGGAACATACACACTGTGTCTGTGGTACGAACAATTTAAGTACGAAGGGTCACAGCTGTAATAAGAATCAGGTATGGAGGGGTATTGATGATTTATCGGAAATTACAGCAGGTGGATATTATTACTTAAAACAGGATGTGACAATCACATCTACGAATACATACAGTAGTGTATATACTAGCGGAAATCAGTATTGTGGATTGAAAATATCTGACGATGTTGCACTTTGTTTGAATGGTCATAGTATTATCATGCAAAATCCAGAAGGAGTAACAGACGATGTGGATGCTGTTATGGTTGAGAGACATTTCGCGCTGACAGATTGTCAAGGTACGGGAACGATTAAGCATGCAAAGGATTTATCAGGCGCAACATACCAAGGAAAAGGTGTAAAAGTACAAGGCGGTACATTTGATATGTATGGCGGTACTATTACAGGCAATACATCAGAATATGATACTGGTGGAAGCGGTGTCAGCGTAGTAGGAGTGGAAGATAGGAACAAATCCAGCATATTTCATATGTATGGTGGAACAATCAGCGGAAATATAGCCAAAAATGGCGGTGGTGTTGAAGTTACCCGTAGCGTTTATAATGGACCGTCAGAATTTCATATGTATGGAGGAACAATTACAGGTAATACCGCAGATAGTACATGGTCTAGTTATGGTAATGGCGGCGGAGTGTATGTCAGCTGGACAGCAAAGTTTTTCATGAATGGTGGTAAAATATGTGGAAATACGGCAACTTATCAAGGCGGAGGGGTATATGGATCAGCATTGGCAAGATACAATGAATATGATACCGGTGGAGCAGCAGAACTGAACGTTTCTGGTAGTGCTACGGTCACAGACAATAAGGCTGGTGGCAAAAATAACAATGTCTTTATGACAAGTTCTACACAAAAAAGTGGTTATGAAACGTTATATGTGAAACTAGATATATCAGATCCATTCAGTGGCATCATAGGTGTATCGACAGAAGACAAACCTGTGGCTGGAAAATCTGTTGTTGCTGCAGCAAGTGCAACACCTGGTGTAGATTACAGCAAGCATATTGTCAGTGATGATACGCAATACAAGATACGCCATGTAGGGTATATGCTTATGCTGACAACAGCCGATGAACCAAATCATCAGCATACATGGGATGAAGGAAAAATAACAAAACAGCCAACAACAAGTGAGGAAGGTGTGAAGACATATACTTGTACGGCATGTGGAGCAACCAAAACTGAGCCAATCGAAAAATTGGTTTCAAACACCTATAAAATAATCGATGGAGCCAATGGTAAACATACCATTGGTAAGGATGGTACATTGACCTTCCGCTCGAATGCTCCATTCAGTGAATTCGTAGCTGTATTGGTCGATGGTGTAAAAGTGGATCGATCCAATTATGACGTGTCAGAAGGTAGTACCATTGTACGTCTGAAGCAGTCTTTCCTGAATACGCTATCTAAGGGAAGTCACACGATTGCCATTCAATCGACGGGTGGAACTGCAACTGCAAACTTCACGGTTGCCGAGGCCTCAGATTCCGGTACAGGCAGTGGTGGTACGACAGGAAGTGGTACAGGTAGTGGAACTGGTGTTGGTACAACCCCTTCCACCCCAACCGCAGGCATTACAAATATCCAGCCAAATGGTGGAACGCAGGCAGCACAGAAAACAACAGTAAATGCCAAAGCACCGGTAACCGGAGAAGCTTCACCGGTATCTTGTGTGATACTTGCCCTCATTATTGTTGGTGGATTTGCGCTTTTGATTGCAGAACTTCGCAGAAGTCGACAGATGCAAAAGAAGCATTAAAATTGTTGATAAAAAATAAATAAAATGTAACAAAAACAGCCATTTCCTGCAGGATTGAGGCAACCCTCACACCTCATGGCAGGAAATGGCTGTTTTTGTGGTATAATTAGAGAGAAGTTTCGACAAATACAACCGGGGAGGAAACCCAATATGTGGATAATGTTTGCGTTTGGCTCAGCTTTGTTTGCAGGCCTTACGGCGATTTTGGCAAAATGCGGAATAAGAAATACGGACTCCAATGTTGCAACAGCACTGCGTACCATAGTAGTGCTTGCATTTTCGTGGCTCATGGTATTTGTGACAGGTGCACAAAGTGGAATGGGCAGTATTTCCATGAAAACGATGGTATTTCTGGTGCTATCGGGTGTTGCAACCGGAACATCCTGGCTTTGCTACTTCAAAGCTCTTCAGCTTGGAAATGTGAATAAAGTAACACCGATTGACAAATCAAGTACGGTTTTGACGATGTTTTTAGCGTTTGTGCTGCTGGGCGAAGAGCTGACATGGATGAAAGCAGTTGCAATGGTTTGCATTGGCATTGGTACATACATGATGATTCAAAAGAAGCAGACGGAAGAGAAAAAAGAAGATAAAAAGTGGTTGCTCTATGCAATCGGTTCTGCGGTATTTGCGAGTCTGACTTCTATTCTCGGAAAGATAGGAATTTCTGATATCAATTCTAATCTTGGAACTGCAATCCGTACGATTGTGGTGCTTGTTATGGCGTGGATTGTGGTCTTCGTTACAAGAAAGCAGCATACGATCAAAGATATTGACAAAAAAAGCTGGGTTTTTCTGGTGTTGTCCGGTTTTGCAACCGGAGGCTCCTGGTTGTGTTATTACCGGGCATTGCAGACAGGACCGGCAAGCGTCGTTGTTCCAATCGATAAACTCAGCATTCTTGTAACCATTGCATTTTCTTACATTGTGTTCCGTGAAAAACTGACAGCAAAAGCAGGGATAGGTCTGGCACTGATTGTGGCGGGAACACTTCTATTGCTCCAATCGACATAGATAACCAGCAATATGGTTCTGTGCATGGAGCTTTTTGTTTTCTCGATAAACGGGCGGCAATATGATATAATATTAATCATGCGTATTGGGTTATGGTTAATGGAAAAAAGTTATGATTGAATTTAGAAAATAAAAGATGATTGCATAGGAGGATGTGCATATGCATTATGAGAAGATTCATTATCCAGACAACGAAAAGGTCTGGATGGAGTGTTACATACAAGATAGTGGCTTGAAACTGGGGCAGGAACAGATGCGTCCGGCAGTGGTGATTTGCCCGGGTGGAGGCTATGTGTATTTATCACCTCGTGAGGCGGAGCCAGTAGCACTGGCATATGCAGCAAAAGGAATACAGGCATTTGTTTTGCACTATTCGTTGGGATGGGATGTTAAAGGATTTCAACCTTTAAACGAAATGGATTGGGCAATTGGTTTGATTCGTTCCCATGCGAAAGAATGGTATGTGGATGCGGATAAAATTCTTGCCTGTGGATTTTCCGCAGGTGGGCATTTAGCGTTGTCGAGTGGTTTGCTTGGCAAAAATCGCCCGAATGGTTTGATTTTGGGTTATCCAGCTACGGATATGAGTGGTAAGGGTTCGGAATTGATGCAGATGCTTTTTACAGGAGGAAAAGAGCTCACGGAGGAAGAGCGTGTGTGGCTGAATCCAGTGCAGGCTGTGACAAAGGATGCACCACCGCTTTTTATGTTTACGACAGCGGAGGATATGCTTACAAGAAAAACGACGTTAGATCTTGTGATGGCATATGAAGAACAGAACTGTCTGTTGGAATATCATCTTTTTCAGAAAGGACCACATGGCTATAGTCTTGCGAACGAAGCATGCGCAGACGGTTCATCACAAGTGATTAATCCACATGTGGAAAAATGGCTGGATCTTTCCGTGGAATGGCTTTTTAGTGTGTTTGGCGAGCTGGAATTTCAGGATGTTTCAACCAGTCACATTATGGAGGCAATCAAAGAGTTAGGGATTCCGATGCCACAGGAAGTTGCAGAAAAAGGCATAGAAAATGCATAGGAACATAAGGAGATATAAATGAGGACATATATCAGACGATTAAAGGCAAGAATATCATTAAATAAAAAACAATTCATCGCATATTCGATCTTAAGGATTTTGGTACTGCTTACAGCTGTACGATGTGCATTTACACACAATTATGAAAGTCTTGCCATCTGCGTGTTGACGTTGGTGCTATTTTTGCTGCCATCATTGTTTGAGCAGTTGTTAAAGATAGAGATTCCGCCAGTATTTCAGATTATCATTTATCTGTTTATTTTTGCAGCTGAGATACTCGGTGAAGTAAATAAATATTACACGGCAATTCCAGGCTGGGATACGATGCTTCATACGATTAATGGATTTTTGTGCGCAGCCATTGGCTTTTCTTTGTTTAATATCTTGAACCGGGGAAGTAAATCCATGCAATTATCGCCATTTTATCTGTCGCTTGTTGCTTTTTGCTTTTCCATGACCGTAGGTGTAGTTTGGGAATTTATAGAATTTACGGCAGACCAGATGTTTTTCCTTGATATGCAAAAAGACTTTGTTGTTTCAAGTTTTGCCTCAGTTACGTTAGATGAGAGCAACACACAGATTCCGGTGCGTATTTCTGAAATTACCAGAACCATCATTGAAACGAAAAATGGAGATCCCGTTGTTATCGAAGGTGGATATCTGGATATTGGGATTATTGATACCATGAAAGATTTGATGGTTAATTTTATTGGCGCAATTGTTTTTAGTGTCATTGGTTATTTCTATGAAGCAAGAAATAAAACGAAATCCGTGGCGAAAGAATTGATGATTGAGCCATTGTCAGAAGAAAGTATTAGGGAATACAATGAAAACATCGAAAAGAAAACAAGCAGTAAAGGCATGATACGAAGCGCAAAGGAATAGTGTTTCTGAAATGTGATTAAAAAATATAAACCGGGGGCGTGACAGATGCAGGTAGAAAATAGAGAAGAAGCACAGAATTCACATGTTTTGGTGGTTGATGACAATCCGGAAATTCGCGAAGTGATTTATCTTCTTTTGCGTAGCGAAGGCTATGAGGTTGCTGAGGCAATCAATGGAGAAGATGCCATAGAACAGACAAAAAAACAGGAATTTGATCTGATTATTTTAGATATTATGATGCCTGGCTTGAATGGTTATCAGACATGTGTGGAAATCAGAAAATTTAGCAATGCGCCAATTCTCTTTCTGAGTGCAAAATCACAGGAAGATGATAAAATGTTGGGCTTTTCGAGTGGAGGAGATGATTATCTGGTGAAGCCATTTTCCTACAATGAACTCGTAAGCCGCACGAAAGCATTGATTCGGCGTTACCATGTATATCAGGGCAAAACGACAAATGTGGAGAAGGTGGATGCAAATGCGAATACAGCGACGGAGCGTATTTTGTCGTATCAGGATATCGTTTTAGATGAGGCGCACGAAGAAGTTAGTCGTGATGGAAAAGTGATAGAACTGACGGATACGGAATATGCGCTGCTACATCTGTTGTTGACAAATCGAAGACAAATTTTTTCTGCAGAGCATCTTTATGAAAGTGTGTGGCAGGAAACATATTATTACGGTGCTAATAATACGGTTATGGTGCATATGCGTAATCTGCGTCGCAAGATTGAACGTGACCCAAAGAATCCGACAATCATAAAAACGGTCTGGGGAAGGGGGTATCGGTGTGACTAAAGAAAAAACGAACCGCATGACAAAGTTTCTTTGTGACCATCATCCGAAAAAATGGAAAATTAGAACAAAGCTGCTGCTGATTATTGTGGTGATGGCACTGATCAGTACGTGGCTTTTTCGGTATATGTGGGATTCGCAGCTGCGCGTATGTGAAGGGTTGGAAAGACTGCATCTTATTAGTTGGTTTGATGAAGAAGCATACATTACAAATATACGAGAGGATGCTGTACATTACAATGTTCCTGAGGAAAGCGACAAAGCGGGACAAAAAGCAATTGCGCCATTTTTAAAAAAATATTCCAATAAATATCTTGGCATCTATATTTACAACGAAAATGGCATTTTTTGTACAAGCAGATATGCACAGATTCTAGATGATTTCATTTCGACATCACTGGTCACAGACAGTTTCGACATTATGGGGGAATATACAAACGAAATTCAGGTAGAATTTGCAAATGGCACGTATCAGGTTGTGTATTCTTCTTATCATCGCTGTAGATTTGTATATCCATATATTATATTTTCTGCATTTCTTTGTATTGTAATCTTTTTTGCTGGTGTACTTTTTTATGTCCGCAGTGTGATTAAGCGTATTGATGGAATCAAGAATGCCATTGTGAATATGTCGCAAGGAGATTTGGAGCACGAGGTCCCAATGTGCGGAGGCGATGAAGTCGGGATTGTAGCAAAGGAACTGGATGTTTTGCGTCAGACCCTGGATGAGAATATCAAACGGGAAGAAGAAATTCGCCAGACAAATCAGGATTTGATTTCAGCGATTTCGCATGATTTGCGCACACCTCTTACGGTGATGAATGGTTATCTTGAAGTATTGCAGTTAAATACGATTAACGAAGAACAGAGGGAGCTTTATTTGCAGAAATGTTTGCAAAAAGCAGCGGATATCAAAGCCTTGACGGATCATATGTTTGAGTATGCTTTTGCTTATGAGACAAATGAACAGGCTGATTTGCGAAAAATAGAGATTGCACAAATTACGGAAATTTTGCAAGGTAACTGTGACTTTGTAGAATTAGCAGGCTTTACGGTGGAAAAGGATTTTACGGAAGTGCAGGGGGATATGTATGCGGATGAGATGATGTTAAAACGTATGACAAGTAACCTGTTTTCAAACATCTTAAAATATGCCGATAAAGGAAAGAGTGTCTATGTACGCAGTAAGATCGAGCAGGGGATGCTTGGGATCCTGATTGTCAATACCATCAAGCAGGATGTGGGACAGGTGGAAAGCAACCATATCGGACTTCGCAGCAGTGAGCGTATGGTGGCACTGCATCATGGGCAGATGCACGTGCAACATGACAGACAGGAATATCGGGTGCACATTTTCCTCCCGATCCTTTCTTATGATGTATAGAAAATGCCCAAAGTCTTGTAAAAGAGGCGAAAATCCTTTAAAATGGGAGAGCATCTTTGCATAAAAAGAGAATAGGGAAGGAATATGAAAATGAAACGAGAAGCATTTCAATCCCGTTTGGGTTTTTTGTTGGTGAGCGCAGGCTGTGCGATTGGCATAGGTAATGTGTGGCGCTTCCCGTATGTTGCTGGACAAAACGGTGGAGGCATTTTTGTACTGTTTTATCTGTTGTTTTTGGTCATTATGGGGTTGCCGGTATTAACAATGGAGCTGGCAGTAGGTCGTGCGAGTAAAAAGAGCGCCGTACTGGCGTATAAAGCATTGGAAAAGCCGGGAACAAAATGGCATCTTCATGGTTGGGTGGCTATCTTTGGCTGTTGCATGTTAATGATGTATTACACAACCGTATCCGGCTGGATGGTCAGTTATTTCTTTAAGTTTTTGACCGGAGAGTTTTCAGCAAATATGAGCGTGGAGCAGACAGCGGGTGTCTTTGATGCGCTGCTATCAGATCCAAAACAAATGATGTTTTGGATGGTTGCGACTGTAATTTTGGGATTTTTTGTATGCAGCAAGGGATTACAGAATGGTCTGGAAAAAATCAGTAAAGTGATGATGAGTGCTTTACTGATTTTGATTATTGTTCTTGTCGTGCATAGTCTGGCATTATCCGGTGCAGGTGAGGGTATTGCTTTTTACCTTGTACCAAATTGGGAGACTGCGATGCAGGTCGGCTTAAAAAATGTTATCACAGCGGCGATGAACCAGGCGTTTTTTACCTTGAGCCTGGGCGTGGCAGCCATGGAGATTTTTGGCAGTTATATGGGAAGAGAGCATTCGCTTGCCGGTGAAGGTATCCGTATCTGTGGATTAGATACGTTTGTCGCGTTGATGTCTGGTCTTATTATTTTCCCGGCATGTTTTAGTTATGGCGTTGAGGTCAATGCCGGACCAAGTTTGATTTTTATTACACTGCCAAATGTGTTTGTACATATGGCAGGTGGCCGTATCTGGGGAAGCCTGTTCTTTTTGTTTATGACATTTGCAAGTTTTTCAACGGTCATTGCCGTGTTTGAAAATATCATGTCATTTGCCATGGACATGTTTGGCTGGAGCCGAAACAAAGCAGCCTTAATTAACGGAGCGATTATTCTCGTAGCAAGTATTCCGTGTGTGCTTGGATATAATGTCTGGAGTGATTTGCATATCATTGGGGCACGTGATGTCTTAGACAGCGAAGACTTTATCGTAAGTAATCTGTTACTGCCGATTGGCTCCTTGGTATATCTGTTGTTCTGCGTTACGAAGTGGGGCTGGGGCTTTGATCAATATTTAGAGGAAGCCAATACAGGAGAAGGCTTAAAGATTTCCAGAAAGTTCAAACGCTATTTCCAATTTGTATTGCCACTACTTATTATATTTATTTTCATACAGGGATTTTAAAATCAGGGACGTTCCTTGTACCGACCACCAAAAGTTAGACCTAGAATCTAACGATTGGGGGTCGGTATTTTTATAGCTAAATATAGTTTTGTAATAGAAACACACATGTGTGGCATAAAAGACGTATAGTAATTATATATGAATTTAATGGACAGAATTTGTGCAATATCACATTTTTACACAATCGTGGCATTATGTGTCGAAAAAAACCATAGACTGTGATAAAATTTTTTTATCCTGGTATGGGGGATATTGTATAAGTTTAGTAAGGGAGACAGCAAATGGAAACAGGCAAAAAAATGGAAGCAAAAATTCTTGCTGTTGCAGGCAAAGGCGGTGTGGGTAAGACATCATTAGCAGCGGTTATGGTCAAGCTTTTGGTGGCAGCATATCCAGACAAACGGATACTTGCAATCGACGCAGATCCGGCAGTTGGATTATCTACCGCGCTTGGTGTGGATGTAGCTTTGACGGTAGACGACATTCGCAAAGAGGTGGTTGCAAATGCAGAGGATGGCAATGCCAAGGCTGCGATTGAATTGTTAGGCGAAGCCAGATATCGCATTTTTGATGCGCTCGTTGAGATGGATGGCTTTTCCTTTATCGCTATTGGACGGCCGGAAGCAGCAGGTTGTTATTGCAAGATTAACAGCTATTTGAAGGAAGTTATTGGTCTTTTGGCGGAGAATTATGATTACATTGTAATTGATGGAGAGGCTGGTATTGAACAGATTAACCGTCGTGTCATGGAAAAAGTAACACATTTGATGCTGATTACGGACTCTTCTAAAAAAGGAACGCAGGTTGTCCAGTCGATAAAAAAAGTTGCAGACGAGTTGGTGATGTATGACGAAGTGGGCGTTATAGCAAATCGTTTGCCAAATCTGAATGTAAAAGAGTACATGGATCTGGGGGATATTCCAGTACTTTCGTACATATTATCAGATGCTTCACTAGCAGAATTTGACCTTAAGGGAGAAAGTGTATTTTATTTGGATGATGATGCGGCAATTGTCAGGGGAGCGAAAGAAGCCCTGATCGGTATCGGAATCCTGAATGTATAAAGGAGGGCTAGCGTGAAAGACTTAAAGCACTTATATTATTTTGAAAAGTTGTTGGATGATGCTAATAACGAACTTGTGCGTGAAGCACAAAACCAAGGCCTTAAGTGTATCGCAACCACGTGTGAAAATGTACCGGAACCACTTTTAAATCTTCCGGGAACTTTTTCGGTGAGATTGCGTGCACCACGTACAGGCTCAATGGAGATGGCGACCTATTATATGACCAGTTTTCTCTGTGAATATAGTAGAGCACTCTTAGAACGTGCCATTGAAGGTGGTTACAATTTTGTAGATGGTATCCCCAGTCCTATTTTTACCCTTTGTCCTCCTGTACATGATAGTAAGGGAGGAATATGGTTTGGAAATTCCAAAGGCTTGTTATATTGGGATGCTGTACGTATGAATAAAAAGAAATTGAATAATTATTTTATTTCAATAACCGATGTGTATGTGAATGGTAAATCAACACTTCAGCCTGTCTTCAAAAAAAGTAATCAGACCGAAATTTTGTTGGAACCGTCACAGAAAAATGTGACTTTCTGTTTTTCCGATTTCAGTTATACATCTCCTGCTTTCATGGCATATGAATATCAGTTGGTTGGTGAGGATACCAACTGGGTGGCTGTAACGGGACGTTCGGATGCAACTTATTATGATTTACCGTCCGGTACTTATACATTTAAAGTCAGACGGATGGGAGATCCTGATTCAGAAATGCAGATGACGGTTAAGATCGCTTCTTCTATCAGTATATGGGGTATATTATTTATTGTAATAACAGTAGTGACTGGGAAGTATTGTTTTTGGGGTCAAAGGAAAAAGAGAATGGAAAGAAAAAGAAAAGAACAAGTGCCTGATTCTGTTAAAGTCACAGAAAAAAAAGTGCAACCAGTTGAAGGATCTCACATTGTGGTGGAAGAGAAATACAAAACAAATAAGGTAAGTATAGAAGAGTGCAAACGATTGGTAGAGAAATTGGAAATTATCATGCATAAGGAAAAGCCTTATACCAATCCTAATTTGAAAATTGCTGATTTGGCCGTTTCCATAGGTACATCATCTCATACTTTGTCTTATTTGTTTAATCAATATTTAAACCGTAATTATTATGATTATATCAATGATTACCGTATAGCTGAATTCAAGCGCTTGGTGGAGAAAGATGAATATGCTAAATACACTTTGA
>OLFZ01001924.1_pt1 | contig 15766 bp, 14 predicted proteins | sample 1604861 | NCBI WGS metagenome assembly OLFZ01 (sample SAMEA3888895, study PRJEB22519) | human gut metagenome | biome: human gut; feature: human-associated habitat; material: faeces | place: Denmark | collected 2011 | reverse complement strand
CATACGCATAGATGTTCATTATTCCGTACCACAATGATGAACATCTATGCGTATGTCCAGAATGTATGAAAGAAGATATGACTCGATTTGGACACATTGTCTATCACTTTCAGCACCAGTATCCAGGTTCTTTTACATGCTGGAAGCACAAATGTATTTTAGAATATGTACAGCCTGACCAGCGTTTTATTCAGGATATGAACCGAATGGAATTCATCCCAATCAAAGGCTCATATGACAGAGATACTGAATTTAAGATGTTTTCAACTTGCTATTCAAAGGGCTCTATCTTCTACAAAATCGTAAGATACCAGCTTGAAGTACTTATGCGTGACAAGCATCTGACAGACAACGAAGTAGTTGAAGCCTTTAGATGTAAAGGTGATGAGGAAGAACTGCCAATGAAGGTGGTACAGATGATTCACACCAAAAGTGTAGACTACTTTACCTTTAGAGAACAGCGTGTACTTCTTCAGCTTTTATTCGATGATTATCCACGTTATGTTTCGTTCTTTTCCAAGATTGATCCAGTACATATGATTGGTTATCGACGTAGAAAAGTTTCAAATGGAATGTTTTTGATGACTGTTCGCAATGAACAACGTCGTAGAGCAAGACGTTATAGAAAGAACACTAGAAAGAGAATCCGCCGTGCTGTCAATAAAAAACGACACAAAAATAAACGAGGGTAGGGGTAAAGGCTCTGGAGCCTCCTACCTTCCGTGGATCCAGACAAGAGAAATCAGCAGTGTTGGGACTTGCTCTAACCCAAAGGACTGGAAAACAGGACGCACTGTTGAACTTCTCTCACAGGGAGAAGCCTATTACTGGCATATCCTGAGATGGAATGATGAAATCGAGGATATTCGTGAACAGTATCCTTTAGACCTTGAAACGACATTGGAAATCTGTGACGACTATAACGTGAAACATCCACGAAACCGTCATACGTATATGACATCCGATTTCTACGTTACATACAAGGATGGCAAAGAAAAAGTGTTCAGTGTGAAACCATCAAGAAATGTGTTGAAAAAAAAGCGTGCCAAGGAAAAGCTCGCTGTCGAAAAGGTCTACTGGGAAAAATTCAGACATGTACCGTTTGAAATCGTCTACAAGGATGAAATGAATATTGTTTTAGCAGAGAATATACGTATGGTATGTATGTTCTACGATTTATCCAGTGTATTTGATGAAATGTCCATGCTGAAACATTATATTGCAACAAAAAAATTCAAGTTGATATGGAATCAGAACCGCTTGATTTCCAGTATTTACTTGAGATTTACAGGGATGTATTACCCGAAGTGAAAGGAGACAGTTTAGAATGGTCACAACATTAAACCTGAAAGTAGGTTCCATTCTTCATGATATGGAACAAAACATTGATCATAGAGTAATCTACATGAATAAAGATTACTTAGTAACGATTCTCATCAATGGAATTAAAGAGAAAACTGAAATCAACGAATGGCATATTCAAACACTTCAGCATTTTGTCAATAAGAAACAAATTGCTGTTAGAGAACCCAAGTTTGATAAAGTATTTGACTTTGATTCATTACCAGAGAAAACAAAGGAAATCTATCTACGTAACAAAGATATTGTTGAAACAGTCGGAGATATCTACGGACCGTGCTACTTTTGCTTAGGAACCAGAAAGCCTAAACCGTGTTTTCAGGAACTTGCTGATAAATACAACATCTCTAAAAAGACTGTATTCTATGTAATCAAACAATATCTGACAAACGGCCTTGATCCATTCGCTTTACTTCCACAAATTGGAAAGAAAAGTAAAGCCAATATGCATTATTCTACAAAAACAGGTCGTCCACCTATGTTTGAACAGGGTATCCCTCTAACTGATGAACTGCGTGAAATCTTTGATGACTGCTGTAAACACTATTTATCTGGCAGAGAAAAGTCTTATGCAACAACTTATGACTGGATGCTCACAAAATATTTCACAGCTCGTGTAGAAACACAGACAAGCAAAGGTGTAGTAGTACAGAATAAGCTGCTACCAATCGACCAGCGACCTACTAAAAGCCAAATGGAGAACTATATTGTTACTCATACATCAGCTAAAGCACGCCGTGTATGCAAAACATCCAAACGTGAATACAGAAACAATGAACGTATGCTTGTTTCAGACAATCTTCTTAATGTGCATGGTCCTGCAGATCTGTTCGAAATGGATGAAGTTGAAATGGATGTATCCATTGTCAGTGAAGTTGATCCAACAAAGGTAATCGGGCGTCCAATCGTTCATGCAATGGTTGATGTCTATTCACGAATGATTACGGCAGTATCTGTTTCTTTGGAGAATAACTCAGTACTAGGCTTCACAAACTGTCTTTTGAACCTTGGTGAAGACAATAAACAGCTTTGCAGGCGTTACGGCTTGGAGCTAAAAGATGGCTTATGGGACATCAATGTTTTGCCAAACCGACTTCGCAGTGACCGTGGTTCTGAATATCGTTCCAAAGAGGTCAAACGTATCTGCAACGAGTTGAACATCACTCTGGAGCTAGTGCCACCAGCTATGGGGTCACTGAAAGGACAGGTAGAACAGCTCTTCCACCAGTATCATTCGGTACAGAATGATTTGCTTGAAGGCAGAGGCTTGATTATCAAACGGTATGATTCGAACCACCATAGACATGCGGTCCTTACATTGGATGATATCTGGGTATTCGTAATCAACCAGACAATTGCTCACAACATGATGACAATGAGCCAGTATCCAATGACAAAGGATATGTTAGAGAAATCGGTGCATCCCATTCCATTAGAGTTATGGGACTACGGTTGCACTAAATATGGTGCTCCAAGACCAATTGTCAACCTTGACCAGTTTGAGTATTCAATTCGTAAAGAAGTACGTGCTCGTATAACCCGTAAAGGTATTGAATGGAATGGTTTGTATTACATTGCAAATGATCCTTGGCTTGCAGAACAAATCACCAAGACTAGAAGAAGTTCGGTGCCTTTGAAATGTCGTCTTGATGAAAGAAATATAGGTTCTTTATGGTACATTGCAGACAATCGCCTTGTAAAAGCAACCTTGAATGAGAATCGAGCAGGAAACTATGAATTCAACGGTATGTCACTTCGCAACTACGAAGAATACAAGACCAAGAAAAAAGAGCTTGTAATGGAGAAAGCTCAGGAAGACCAAGAGATTCGCTGTGCAAGACGTATGGGAATGCAGGCAACCTTGGATGATGCTGTTAGAGTTGCAAATCATACGGCACCAAATGATGATAAGACCAAAAATATCCGTCATAACCGTAAAGAAGAAAGCATCCTTGTATTAGAGGCAAACTCAATTGGAGCACGTTTGAACACAGATGATGCACCATCTCTGATTCCTTTGAAAAATGAGGAACCAGAACCTGAAGCCTTGTCAGAGCCTGAATCAAATGAAGAAACTGGAAGTATGACCTTTGAAGAAGCCCTTCAAAAGATTAAACAAAAAATGTAGGAGGTACAGTTATGAGAGAACTGAACTGGGTCTACTACTACTCAAATGTAGAGAAAGACCAAAATCAATATACCCATGAAGAATGTACTCGTGTAGGTCCTGTTGATGCTAAATATGTAAAATCATCCAATAGGGACTTCAACAATAACCCGTTCATTGAAGCACTTCCAAGACCAAGAGATGGAAACGTCCTTTTGAACGCATATACAGTACCTATTCCAAGTTTGGATGCTGACGATTTGAGCAAGATGTCTGTGAATGAGCAAAAAGCAACTGTAGTTAGCTTGAAAAATCTAAGACTGCCTTTATCGTTCCAAAAACAGCTTGAATTCATCAACTACGATGTAATCGTTAGCTCCTATATGCTTCGCACATCCTATGTCTGGGACACAAATGCTATTGGCGAGTCAACTGACAAGAAACTCATCAAAATGAAGGGCAAAATCGAAGATAGTGCCCCATCTGGGTTTGCCTTGCTAGGCTATTCAGGATGCGGCAAATCATCTTCGTTGAAGCAGTTGTTCGATAACATCCCGCAGGTAATCATGCACCATCCAGATCCTGGAACTTCGATTCCACAGATTACATATCTGGTGGTAAGTTGTATGCCAAACAGCAACTTTTCAACCTTGTATAGACAGATTGGAGAAGCCATTGATAATGCTTTAGGAAACCCCGAACCTATCTATGAAGTCATGATTAACAAGAAGTGCAAAAGCCTTGCAGACAAACAATTAAAAGTCTGCCAGCTTATCGAAATGTTCTCGATTGGAACCATCGTTATGGACGAAATCCAACTTATCGACTTCAACTCCAATAGAGAAAACAGCTATGAAGGTCTGTTAGGCATCGTCAACAAGACAAAGGTAGCCTTGAGCGTAGTTGGAACAGATGAAGCCTACAAGAAGCTGTTTACAATGCTTAGAAATGCACGTAGAGCAGGTGACTTCATTGGCGCTTCTGCATATACGACTGACAAGGATTATTTCAACATGCTGGTGAATATGCTTTTGACTTGGCAATGGCTGGATACAAAGATTCAATGGTCTAAGGAACTTTCAGACACTTTGTATGAGTGCTCAGGTGGTATCATTAACATGCTGATTTGGTTGTACAAATGGATCATGCTAGAATACATTGACAGCAAATCCAAAGGGAAGATTGAAACCATCGACAAGAAGTTCATTTTACGTGTTAACAACAAGCATTTCAAACAGTTGAAAGGTGCTATCGACATTGTTAATCAAGCAAGAACTGAAGAACTTGAAGATGAACGTATTCTTACGATTGCTGAGGATGAGAAGAACAAATATCAAATGCCTGAATCCAACATCAGCAACATGGTTTATGAGAGCAAGATGATGACAAAGGTCATCGACTTGGTCCGTGAAATCTATGTAGAGTTTGACTCTGACTCAATTGGCAGAGCAACTCGAATGGTTTTAGAAGAAGATGTCAATCATCGTCTGAAGCCACATGAAGTAGCTAAACAGGTGATTGCCATTCTAAATGAGGAGCCTGTAAAGCCAAAGAGAAAGGCTACAAGAAGAACTCCTGCATCGAAGAACATCTGTGATTACATTACAGATGATAACTAACAAAGAGACTTTGTGTTTCTTTGTTTTTTTATGCTCACCAAGGCATAAGAACTTTTTACTTTCACATAGGGAATGCACAATACTTTTCTATAAGAACCTTTTAGTTTGATTGCATAGAACTGTATTGCTTTTCTATAAGAACTAATGCTATATAAACTTATATAATATAAACTATGTCAAGTTGAATAAATTAACCTAAGTCTAATTATATAAAATATACTTATTAAGAAGACTTATATACTTATAAAAGACTAAACATTATCTTAGGTGATGCTTAGTTTACTTAAGTAAAAACACGAAAGTTTCTTATAAGTGATGCTTAGTTTTACTTAGGTGATGCTTAGTTTCTCTGTTTCACTTGCACAAGTCCAAAAAAAACTTTCGGAGAAGGCGGCGAGCAAAGAAGATCTCCCGAAGTTTAGATATGTCTCTATTCTTTCTCATTTTTAAACAAAAAAGACATTATAAAAACATATCTAAACCTCTGGGAAACAAGTTACATCTTTCATCAAAGTATGGCTTCGCTTTTTTATATGTGCTTAGATCCTTTCATTTGAAAAGATCCCCACCGCCCCCTGACATATACCTCACTTGATTTCTAAATACCACTATCCCGCCGATACGTCAATCCTTGGAATTTATGTCACGTTTCTCCCCTTAAGTCTTACTCAGATTGAAACGCTGAATATTCGGATAACCTTGTATAAGCTCAGCATATCCAAGCACACCTTTGCATAATCAAATAAATGACTATACAAAACGGTCTCCTAACCTCGCCTTTTAAACAGTTAAGTTAAAGTTGCGATCACTTGGGCAAATTAGCAGTTTTCTCATGCGTTGACTTCGGACAAAATACAGTACAAATTCGTTAAATTAAAAAAAGTTAGTTAAAAAAAGTCAAATACATTAAAAAATCAAATCAAAAACAACAAGTCTCCACACGCACATTGAATGTCGCTAATCGTGCATACTTTCTCCGCGTGATGCATAAAACATCTAATGCCGAGATATGGCTTGCAAAACCGATAAAGTATATACGACAGAAATCAGAATGATTCCTGAAGCCTGCAAAGCAGAAGTGAGACGGTACTAGTATATACAAAAATACGTTAAAGCATACCACTCTTTATCCAAGTTATAACACAAAACAAAATAAAATGCAAATTACAGATATATTGCACGATACCTCGCTAAAAGAAAAGCCTATTATTTAGTTTTTCTGGTTCACTATAGACGTATAGCTATTGTTTGTACCCTTCCCAAGGTACTTAAAATGGAAAACTATAGAGCTTGGCAGAATCAACTGCTAATAGTGAGTCAATGAACTCCTATGGACATTTTGTCCCCTACTATATTTCATCATACAAAACAATAGCTTTTAGCAGACAGTTATCGTGCAGACTGTTTGCCAGAGGCTTGGGAATCCTTTGTTCTTATGCACAGGGAAAAGAGGAATCTAGTGAGTATGGTGAAAACCTATTCCATAAGGATTCCTCTTTTTCTATTTGCCCGTTCCATATGGGTAACTATTGGAGGTAAAAATTATGGAAAAAATTAAAATGATGTTTGCTCTTGAAGGAGCAACAGATAGTGGCTTAAAATCTGCTATCGAATCAATGTCTAATAGAAAACAGATATTAGTCCAATTGTTAAAAACAGGACACTCAAGAAAAGAGTGTGCTGAAATATTGGATCGTTCTGAATCAATGATTTGGATTATGGTTCAGGAGATTCAGAGGGATTTACACAGCCCTTATTGGATTCGAAAAATGGGGTTAGCAACAACCCCATTGAATGACCACTCATCAATTGATGAACTTGGTCTGTCGAAACCGGCTAGAACAAAGATGTGCCAAGCACATGCTTGGCACATTGAAGACGTAAAATTGCTCATTGAAAGTGGGCAATTCCAGAATCTAAGGAGATTCAGGAAAGTCGATCAGGCTGAGGTTTTGAAAAAACTCGCCGAATATGAAAAAAGAGATGACAAAGTAGAAAACTATGTCGTTTCTCTCGACTAAAAAAGACAAAAAAAGAACTCTAAACATGAAACCTTATAGGTGACGAGCATGCCATGACACCTATACAGGTTGAGCGTGCCATAGGAGTTCTTTTTTTATCTGCTATCATTCTTTGCTGGTTCACTATAGTTGCGTGGTAGCTATGTTGTACTTTTGAAAAAAGTACTGAAGATGAAAAAATAGATTGTCTGATGGAACTAACCATCAAAAGAGAGTCAAAGAACTCCTTTGGATATATTTATCCCTAAGAAAATCTCATCATGTTCAGTATTTCAAGACGAATAGTGGCGTACATAGCTGTTGTCAAGAGGTACGTTGCTTCTTTAAAAAAGGCGTATAAAAGAGGCTTGGTGTGGATATGATGAGTAATCATTTCATGCCGGACCTCTTTTTAGCATGCAGAAAGGGAGGAAATAGAGATGCATGAATTTGATTATCATAATGAAGGGATACTAAACGTCCCTTCAAAAAAATGGGGCAAGCAAGAGCTTGCTCAAGCTCGGGAACGCTGGGCAGAACGAGAGTCGTGGGAAAACTCTTGCTTAAAATACCCTAAAACCGATGGGGTATATAACTTCATCCTGCAAAAAATGAAATCGGAAGGTTTACGACCTTCGAGTGAAAAAATTGCAGAGATGGCCGATATATTCCGAGAATTTTATGGAAGCAGAGATTAAGTTAATCTCTGCTTCCTTTTTTTTGCTCAAAATACATCTTTTCAGGTTCACTATTGGTGTTAACTATGTTGTTTAGATTTAGTTCTAAACTAGAAGGAGAAGATTATATGAACACAGTTAAAAAAGAAAAGCGATTAAAAAGATTCGCAGAAACAATCTTGACAGAAGACTTGGCAGCAAAATGTCAAATCAAAGTCAAATCAAACAGCGGATCATTTAGCTGCCCGTCTAAAAACGGTTTTTATATCGTAATAGACGAAGAAATGGTGAACGCACCAACTGAATATGAGCAAATGGTACAGCTTAAAGGTATTTTAGCTCACGAATGCGGGCATGTTTTATTCAGTGATTTCGAGCTATTTGGGAAAGTTTCTCGAAAAAAATCGGATGATGGAAAGAAAATCCAGACACTGGCCAGTAAGTATCTGGAAAATATCAGAAATGACAAGGACAATGTTAATGTTTTTGCCGAAATGAAGAATTTGTTCATTGAATTCGTAACAGATTCAAAAATGCCTGAAATGTTAAACTCTATCGAAGATGCTTCGGTAGAATATCAAGTTACAAAGACAGATGAAGATGTCTTCGGTGCTGTCCGTTCTATTCGTGATGATATTGTTGCACGAGAAATAGAACGAAAAGAATCTGTTCTAAAATCTGGAGCAGAATTGCCTTTGAGCTTCTATATCATGGAAATGCGTCATTTAGCAACCTATGGATACAGAAAGCCAGATATGGCAACAGAATGTCTGGATACGATTCTTACAAAAGAGCAGGTTGCCGAGATTCGAAAACTTTCATTTTATGGAAGATTTGGAGCTAAAGACACTGCTGAACGTCTTGCAGTATCAAAGGTGTTGATGGACTACCTTCAGCCGATTATTCAAGAAAAAGCTTTAGATTTAATGCTTAGCTATGTAAAAGCATTGCAAACAGACTGGCAAGCTGATGAAGCACCTGTACCATCAGGTCTTAAGAATCCATTGGAAGAATTTGCCATCGAAACTCCATGTAACAGTAAAATGGCGGGAACAGTTCAGCCTATGTGCGGTCGTCAGGAGACTTTGAAACTTCCAGATGAACTTCAAGAAAAAGTTGATTCAGCCAAAGAAAGCGAGAATTCTGAAAGAGAATCTCAGGATGGTGAAAACCCTGATGCTTGTTCTGAAACAAATAGAGATTCTTCTAATGATTCTTTAGAAAATGCCGAAGCCTCTGAAAATGCTTTTGAAGACGAACAAGTTTCAGATGAAAATGATTTTTTGGACAATGAAGGAGAAGCTTCTAATGAAGCAACAAAACCTGATGAAGAATCTTCTGAAACTAAAGAAGTCACGGATGAAATGATGGATTCTATAGGTGAATCAGAAAATCAAAAAGGGGAAATTGCTCAACGAGAAATCATAGAGCAAGAAAAAAGAAATCTTGAGCAACAGATTCGTAAAGCTGAAAAGGATGAACTCTTCCCTAAAGAGGCTGGTTCTGGGAAAAAGTCAAAAGGTTCAAAGAATCTTGCTGACCCATCTGTTCTGATAAATATTCATAATGGAACAGATACAACTCTTTTCCCTTATGAAAGAGTAGAAACATTTGGCGTTTATGATTGGGTATATGACGAGAATAAGAAAGCTTTGAATAAAGAAGCTAAAAAATTCAGCTCAAAACTTAGAGAGCTTTTGATGTATCGTGCAAAAACACATCGTGTACATGCACGGGATGAAGGAAGCATTGATTCTATGAATTTGTATCGAATTTCTACTGATCGTAAAATCTTTCAGAAAAAGATTGATGGTCAAGAAACGAAAGTTCGATTCAAAATTCTTGTAGATTGTTCAGGCTCAATGAGTGGCCGCAGAATGCATGAAGCTATAAAAGCTTGTTATCTGTTAGCCACTTCGTTACAGAAACTAAAAATTCCGTTCAGTATTGTAGGACATTCAGCTGATGGACGTCATGTAAAAATGATTGAATATATCGACTTTGAACACTGCAGAAAAAAAGAATCTTTAATGAAACTTCGCAGTATGAAAGCCTATGACACAAGTCGAGATGGGTTAACTATTTTCCACGCATCAGTAGATCTTATTCGTCATTCTAAAAAAGACGAAAAAAAGGTGTTGATTGTTATTTCTGATGGAAACCCACATGGATGGGACAACTATCATGAAAAGTTTAAAACAGATATCACTTCAATGTGGTCATATTTCGAAGAAAAATACGATGTTCAAACAATCGGCATCGGAATCGGAGAAGGTATGGAATCTGTACAGAATCTGTATAAAGAACATGTTGTTGTTGAAGATGTTTTTGAACTTGGTGATCAGCTGTTGAAAACGATTCGTCAAATTATTCTTGGATAGCTGGAAAGAAGATGTCATGATGATATCTTCTTTTTTTTGTGTTCAATGTACAAAAGGGGGGTGTAATCATGAAAGAACGATACAAAAACAATAGAGTTGTTATTCCTGTTTTGGTAATTGGAATTCTATTAATGGTTTATTTATTATTAAAATGGTGATTCATTTATTAACAAATTTCGATTAAAAGTGACGGGAATGGGTGTTTGATAAACGATTCGTGATAATTTACAATATACCTGTATCAAGCAAAACGAAAGGAGATTGCAAGAAAATGCCAAGACAAAATCGTTACAGTTCTCAAAACACTTCTCGAAAAGAAGGCAATTATAGATACGATGCAAAACCCGTCTACCTTCAAAGGGAAGGCGGTAATCCATATCAAAACCAGAAACCTTCAAATAACGGCATGTCAAATGATTACGGAAGACAGCCAACCTCATATGGAGTAGATTATTCGAGAAATCCTCGTTTATATCCTAGAAATGATGAATTTAATCGTGGGTATGAACAACCAAGAACAAATTCGTATAGGCAAACCAATGATTATTATCCTAATAATCAGCCAATGTACAACGACCATTCAAGAATAAACAATGATAAACAGATGTCTGGTCAAAATCATAGAAAAGAAAATTCCAGACAAGTTTCTGAAAAAGAACCTGTCAAGAATTCGAAATCTGCAAAGCAAAAAACAAGCAAGAAACCAAAACCTGCTAAAAAGAAAAAGCAAGGCTTTAAACTGATAAAGAAAAAAGATGGAAATCAGATTAAAGACGGAAATCAAAACAAGACTTCCAAGATAAAGCCGAAAATTAAACTTGGAAATAAGGTAAAAACCTTGGCTATCGCATTAGTAATTGCTGTAGCAGGCGTTGGAGGCGTGGCTTTTATGGGACGTGACAAGTCTTTTACAAAAGTATGTGAATCTACAACAGAATACAATAAGGGGATTGGTTATACATTCTATGTAGGACATGATGGAAAGACTATTGACACGATTGAAAAAGATGACACGGTTTCGTTAGATTTTATCAAAAAAAATCTTGGTAAAGAATATGCAGAACAAATTCTGGAAGAATATAAGAAAAAAACACAGCAGACATATAAGGATACTGTTGAAAAATATTCCAAATATGATTTCTTTGACAGTTCTATCAAGGTTTCAAAAGATAAAGTAGCTGTTAAATACAGAATTCGTGTTGCAGATGAAAAATTCAGCTATAAAAAGAATAAAGATATTCTTGATGAGTTCGGAATGACGTATTTCTACAATGCAGATAAAAAACAATTCGTGTATGATGAAGATGCTTTCTTGTCTGACAAGGTTCCGTTAGGAAGTATTGAGAATGTAGAATGCCATGATTCATCAAAAACTATTAAAGTCAAAAATGTTGACAAAAGTAAAAAAGGGGACTAGCTATGACGAAAAACAGACAGATTTCTCAGACAGGAATTTTCCTGAAGAATTTCAGAATGGAACGAGGAGAATACCAAAAGGGGATGGCTGAAAAGCTTAGAGTATCTTCTCCATACCTGTCAGCTGTTGAAAGCGGGAAGAAACAAATGTCAGAAGAAATGACAGAAAGATTCAAACAGGTCTATAATCTTTCCAGAGAAGATGGAGATAAACTGGATAAAGCTGTAGAAACTGATAAGCAGATTTACAGAAAACCGTTGAAAGGGGCAACAAAACTCCAGAATGACCTTGTAACAACAGTACTTGTTCACGCACTTGACTTGCAGGATGAATACTGTGAAAGACTGATTAATGCAGTCGAAAGATTTTCCAACTCCAGAGCATAGTTCTGGAGCCTATGCCCAGATGGTGAAATGGTAGACACGCTGTCTTCAGGCGGCAGTGCGGGAAACTGCGTGAGGGTTCGAATCCCTTTCTGGGCACCATTAGTAAGTAAATAAAGGAAGTATGTATATGAAAGAAGAAAAACGAAAAAAAGATGAAGAGTATGTTGAAGTTTCGTTGATGGAATATATTAAATATTCAAAACCATTCCACATTGTATGCTTGGTTGTTGTTTTATGCCTGATGACTTCAGGTATTTTGTATCAGCAGATTGAAATCATGAATCTTCAAAGTGATTTAAAAGAAGTTGCAGATAATGCGAATTATGATTTGGATAGGCATGCAAAAACAGAAACGACAGATGAAATTGAACTGAAAGCTGAAACACTGATGAGTACGGACTGGTTTAAAAAGAATACTGTAAAAAAACCGACAACCAAAAAGAGTGTGTTCTCTTCTAAGAAGTCTGAATATTACGTCTATCTATATAAAGATGACTGTATCTTCTGCAAACAAACGGAAGCTCACATGTTTGAAAAATTGGAAACAATGAAAAAGAAGAATATCTATTTTGCGGATATTACAGATGCAAACGACGAATCGGACAAAGGAACTTCAAAGAAAAAAGAAATCCTTTGGGCAGAAGAGTCGGACGAAAGAGAAGTCTACACAACAACAAAAGACGATTTGACGATTTCTGGTACTCCTACAATGGTTAAGGTAAACAAAAATCAGAAAAATATTACAGTTTATGTTGGGTTAGATGCTATTGAAAAGGAACTTGGCATTAATTAATTCTCTGAGTTATGGAAAGGATGGTGATGGTATGACGACTTATGTGCTGTTTGATCTGGAGTCAATTGGAACAGAATACTGCGAAGATGTAATGAATCTGGATTGGAAAGAGATTATTGAAATTGGAGCTTATAAGTTATGCTTTGATGAAGAAAGAACAATCATGTTGTCTGATTTTCACACATTCGTATGTCCATTTGCTCATAAATTAAATAGACGGCAGACTTCTGTTACACATATTCAGGAAGAAGATTTGATAAAAGCACCTTGTTATAACGATGCTATCGAGAGCTTTATTCGATGGGCAGGACGGGATTCGGTGTTTGTATTCTGGGGAAATTCAAAGGTAAGGATGATTCTAGATAACAACAGAAGAAACTGGATTGACGATTTTCCAAGATTAAAGTTTATGGATCTTCAGTCGGAATATGATCTGAAAAAAAGGTCTTCGAGAAAAACCTCTCTAGAACAGGCTGTTATGGAGAATACAGGAAGATTTATAGGAATCAGACATTCATCAATGGCAGATGCATTCAATATGATTTCTGTTATTCAAAAACTGCGAAATGTGCCTTTAAGAATTGAAAAGAGTAATGAACGAAGGTTGATTGGAAGTCGAAACGAACCTCCGGTTATTGATGCGGTGTTTATTGAAAAGAAACAGAAGAAAGAAATTCCTATCTACCAAAGGGTATGTGCAAGGGATTTTATAAAAGGGGGAGATGAAATACGTCAACTCAAACAAGAACAGCAAAGACGTTTGGCTGGAGTCTTCTAGTAGCTTTAGCCCTCTGCACTGGATGTTCATCTTCCACAGTGCATACGGATAAGAAAGAAGTTTTAAACATGGATAGATACGGAATTGAAATCGTCTTAAAAGACGACTGCAAAAAGGAAGATAAAACTGTTAAAGATATTCTGAAACAGCTTGATGGAGTAAAGAAAAATCAGCCATACCTACTTCCAAGTACAAAAAAAATCGTCATCTGCAAGGATGTTCTGGATTCAGCAGGAGCTGAGGAGTCTTTCAATGTTAAAGATGGAATATACGCAGGTTTTGCAGATATAGACGAAAAAACGATTTACGTCAGCTCGGAAAACTATATAGAAGATACGGTCGAACATGAAATGTTTCACCAGTTTGACGCATCCTTTGGGGAAACGTATCTAAGTGAGACAGAAACATTCTATGAGCTTGCAAATGAAAATTATGACCGTCTTGTTACGATATTTGGCTATAACAAATATCAGACGATGGACATCAATGAGTTTTTTGTAGCAGTAGCTCTGGATTATGCAGACGAGCTGGAAAGTATAGCTTTGAAAAGTAATTTTCCAGAAATATATGATTATATCAATGGATACGTTGAACAACGAGAAAAGGAGATTGAGTAATGTCAGATTATAGAAGAAGCGGTTATCGCCAAACACAATATACGGATTCAAGATACGGTGGTTCTGGATATGGAAATTCCGGATACAGAGAAAACGATATGTATCAGGAACAAGCCTACGGACAACAGGATATGTATCAGCGTCAAACAGAATATGAACAGAATTCTTATGACTATCAACAGGAACGCCCTTCTTATTCGAGAGTTAGAAGATATGAAGCTGTAGCGACACAAAACTATGTGCCTGCAAGAGTTTCAAACCGTAGACAAAACAGCTATTACGCACCAACACCAAGAAGAAACACTCAGCCTCAAGGCGGTTATGGATATGCTCAGGGGGCTGCTTACAGACCTGTAAACGACGCAAGAATGCGTCAAAATCAAAACAGATGGGATAATCCAGATAGACAGCAATATGGAGCACCTAGATATGATGATGTTGGATATGAAGATAACGCAGGCTACGGATATCAGGAAACAGGCTATGATAACTACCAGCAATCACAATATGAACAACCTCAATACAATTCGTATCAAAACCAAGGCTATTATGATACGCAAGAAGATAGCCGTCAAAGAGGATATGAAGAACCAGAGGAACAGACAGAAGAAAAAGAAGAAGGAAAATCTAAGAAACAAACGATTCTTAGCCGTATCATCGCTTTTGCATCAGGCTTACTGTTGATTGCGGTTGTGTGGATTATTGCTTATTTAAAGATGAATGGCTTTATTTCATTGCCATTCTAAAAGAGAAAATTGCGGGGCAACCCGCTTTTTTTAAGGTTAAATGTAAACTGTATGGAATAAGTGGCGTGCTTTTGTCACGAGAAAAGGAGAAGAATATATGAAAAAATGTCCAGTATGCGGAAGTAATTTATTTCAAGGCAAGTGTGTAAGATGGCCTGTGTGTGGTTTTGAAGAAAGTATTATTAATACAATGCCACAACAATTTGTGTCGTTTGACCTTGAAACAACAGGATTCTCAAGGAAAGATGACCGTGTCATCGAAATAGGAGCAGTAAGAATGAAATTAAATGAAAGTACAGGAGTGTACGACGAGATTGATTCATTCAGCTGTCTTGTTAATCCTGGAAAGGATTCAAATGGGAATCAGATTTTTATCACCCCATATATTACGCAATTAACAGGTATCTCAAACGAAATGGTTGCTAATCAGATTGTTGAGAGTGAAGCTGTTTTGAAATTTGTGGAATGGTGTAAAGACGATATTGTGGCAGGTCATAATATCGTAAAGTTTGATATTCCGTTCTTGAAAGCTGCCGTAAAACGAGCGGGGGCAAAGTGGAGCCCAACTAGTTGTATGGACTCCCTACAGTTGGCAGGAAATCTGCAGTTGAAGGAAAAAGGATTTGTTCCAAATCTAAAACAACCTACTCTTGCAGATTGGCTAGGGTTCAAATACAACGCCCATAGAGCAGTGGATGACTGTAGAGCTTGCTCTGTGATTCTGCAAAAGCTTGGTCAAATGGCAGAAAAACAAAAAATCACAATCGTTTCAAGCTGTTAACAAGCTTCTACTGGAAGACCCTTCTTATTTTGAGGGGTCTTTCTTTTTTCATATATTAAGATTTTGGTTTCGGAACAGGGAAAATCAATATGTGAAAAACTATTG
>OLFZ01001916.1_pt1 | contig 15835 bp, 8 predicted proteins | sample 1604861 | NCBI WGS metagenome assembly OLFZ01 (sample SAMEA3888895, study PRJEB22519) | human gut metagenome | biome: human gut; feature: human-associated habitat; material: faeces | place: Denmark | collected 2011 | reverse complement strand
CCATCAGCCATAATCATATTTATCGTACGGAAGGCGGTATATGGCTGGATTGGATGGCACAGGGTACGAGGATTACCGGAAACTTGTTGCACGATAATAAAGTGCAGGACTTTTCCCTGGAAGTCAATCATGGTCCGATCCTGGTGGACAATAATCTGTTCTTGTCGGAAGAGCTGGCACAGGTAAAACTTTCGCAAGGAGTAGCTTTTGTTAATAATATAATTGCCTGGAAGATATGGCCGACAGGCAAGGAAGACAGCCGGGAAACCCCTTATCTGGTCCCTCACGGGACGGAAATAGCCGGGCTTCATACTTGTCCGTGCGGAGATGCTACATATTATAATAATCTATTTACGCGTGTAGACTTGACTCCGTATGACGAGTGTCTGCTTCCGGTCAGGATGAAAGGGAACCTGTTTTTGCAAGGAGCCGTTCCCTCCAAAATGGAAATCGATCCTCAAGTCGATCCGAACCATCATGCCGGTATCGGAATCGTCGAAGAAGCTGATGGCTGGTATTTGCAGATGAATGTGTCGGAAGACTGGGCAAGGCAGAGAGGCCGAACGCTTGTCTATCCCTCCGAACTTGGAGAAACAGCCATTTCCCATCAGTCTTTTGTTGGAGGAGCGGAGACTCCGAAAGTCTTGAATAGGGATTATCTGGGTAATAAAAGAAGCCGGAAAAACTCGTATCCGGGGGCAATCGAGTTTGAAAAAGGAGGCATGCAAAAGCTTAAGGTCTACTGATCGGCTGCCGCGTCTGGGAGCAGTTCCGTTTTGTGTTAGTTTTCCTGTTTTTTGTTCCTGGCAGGTGTGTACTCAATTAGAATAGAGAGGAGAAAGATGTTGGGATTGTCCGTACTTTTGCATATCAGATAATGTAAATATAAAACGAAAACCAATATGCGTATGGTCAATCTATGTAAAAACAAGCTGTTCAATACCGGGCTTATGCTCTTTTTGTGCCTTGGCTTGCAGGCCCAGAACAAGGAGATGCGGCGGGTGGCTACGAACGACTGCGGAGTAACGAATACACAAGCTTTCCTGATCAAAGGGGATGACTATACATTGCCGGATTCTTTCACGGGAAGCAAGGAGGCGAAAACCTGTAATTTCGGCGGGACGGTCATCTATGCTTTCGATCAGATGGATATACAGGCCGATTACCGGATGGAGGTGGTCTATCTGGCTGACAACCGGAGGGAACAGCGTATCGTGGCTGACGGCAACGAAGTGCAGGGGCCCGTCGTACTTGAAAAAGGGAAGGAGCAACGCTACATGATCGACCTGCCGAAGAAAGCCTACGCCTACGGACAATTGGTCTTGGTGTTTGAAGCCTTGAAGGGAGATAATGCGATTGTTTCGGAGCTGAACCTGTATTCGTCCAATCCGGCCCAGCTGAAACCTTTCGGGAAAGAACGTAAAAAGGAATTGGTGCATACCCAGGCTTATACGGTGGATACGACTGTTTGTGCGGAAAAAGTTTTACCTGTATATACCATCAAGCCCCATCAGGTAGCCGGTGTCTATAATCCGGTCCTGTCCTTAAACGGGACGTGGTTGTTCAATGAAAAGCCTGCTACCCGTTTTTATGAACAGAAACAGAACGGGCGGGACTGGAAGCCGATCGTAGTTCCGGGACAGTGGTCCATGCAAGGCTTTAAAGTCGATTCTGCCGGTTTCGGAGGCTATCAGACTACATTCACATTGCCGGCGGATTGGCAGGGAAAGCAGGTGAAACTGCGTTTCGACGGTGTCTCCAGCGAGTCGGTCGTGTATCTGAATGGAAAGGAAATAGGTTCCCATATGGGAGGAATGACTGCTTTTGAACTGGATGCCACGAAAGGGCTGAAGACGGGTGAGAACCTGTTGGCCCTGCGGGTTCGCAGCGAGTCGTTGGCAGACATGTTAGGGAGCCTGACTCAATATGCGGCACATCAGTTGGGAGGCATAACCCGTAAAGTGACGCTCTTTGCCGTTCCGGATATCCATTTGTCGGACCTTCGTATCGTGACGGAGCTGGACGATGACTATAAAGATGCAGACTTGAAAGTCTATCTGTCGGTAACGAATAGCTCGGATGAGATACAAAAAGATGTATCGGTTCGCCTTTCCCTTTCCGGACTGCCTGTTGTCCTGAGCCGGCATATTCCGGAGATTGCCGCCGGGTCTTCCTGGAGCGGTTGGCTGACTGGCAAAGTCGTTTCTCCGGATAAGTGGGATAACGAGCATCCATCTTTATATACGATGAAAATCGAAGTCGGAACCTCAGACAAGGTTGTCGAGCAGATAGAGAAACGTTTTGGCTTCCGCGAGATCCGGATACAAGGGAATCGTTTGCTGGTAAATGGCAAGGCTGTCAAGTTGAGAGGGGTTTGCCGACATGAAATGCATCCGTTGACCGGACGTGTGATGAATCCTGCCCTGGAACGGAAGGATGTCGAGCTGTACCGGGATGCGAACTGCAATTTTATCCGTACTTCCCATTACCCTCCTTGTGAAGAGCTGCTCGAAGTCTGTGACGAACTGGGCATGTTCGTGGAAGTGGAAGCACCGGTCTGTTGGATCGGCCATCATGCGAATGAGAACTGGAAGGTGCTGAACTACCGCGATCCTAAATACTATCCGTATGTATTGCAGGCGAATATGGAGATGATCCAGTTCTACCGGAACCATCCTTCCATCATCTTCTGGTCGATGGCGAACGAATCGTACTGGAATAAGGAATTTGCACAGGTAGAGGTCTATATGGAAAAAGCCGATCCTACCCGTCCGTTCACGTTCCACGACCAGGCCTATGGCGGGTTCAACAACCAGGGCAGCACGGCCCCGATCGCGAATATCCATTATCCGGGTCCCAACGGATATAAGGTCGCCGCCAAAAGCGACCGGCCGATGACGTATGGCGAATACTGCCACCTGAATGTCTATAACCGGAGCGAGCTGGTGACTGATCCCGGCATCCGTAGCGATTGGGCATTGGCGCTGGCTCCTACGTGGGACAATATGTATAAGACACCGGGCGTTTTAGGTGGTTCTATCTGGTCCGGTATCGACGATATTTTCCAGATGCCTAACGGGGATGCAGTCGGCTATGGCCCCTGGGGACCGATCGACGGCTGGCGTCGCCCGAAACCGGAGTATTGGGATATGAAAAAGATATACAGTCCGGTCCGTGTGACGACCGAGGCGCTATCTCCTGCCAACGAACTGGTCATCGATCTTGAAAACCGGTACACCTATACAAACCTGGATGAACTGCGTATCACGTGGACGTACGGAGAGGAGAAGGGAACGGCCTTCGCAGACCTGGAACCCGGTGAAAAAGGACAACTTCGCATCCGGCTTGCCCATCCCGAAAAGGCGAATGAACTCTATCTGTCTTTTGCCGATCCCCGCGGCTTTACTGCCGATGAGTATTTGATCCCTGTCGGCAGACAGGTACAAAACGAATTGCAGGCGTTGCCAACTGCTTCTACCCGCTTGAAAGAAAAGAAAGACCGCTATGTCATTACCGGAAAAGATTTTAGTTGTGAGATCAGTCGTGTATCCGGGCAGATACTCTCGGTGAAGAAAGGGAAAAAAGAAATATTGAACGGTGGACCGTGGCTGATGGCCTTGCCGTTGACAGGTGGCGGATGCTACCCGAATCATAATGCCAATACGCCTGTGTTCAATGACCTTTGCTCGGACTGGAAGGTAGAAAAAGTAGAGGCGGTCCGACAGGGTGATGACGTTCTGGTAAAGGTGGCAGGCGCTTATAAAGAGTTTTCCGGCTCTTATGACCTGAAAATAAATGCAGGAGGCGAACTATCGGTAACCTATTCGTTCGATGCCCTTGAAGAGGTGAATCCGAGGCAGTGGGGACTGGTTTTTGAAGCTCCTGTTTCTTATGATAAGACCTTCTGGCGCCGGGATGGCATGTGGAGCGTTTATCCGGCCGACCATATCAGCCGTCCGGTAGGTGAAGCCAGCCTTTTTTATGAAGGACTCCCTGCGAAAGTCGATCCGCGTACGGAACCTGCCTGGTCTTGGAGTATGGATTATAACGAACTGGGAAGTAATGATTTCCGTTCCACCCGCCGGAACATTTGGTATGCCGGTCTGAAAGACGGAAACGGTAGTAAGATTACCGTCCCTTCCAATGGCAAACAGCACTGGCGCTCCTGGTTGGAAAAAGACAAGATCCGCTTCCTGGTTGCCGACTTTGTGACGGCAGGAAACGAGATGTTCCTCAGTAGCTATTATGCTCCTTACCGCAAGCCGTTGAAGAAAGGAGACCGGATCGGTGGAGAGATTGTGGTGAGAGTGGAATAACCTCTTAACTTACCCTATAACCTGTATCTTTACAGGCTATAGGGTATTGCCCGACAGCCCGTAAGGAGACAAAAATACCTTACGGGCTATTGGGCATTACCGGTATTTTTTTAACTTTGTAAGCACCAATCAAATGCAGAGCCGTATGGAACAACCGTCTGAACAATCGTTATGGGGAATGTTGGAAGGCATCACCGAGAATCTGAAGCACAAGCGGCTGGCGGATGTGTTTCGCTTTGTGTCGTTCCGCCCGTTCGAGACATTCGGGCCGCATAAGCATCTGCGTATCGAGATCAACTATGTGAAGAAGGGCAATTGCATCCTGCATCTGGAGAACGAGAGTATCAGCTTCAGCGAGAACGAGATGATGGTGATCTGTTCCAATGTGGAGCATACCTTCGAGGCCGGTTCCGAAGATACGACCCTGATGCAGTTGGAGTTCCTGCCGGAAGTTTTCTCCCGCTTCAATCCGGACGGGCACGGGCAGACGAAGGATCTGGCGCCTGTCACGATCTTTTCCGAAGAAAACCGGTTGATCAAGATTGTGAATAACGTCCGGATCATGCGCGCCGTGCAGCGTATTGTCAACGAGATGAACCAGAAGAGCAAATACTACCAATATCTGGTTGTCATGTACTATGCCGAGCTGCTGATCCTGATTTACCGTTATCTCGATGAGGCCTATCTTCCGATTTGTACAAACGATTCGTTGAAAAAGGCGATCTCCTATATCCGTTTGAACTACCAGTCCGATATCACGATCAGCGATGTCGCGTCGCAAACCGGAGTCGGAGAACGGTACTTGCGCAAACTGTTCTCCCAGTACCTGAACCTCTCCCCGCTGGACTACCTGAACCAGATCCGGATCAACAAAGCGATCGAGCTGCTGCGGAACACGGAGATGTCCGTCAAGGAAGTCTGCTTTGCCTGCGGTTTCCAGTCCCCCCAATACTTCTCCCGTATCTTCAAACAACAAATGGGCATCTCTCCGCGTGAAGTGACGAAATAGAGAGTGCCGTTTTCTCTACTTTTTCCCTTGTTCTGTTCCTCGTAGCATAAGCAACCGGGAGCTTTACTGCCGTATCTTCTTCCCTCCGGGCTCTATCTTTGCAGGTAGAAAGACGAACTGTAAAAAGGAATTGACAATGAAAGAATGGAAAGACGATAAAGCCCTGTTTGCCTTGATAAAGGAAGAACTTTACACCGCAGTGGTCGGTGATATTATGGATAAGATGGGCTATACCCGCCAGTTTTTGCCTCCCCGCATCCGCCCGCTTCGTGACGATATGCTGGTGGCCGGACGTGCCATGACGGTATTGGAAGCCGATGTGCTGGATGCCGGAAAGGAGAAAGGGATGAACCCAGTGCTGAAACGCTCCTTCGGCCTGATGCTCGAAGCGTTGGACGACTTGAAAGAAGACGAGGTATATGTTTGTTCCGGTTCTTCCCCTGCTTATGCCTTGTGGGGCGAGCTGATGAGTGCCCGTGCGATCCAGTGCAAGGCGGCCGGAGCGGTTGTCAACGGATATTCCCGTGACACGAAGGGAATTCTGGCGCTCGACTTCCCTTGCTTCTCCTACGGTCCCTATGCACAGGATCAGGCGCCACGTGGAAAGGTGATCGACTACCGTGTGCCGATCGAAATGGAGGGCGTACGGATCAATGACGGGGATATCCTGGTCGGCGACATCGACGGCGTATGTGTCGTGCCTCGTGAGATCGAGGAAGAAGTATTCACCCGCGCCTTGGAGAAAGCCCGTGGCGAACGGATGGTCCTGAAGAAGATACAGGAAGGGATGAAAGCCCGTGATGCTTTCGATAAATACGGAATTATGTAAAATACGATAAAAAGGTAGGAGACAATACAATGAAGATTACAGACGTAAAAGTATGGTTGGTCCGGGGCATCAAATATAACTGGACATTACTGAAAATCTATACCGACGAAGGCTATACCGGCGTAGGCGAAGCTACCAACTGGCCCGGCAGCCCGATCGTTTTCGAAGCCGCCAAGCATGCCGGGCAACGCATCATCGGCCTCGACCCGATGAAGACCGATTTTATCTGGACGAAGCTCTACCGCGACCTGAACTGGATCGGCCCGTACGGAGCCAGCCTGTGTGCGATCAGCGGTATCGACATGGCGCTGCTCGACCTGAAAGCAAAGGTGTTGGGCGTTCCCTGCTACGAACTGTTGGGCGGGGCTTACCGGAAAGATATCTTGCTCTATGCCAACTACTGGTTTACGGGCGGCGGACACAACGAGGCGGACTATGCCGCCCAGGCACGCCGTGTCATGGACGCCGGTTTTACGGGGCTGAAGTTCGACCCCTTCGCCCACACGAACTATTTCTATGGCGAAGATCTCGCCTCCAACCTGACCCTGACGGCGGAACAGCAGGATCTGGCGTTCAACGTCTCCAAAGCCGTGCGCGAGGCTGTCGGCCCGGAATGCGACATCATGATCGAGACACACGCCATGCTGAACTACCGGGTTGCCGTCAAGATGGCGGAACGCTTGGCAAAGCTCGATATCACCTGGTATGAGGAACCCGCCGGCCCGGAAAGTTCGCAGACGCTCCGTGCCATGCGCGAACGCATCCCGTCGGATGTCGCCATCTGTGTAGGCGAGCGCCATTACACCCGTTTCGGCATCCGTTCGCTGTTGGAAAAGCATGTGTGCGACGTGATCATGCCCGACATCACCCGTTGCGGCGGACCGTCCGAGATGAAGCGGATGGCTACGATGGCGGAGGCCTACAACGTTCTGATCGCCCCGCATAACCCGAACGGCCCTCTCTCGACACTCGCCTCTTCGCATGTATGCGCCGCTATCCCGAACTTCTTCCGCCAGGAGTTTATGTTCAACGATGTTCCCTGGCGCGACACGGTGATCGACCATCCGATAGCCGAGATGGTCTATGACGGCCACCTGCACCTGTCCGACCGTCCCGGCCTGGGCGTGGACCTCGTTGAAGAGGAGATGGAGAAACACCCCGGCATCACGACGGATGCTCCCGATAACTTTTATATCTGATCCCTATGAGCTTTGTACTCGATTATAAAGATAAGGTAGTCCTGGTCACCGGAGTCTCCTCCGGGATCGGGCTGGGCGTCGCCAGGGAGTTCGCACGGGCGGGCGCCCATGTGGCAGGCTGTTCGCGCAAGTCTCCGGACGACGCGAGCGTGCAGGCTTTCCGCGAGGCGGTAGAGCAGGAGGGCGTACGCTCGTTCTACCGCCCCGCGGATGTGACGGATGCGGAGGAGCTGAAAGGCTTCGTCGAAGATACGGTCCGTACCTTCGGACGTATAGACATGGTTGTCTCCAATGCCGGCATGAACGTGTTCGAGGGAGCCGAAGGTTGCACGGAGGAGCGTTGGCATTACAACCTCGATCTGAACTTAGCTTCCCACTGGCGTCTGGCCCGGCTCTGCAAGCCCTATCTCGAAAAGAGCGGCGAAGGCGTCCTGCTCCTGATGACCTCCAACCATGCTTTCAGCTCCATCCCCGGATGCTTCCCTTATAACGTGACGAAAACGGCTATCACCGGCCTGGTGCGCAGCCTGGCGATCGAGTGGGGGCCGGCTGTCCGTACGGTGGGGGTGGCTCCCGGATTTATCGATACGGCGGGCAACGACACCTGGTTCGGCTCGTTCCCCGATCCCGAAGCGGAACGCCGGCGGACGATCGACCTGCATCCTGTCAAACGGATCGGGACGGTCGAGGAGGTAGGGGCGTTATGCGTCTATCTCGCCTCCCCGTATGCCCGGTTTATCAGCGGGACGACGATCCTGATGGACGGTGGGCGCTCGGCGTTGATGCAGGATGAATAAAAAACAGATACCATGAACACGATCGACTTAATAATCTTTATAGCCTACTGCCTCCTGATCCTCTGTGTCGGCCTTTTTGTCTCACGCGGCAAGAAGGGGAACGAGCGGGATGCCGGCGATTATTTCCTCGCCGGGCGCGGGCTTGCCTGGTGGGCGATAGGCGCTTCTATCATCGCTTCCAATATCTCCGCCGAACAGTTTGTCGGCATGTCCGGCTCCGGCTATGCCATCGGGCTGGCGATGGCGACCTATGAATGGATCGCCGCCCTCGGGCTGATCCTCGTGGCGAAGTTCTTCATCCCGATCTTCTTGGAGAAGAAGATCTTCACCATGCCCCAGTTCCTCGAAGAACGTTTCGACAAGCGCGTCAAGACGGTGATGGCGGTCTTCTGGCTGGCTGTCTTCATCTTTATCAATCTTACTTCCATCTTGTACTTGGGAGCCTTGACGATCGAGAAGGTGATGGGGATCCCGATGCTCTACGGCATAATCGGGCTGGCGGCCTTTGCCGGTATCTATTCGATCTACGGAGGATTGAAGGCGGTGGCGCTGACGGATGTGGTCCAGGTCGTGTTCCTGGTTGGCGGCGGGCTGGTCACGACCTATATCGCCCTCGACCTCCTCGGGGAAGGCGACGGCGTGTATCAGGGCATGGCCAACCTCTATGGCGAGGCGAGCGATAAGTTCCATCTGATCCTCGACAAGTCGCATCCCGGTTATAAGGACCTGCCGGGTATCTCCGTGATCCTCGGCGGTCTCTGGGTGGCAAACCTTTATTACTGGGGATGCAACCAGTATATCATCCAACGCGCGTTGGCCGCCAAATCGGTCCGGGAGGCGCAGAACGGGATGCTTTTCGCCGGTTTCATCAAGCTGTTCATCCCGCTCTTGGTCGTGATCCCGGGGATTGCCGCCTTTGCGCTGGATGCTCCGTTAGGGAAATCGGACGAAGCCTATCCGTGGTTGCTCGGCAATCTGCTTCCGGTAGGGGTGAAGGGGGTGGCGTTTGCTGCTTTGACAGCCGCAATCGTCAGTTCGCTCGCTTCGATGATGAACAGTATCTCCACGATCTTTACGATGGATATCTACCGTTCCTATTTCCGGAAAGAGGCCGGACAGAGAGAACTGGTCCATACCGGACGTTGGGCGAGCTTCGGCTCGTTGCTGATAGCCGTGCTGATCGCCCCGATGCTGTCTGGGTTGGACCAGGCGTTCCAGTATATCCAGGAGTTTACCGGCTTTGTCAGTCCCGGCGCCCTGTCGATCTTCCTGGCCGGCTTCTTCTATAAACGGGCGACGGCAAACGGGGCGTTGGCGGCGGCATTGGGCTCGTTCGTCTTCTCCTTCGGCCTGAAGTTCCTCTTCCCCGGATTGCCCTGGATGGACCGCATGGGACTTGTGTTCCTGATGTGCTGCGCGCTCATCGTCCTGCTGGGGAAAACGGACCAGTCTGCCAACGCTTATACGCGCCATGACCCGGCTTTGTTCCATACCGGCCGGATGTTCAATGTAATGTCGGTAGTCATACTGGCGATATTAATAGGCTTTTACTACTTTTGGTGGTAAATTTATACACATGTAATAATAGGCACATAAATGAAACAGATAAAGACAATCCTATTCGCTTTCGGTTGCAGCTTACTGCTGTCAGGCACGAAAGCATTCGCACAGATAGGGAGGCTTCCCGATGAAGCCTCCTATCCTGTCTTGCAGGAATTGGCCGGTGTCGAAACGCCTGCCGTCCTGCTGAGTGGAACCTGGCAGTTCCGGTATTCCCCGGATAGCAAGTGGGACAAGATACAGGTTCCCGGCGAGCCTGCTATGCAGGGCTATGCCATCGAGCACGACAAGCCGTTCACCTACCGGAAGTCGTTCACCGTCCCGGCCGATTACGCCGGCAAGCATACGATCCTGCGTTTCGACGGCGTCTACAGCCATGCCCGCCTGTTTGTGAACGGCACGTTCGTCCGCGAACATCATGGCGGCTTTACCCGTTGGGATACGGATGTCACCCCCTTCGTCCGTCCCGGAAAGAAAAACGAGATTCGCCTCGAAGTGACGGATCGCCTGGACGATATTTCCTATGCCTCCGGCTATGCCCATCATCCGATCGGGGGAATCCTGCGCGATGTAACCTTGTTCGCATTACCCGAAACCTGCTTGTATGACTTCTACGCCGAGACACATCTGGATGCTGCTTACGAGGATGCCGTCCTGAAGATCGGCTACAGCAGCCCGGTTGCCGGAGGTGCGGAAGTCGCCTATACGCTGGCCGACCCGTCCGGCAGACGCTATCCGTTGGCGCAATCCCGGTTCCCCCTAAAAGAGGGCGGGAACATGAATGAACTGCCTGTGAAGAACCCTTTGAAGTGGGATGCCGAACATCCGAACCTCTATACGCTGACCGTAACCCTCAGCAAGGACGGAAAGGAGATCGGTCGTTTCGACCGCCGTATCGGTTTCCGTGACGTGAAGATAGAGAAAGACCGCATGTTGGTGAACGGCATGCCGGTGAAGTTGCGCGGGGCCTGCCGCCATGATATCCACCCGACACTCGGCCGCACGACGACTGCCGAACTGGACAGCCTCGATGTGATCCTCTTCAAACGTTCCAATATGAACTTTGTCCGTACCTCGCATTATCCTCCTACGGAACGTTTCTTAGAGTATTGCGACCGCTACGGCATCTATGTGGAGAGCGAGACGGCTGTCTGTTTCGTCGATACCTACCGGCAGAAGAACTATGCGCCGGGCAAGACGCAGGACAGTGCCGGGTTTACGCCCCGCTATCTCTCGCAATGCCGCGAGATGGTGAAGTCGTTCCGTTCCCATCCCTCCATTCTGTTCTGGTCGATCGGTAATGAAAGCGTGTACGGCACGAACTTCCAGCAATGCTGGGATTGGGTGAAGGCAACCGACAAGACTCGCCCGGTTATATTCAGCTATCCCGGATCGGTCGGCGAGAAGGAGCCTGTCTATGATATCCTGAGCATGCACTACCAGGATGTAAACGGCAACCTGAACCAATGGAACCGCTCTACCCATGGTTTCCAGGGGGAAGGGATACCTGCCCTGTTCGACGAGTGGGCGCACCCGGCGTGCTACACCTACGCTACCTTGCAGGAAGATCCGAATATCCGCGAGTTCTGGGGGCATTCGATCGAAAGGATGTGGAGCGGCCTCTTTGATGCTCCCGGCGGCTTGGGTGGTGCGATCTGGGGATATGTGGATGAAACGTTTATGCTGCCCGAACCGAAAGTAGGGACTGCCTTCTGGAAAGAGTTTGCCCGTACCGCCAAGCCGGAGGATTATCAGGGTAAATGCGTCGGCTACGGAGAGTGGGGGATCGTCGATGTCTGGCGCCGTGAGAAACCGGAGTTCTGGGCTACCAAGAAAGCCTATTCGCCCGTCCGCCTGATGACGACCGAGGTGGCATCCTTCCTGTCCGGACAACGTTTGTTGCTTCCGTTGTACAACCGCTTCGACCATACTGACCTGGATGAGATCAAGATACGTTATACCTACAAAGGTGTGGAGAAGGAACTTCCCGCTCCTTCCATCGCTCCTCACCAAAAAGGACTGTTGGTAATCCCTGCCGAGGCTTGGGAGGAAGGCGAACTGTTGTCAATTTGTTTCTATACAGCTACGGGTGAGTTATTGGATGCCGAACAAGTTTCATTGGGCAGCGATTACCACGTTCGCCTTGCCGATTCGGAAGCATCTCCGGTAAACGGTGTGTTGCTGGTAGAGGAAACCGTCGGTATGATGACGATTAAAGGAGACGGTTTCGAGATCCCTTTCTCCAAAGAAACCGGCCTGATCAGCAACGCGACCTCCAAGGGGCAGGTCATCATCGAGAAAGGCCCGTTCCTCCATCTCGACATCAACCTGAACCATCTGACCGGAGCCGAAGTGCGTAAGAGCGCCCGGAAGTTCCTGACCTCCGACAGCGACTGGAAGAAGCAGAGCTTGACCTATACCCGCAAAGAGGGAGCGGTGGAAGTCGCCCTCTCCGGCTTCTATCAGGATGTACAAACGGATATCCTGATCCGGATATCTCCCGCCGGGGAAATGAATGTCAGCTATGTCGTTGCGGGACAGCCGAACGGTTACCTGCGTGAGACGGGCTTGTCTTTCTACCTGCCCGAACGTCTGGACTATCTGCAATGGGAGCGCAAAGGCATGTGGAGTTGTTACCCCGAAGGCGCTTTTGCCGGAAACACGGGCGAGACTTCCCTTTATAACCCGAAGCAAGTGCGGTATGGCGAGAACCCTGCTCAACCCTGGTCGTCCGATACGCACAACTATTACTATTGGGCGGATGCCGGCGCAAACTGTACCCGTCCTTTGACCCAGATGGCAAAGGGAATGAAAGAGAACATCTATCGCTATACCCTTTCCGCTGCCGGAGAGAAGGAGGGGCTTACGGTCTCTTCACCGGATGCCTCGTTGGCTTGCCGTGCCTCCAAAAAAGGAGACGGACAGTTGATGCTTTACATCAACAACCGCTGGGATTATCCTGAAATTGCTTGGGGTAACTATTGCAAGACGTTGGAGGCGGTGCCTTGCTATGGCGAGATGAAGATACGGTTCTGATCGGGTTCTGATCTGGATTCAGGCACGGATTACACAGATTAACACGGCTCTTTAATCAAGATAAACCGTGAAATCCGTGCCTATAAATATATTTATCTGATCCCCAACTTCCCCTTGATCGCTTTCGGTATCGCGTCCTTATGGACCATCACATAGATGGTTTTGGCGCGGACGAAGCTCTCGGACATGTTCAGGTAGCCGCCGAACTTGTTGCGGTCGGTTCCCCATGAGTTCTTGGTGATGTAGTATTTTGTGCCGTTCTGGTCTTTGGCGATGCCGGTCAGGTGCATCAGGTGGTCGTCGGTGGTCACGAATGATTCGAATCCGGCTTGGCGCACTTCCGGGGTCACATTGATTTCCGGGTAGGGACGTTCGAACTTGAAGACCTCTTCTAAGCGTTCCTTCTCCCCTAATTTCTCGAAGCGTGCACGATCCGTATTCGACAGGTCTTCCACCTTCTTCACTTCCGGGTTGATGGCGACGCCGTTCGTAAAGGAGAATCCCTTCTCGCTCACGTCTCCGTCCCAGCAGACCGTATAGCCGTTCGTCAGGGCATAATCCACCGTCTCCATCATCTCGTCGAGCGGCAGGTTATACATCAGGGAATGTTCCCAGTTGTCCGGCACTTCCACATCGAACTTCACATAATACGGATGATGCGTGAAGCTGGTCAGTTCGATATAGTCGTCCATATTCAGTCCTAAGGATTCGGCGAATGACTTCGGCGTATATTCCTTTCCTTTATACGTGAACTTCTCCGGCAGCTTTCCCAGGTAGGTGTCGAACAGGTTAGCAATCAGCTTGTCATATTCTGGACTGCGCTGTTTCGCCTTCACTGCCACATCGGCGATGGCGTGCATGTAGCGAACCATCTCGCTGTGGTTATGCTTCTCGGAGTCGTAGTTGATACCCGTGTACACCTCTTCCGGGACGATCCCTACCTGGCGGTACGCATTCATGAAAGTATGCGAAAGGCTGCCCTGCCCGATATTACCGTCCCCGCGACGCAGGTAGTTGTCCTGCAACTGGTTCATGTATTTCTGGCGGACGATGAACATCTCCGAAAGGTCATACGTGCCTTTCCCCATACGAAGCAGTTCGGATTCCATAAACGACGTAGTGGCAAAGCACCAGCAAGTCCCTGTTGCCGCTTGGTTCTTAACCGGGGTAGCGGGAACCGTTACCACTTCCGTAAACTGGTACCCCTGACCGAACGTTGCCGAAGCAGAGAAAGCCAGCATGCAAGATAGAATAAGTGATTTCATGTGTATAAAGATTAAATTATTAATTATCGTGTCTTGGATAGTAACCTTTCCCCTCTCGAGAGGGGGCAGGGGGTGTGTTATCTTAGGTTTCGTTTCAGGAAGATTACACACCCCTTATCCCCTCTCGAGAGGGGAAACAGTTACTTTTAGATTGTATGACTGTTATCTATTATATATGAATATCGGTCAATGATTCAGAATCCCCTCGCGAACATCTTCCAGAATTCGTCCGCCATCTCCTGCCAGCGTAGGATCGTCGCTCCGGTGAAGTCAGCCGTGTAGCCGGTCAGGAAAGCCCGTGCGGTGTCTTCCCCTTTGCTGCCCTGCAACTCTTTGTAGCGGCTTTCCACGAAAGGCATTTCGGATAAACCCTTTTCCTCGAAATGGGCGACCGCGCCGTTCATCTTCTCTTTGGTCAGTCCCCAGCGAACCGTAGCCAACTTGTTTGCCGTCCGGTATTTCCATACGATGGCATCCTCACGGTGGCGGTGTTGTCCGCAGATACCGAAAGCAGCCGGCAGGTCGGTCGTACCGGAGAAGACCGGGATACGCGGGCTCTGCCCCGGATTGTCGAACGACAGCCAGGCAACGCCGCCCACTGCATCCGGCAACCAACTGCGCAGCTGTATCACGTGCGAGTAGGAACATTGCGGAACCGCCACTAAGCGATTGCGTGTCACCGTCCCTTCCTTCACGCCGTTCAGCATATTCAGCATATCTGTTCCCATCCAGGGGTTAGCCGCCGGACTTGTGATCGTATCCGTTTCCTTCGTCTCCTTGTTCTTGACAGCCACTTTCAGATTCTTCGTCATGTCCCATTCCGTCCCTTCGTAGGTCTGGCGCAGCAGTGCCATCACATCCGTTACGGCAACCGGCTTGTCCGGCTTCACGCTGATCGGCAGCTCTTCCGAGTCGTACGACAGTTGGAGGGAAGGGGCAAGCGCATTCAGAATGAAATACTCGCGGATGCTGAATGCCTTCGGTTCGCCGAAATAGTTACCCCCGCTGTAGGCTTTCCAGAACTTGAACGGCTCCTTGCCGTCCCAGAACCCCATCTTCTTAGCAACAGAAAATACGTTTTCGGAAGCCATATAGTTATCCCTGTCCTTCAGGTCGAGCGTCGAGATACGCGAGATATTGGCCGACACCCCCACATGATCGTCCGGGATGCGGACAGCCGCCCATACACCCCCGATCTTGTCCGGCCCCTCGCCGAACACCTCGAAATGCCAGACCTCGTTCGGGTCGGCGATCGTCAGGCATTCGCCCGAATCCCCGTATCCGTATTCGGCAACCAATTGCCCGATCAGCCGGATCGCTTCGCGTGCCGTCGTGCAACGCTGCAAGGCTATCTTTTCCAACTCCTCGATCATGAACATACCTTTCTTGTTCTGCAACTCTTTGCGCCCGGAGATGGTCGTTTCGCCGATACCCAACTGTTTTTCGTTGAGGCAAGGGTAGGCGGTGTTCAGGAACTGGTAGGTCGAGCGGGCTTCCGGTATCGTTCCTTTCAATTCCATATTCGTGCGGTCGGCAGGATATTCGGTGTGCATCCGTCCGTTATAGATGGCTACTGTCGTGTCGCGCTCGTAGCGTGCCGCCGGAACGATCTCCATCCAGGTGCGGTAGTTCCCGTCGCAGGTGTGACTGGTCATGACCGAACCGTCGGCCGATGCTTTCTTGCCGACCAGGATGCTTGTACAACTTTCAGGAGTGTTGACCGGTCGGGAGTATTCGATTTCCTGGGCCCGAAGGCTGTTCCCGTAACAGATAAGTACAATAAGAAGGATAATTAGTCTATTCATGGCATTGTCTTTAATTTTG